>Ga0105045_10001547_pt1 | contig 18910 bp, 5 predicted proteins | sample MAT02_FD_78089 | JGI IMG/M metagenome (GOLD analysis project Ga0105045, IMG submission 78089) | Freshwater microbial communities from Lake Fryxell liftoff mats and glacier meltwater in Antarctica - MAT-02 (megahit assembly) | ecosystem: Environmental > Aquatic > Freshwater > Ice > Liftoff... | reverse complement strand
TGCTCACAAGTATGCTAATTTTATAATAGAAGGTACTCTAGGATATAGACTACTAAGAAAACTATTTTTACTTAGAATTAAAATTAACATCATAATTAATGTTGAATCTACCAAAGATATTACTTCAAAGCAGCAATCTCTTCACAATGGGAATACTAGTATGTATAACCTGTTTATAGAAGGAGGTCACAAGGACATGGAAATAATTAATATAAATAATGACTAAGTACAGAGTAAGTAGCAAGAGAAAAGAATTATATAGATTAACTTATACTATATATGATTTTTATCAATCCTTAGATATTAAAGATAAGATAGATAAAAAAACTTATATAGCTCTAATGAGTGAATTTTTTACAATGTATACACACAAAGTAATTGTAGAAAGAAAAAGATACAAGCTACCTCTATTAGGGGTGCATAGAATTAAAAAAAGAAAACCAGATATTAGTGTTACCCCTAGAATAGATTTTAATAAAACTAGAATCTATGGTACTAAAATATATCATTTAAATAATCACACTAATGGTTGCTACTTTAGATGGTATTGGGATAAATCTAATATAAGATTAAAAAATAAAGCAGCATATGGTTTTGAATTAACTAAAAAACATACCCTGTTTCTAGCAAAAGAAATATTTAAAAAAGCTAATGATCCTTTTTCTAAGGATTATGATGCATTAACATAACACAATGAAAAAAGACTACACTTCTTTAAAAACTGTAATTAATGATTATATACTTAAATCTGGTAATACAAGAATTAATCCAGATGATGTCTTATATATAGCTAATGATATAGCAGAGTTAATTATTCCTGGTGATGCATTTATACAACAAATAGCATTACTAGATGTAGAGAATTATAAAGCTGCACTACCATCTAATTTTAAGTGGGTTCAGCAAGCAGCTTATAGAGAAAATAAAGCTAACTGTCAAGAATGTAGAATAGATGTAGGGGTAGTAACAGACTACACAAAGAAGCTGTATGGTACAGATTGTAACATAGATGTATCTGTTAGATGTGATGCATGTACAGATTGTAATACAAAGATAATTACAATGGATGCAGACCACAACTATTTACTTAAAAATCAAGATTATTTATATAAGCATTCTAATCATTTTTATGGTGGTAGATCACTAGATGGGGTTAAAGATCCTTGTAGTACTATAATGCCTGAATTTAAATTAATGAGAAGAACTACTAATTATTTCTTTAATGTTCCATACCATGTAAATGAATGTATGAACTTTAATGTAGATACTTCTATAGAATATAATATAACCCCACCATCCATCACAGTAAATTTTAAATCTGGACAGATACTACTATCTTATTTAGGAGTAGAAATAGATGAAGAAGGCTATAGAATGATACCTAAGATACCTGAAGTATATAATGCTATTAGATACTCTATAGATGAGATACTAGCAGAGCAAGAGTTTAGAATAGACAAAGGACAAAATAGTAGAATATATTTACAAATGATTGAAGCTAAAGCAAGGAAAGCTAGAATAATGGCTAAAGCTGCTTTATCTATGATAGACCCTGATGAGTGGGAAATGTTTTTGAGAAATCATTGGGTTAGAAAAGTACCACAATATAAGTGGGAAAGAACACATAATAAGTTTGTTGGTGATAAAACTTATTCTAATAATCACTTAATAGGAAGATTTTAATGAGTAATACTATAGTAAATACATTTAGTGGAGGATTAAATTGGGATAATCATATAGCTGTAGGAGATAATACTACTTACAGATATGCTACAAATATTATTAATAATGATCACATACAAACATCATTTATTAGTAATGAGCATTCTAATAGAAAGATAGCTCAATATGGTTCCAAGATAGTAGGAATTAAATATGTTAATAAACTCAATTCCTCTATTGTTTTATTAGCTAATGGAGAAATACATTTATTTAATCATGATGAAGAATCTTCTAAGTTTGTTGCATCAGATACAGAATTTGGTTGTGACTGGGGATTTGGTTCTTGTGAGTGGGTAAATATATATGAGTATGAAGAATACATTTGTGATCTGTGGATTACATATTCATCTAATAAGACTTATTACAATATAAATTTAGATGAGTTATTAGACCCTAAGAGAAAAGCAGGCTTACAACAATCTCTATCAGCAGGTTGTGGTGCAGGATGCTCTATAAGAACATGTGAATACTTTAAAGTATTTAAAAAGTCTTGTAACCCTCATATAGAAGGAGTTGTACTAGATGGAGGATCATTAAGAAATGGTACATACTTTATAGGTGGTAGATATAAAAATAATAAAGGTGGATATAGTAATCCATTTCCATTAACCCCTGCATTACATGTAGGTGGTAATAATAATATAGCAGGTGAAATATCTAACAAAAGAATAGAAATCACTATACAAAATACATCATGTGCATTTGATCAAATAGAATTCTATGTACATGAAATTATTAATGCTAATCAATCCACTAAAGCACTGTCACCACAATATGTGTCTGGCAGTTCTTTTACATTTCAATATACAGGTGCAGAAAACTTTCCTAATATAGACAAGGCAGAATTATTAATTAATTCTAGAACATATATAGAAGGAGAAGATATACATATTCATAACAATAGAGCTTTATACTATAGAACTACTCCTGAATATGAATATAACTTTCAACCTATAGCTAATCAAATACAAGTTGAATGGTTTGCAGTTAAAGTACCTCTAGCAGATGTAAAAAAGTATGGTTTAAAAAGCTTTCTTAGAGGTGAAACATATGCATTTTCACTTTCACCTAACTATGATAATGGTAAACATGGATATGGATTTCATATTCCTGCTATATCTGGTGGTGGCTGTGGATCTATACCTACAACAGAAGAAGCTATAGCTAGTATAATAGCTGATTCTCCTGGCTCATCAGGTGGATCAGGTGGTTCATCTGATGGGTTTAATAGTTTTACTCCACAATTAAATGAACAACAGCAACTAACCTTGTATAAGGAAGGCTGTAATGGTGAAGATAGTGGAATATATTATATAAATACAGAAAGCTTCTGTTCTGCTACTAAATTATATTCAGATGAGAAGAGAACTATTCTAGCAACAACAGATGATTATGCTATACAACTAGGAAGTAATAAGTTTACTAGAAAGTGGACAGGAACACAATTTGAATTTGGTTGTAATGTTTGTAGTACATCTTCAGGAGGAGGTGGTGGAGGCGGAGCAGGTAATACTAAACCTAGTATATCTGGTACAACATCTATAGGAGGAGAAGCTAGTGTAAATATTAAGCTAGGTATATTATATGAGAGACTAAGACAACCTACATCATCTACAGTTAATAATCCCCATGAAGATAAGTTTACTCCTATTGTAAGAGAAGTAGTAGATTCTTGGAATACAGATATGGAAGATATTGTAAATGCAATAGGACCTGCTGTAGCACCTAATGAAGGATGGCTAACTACAGATGTAGATGATGTTAATCTAACAACCCCTGATGGTCCTGTTTCAGGAACAATTAGCTTAGAAACAAATATTGCTACTGATGAACTCAATCAGTTTACAAATGTAAAAAATGCAGAAAAGAATAAAGATATAGCTGCTAAAAATTCAGCAGATGCAGAACTAATAGGAGCTACTTGGTTTAATGCTGTATCTAAATATATAGATGAAAGTAAAACTACAGGAACCCAAGGTTTTAGCCAGAGTGATAACACTGTTGTAGGTATGACACCTGCACAGATACTAGATAATCCAGTACAAGCACTATTAAAATTTAAACAAGCGTCTAGAGAGCTTATAGCTGCTGTAGAGAGACGTGAGAGAATGACTGTTAACTACCAACCACATGAAATAGATGGTAAAGGTAGTTTTAATTATTCTTCAGACACCCTAGTTGAAAATAATAGACATGAACAAGATGTATCAAAGACTACAGAATATGGCATTAAATATGATAGTGACAATGTACCTATTCCTTATGAAATCAAAGATGTAGAAGTAGCAACCAGCTTATATAAAAAATACCCTTTAGTAGCTAGAGGAAAGCTAAGACCTAAGCAGGAAAAGTATTCTAAGTATCCTTGTATAGTAGACTGCAATGGTAATCAAATATATTGTGGGTTAGGTGGAGCAAATATTACTCACCATGAAATGCCTACTAACAAAGATATACCATTCTGGATTCCTAAGTCTACAGGTGATGGTTCTACATACCAAACAGATACTGACATCATGGATGGCTATGCTATACTATTAGGGGTAGAATTTACAAACATAAATATACCTACAGATGTAAAAGCTAGGCTGTGTGCTACTAATCCTTATAACATAGGAATGGTTAAGCGTAGTTCTGCTAACTCTAGAATGATAATGAAGGGAGCAGCTACAGAAACATACACAGGGGTTAATCAAGGTAAAACATATCTCTATCCAAAGTATGGTGCTAACTCTATGGAAAAAATATCTAAGTATATAGATAGTGATGGTAGAGGTACAAGATTTGGAGGAACCTCAGATAATACAAGTAATATTACAATGTATTGTTTAGACCAATTAACTAGAAGCCCTTACTTAAATGGTACTAACTTATATAGAGAAGGTACAATGAGAGGTACAGGAGCTAGACACATGTTGTATAGTAGAGGTGCTGAACCTGGAGATAATAGAGCAACTAGAAAAGATCAGAGTGGTTCAGTGCATACTCTCACAATGCATCAATTTTCACCTAGAAATGATAGAAGAAATATAACAGGACAAACATATGCTGGTGCTAACATGGCATCATCACCTCCCACAGGAGGAGCTATACCACTAATGAATAAGAGTGGACAATCATGTGCATGGTTTACAGGTCCTGGTATAGGAAGAGGAATTAATGATGATAGCTTTGTAGGAGATGTATTACAAGATCAAGCTCCTATAACTAATGCAGAGATAGATTACTATTCTGTATACAGAGATCTAGATGATCAATATGGAGATATATCTTCATTAAATTACACCACTATAATACAAGCTAGGGGATATGATTTAGCACCTAGTGGCTTAGTAGGAGATACTTATATAGGACCATATTCATTTGTTAAAACAGGATATGTATCTGATAGGGTAGGTAATTATTTCCCTATAAGCAATTATCCAGGATTAGAAGGCAAAGCAGATAGATGTATATGTGATGATCCTAATGATGCTGTACACAGCTTAGTAGGACAATGGTATTGGAAAGCAATACCTATTGATGGTGATGCAGCAGATGCTAAGAGATGGGCAGGTACACATACAAACCCTACAACCAAGACTTGGCAAGAATCTAGAATGACAGATACAGAATCTCATTACTACTATCCTGCTACAACAAAGCATTTAATTACATATGTAGGTGAATCTGAAGCTAATCCCTGGCTAAGACAGAAAAGTTCACTAATAGAAGAACAATGGTTCCCAGAAATTAATCCACTATACTCACTACATTCTAAAGATAATACTGGAGGATTGTGGGTAAATGCTTATTTAAATTTATATTATAAACTAATAGAACAACCATCTTCTGTTAAACTAGCTTTAAAAGTTCTTATAAAAAGCTTTATTAATCTTGCACTACCTATGATGGGTATACAAGATTGGACTAATCCTGAATCAGGTATAGAGTTTGCAGGAGACATGGTAGGTGCTGTAATGCAGTTTGGTATATGGTTATTAATATCTCAAGTGTTATTTACAAATGATTTTGTAGATAAATTCTTAGGATTAGAAGCTTGTAAAAAAGATGAAGATGGTGGTGAAGAACAGCGTATAGAGAAGTGGTTTACAAACTATTCTAATTATAACAATGATTATTCTATAGATTACTTTGATCCTACAATAGTTGGATTGCCTATGGAATATACAGGATGTATATGCACAGATAAAACAATGAATATTATATATGTTAGTGATGAAAATGATACATCTCACTATGTAAATGGTTTTCAAGATGTTAGACCTAATAGCAAGATAATGCTAGAAGAATCATTTGGTAAGCTTACTAAGATGTACACAATAGGTGGTAATCTATATATGCATACAACAGATGGTATATACATGTCTAGATCAAATCAAATACAAATACCATCTAGTGTAGGTGAAATACTATTAGGAAATGCTAATATAATCAGCACACCACAACTTATAACTAATAATAGTGATGATGGTGAGTTTGGGTTAGATCATCCCAATCATGGTAAGATGACATCACAAGGATTTTTATTTATAGATTATAATGGTAAGCAACTAGTATTATTTGATGGTAAAAGCTTTAATATATTATCAGGTAAAAAAACTGGGATGCATACATTCTTTAAAGAATATTTAAAAATGTGTAGTACTACAGACTGTAAGTGGGAGCAACAAGAAGATACAAACTACTTTGCTTTTGGTCTAGATCCTAGATATGGTAGAATATTATTTACTAAAGGTGATACTAATAATTCATACACTATGAGCTATTGTATAGCTACTGGCAAGTGGGTATCTTTTCATGATTATGTTCCACAAGAGTATTTAAATGATAGAAATGATCTATACAGCATATATAGTAATGGTATATGGAAGCATGATGATACAACTAAGTTTAATACATACTATGATAAATACTATGGTTTCAAAATAGACATCAATACAGTTGGTGACCAAGATCATACAAGTTGGTTATCTGCTGACATATTTACAGAAGCTAAGATAAATAATCTTAGAGATAGAGATATTACATTTAATCAATTAGCACTATTAAATAGCTGGCAAACTACTGGATACGTGAATTTACAGGTAGATAAAACTACAGGAGCATATGCTAATGTAGCATTAGATAAAATAATAGACAAAACAAATAACATAGATATTAGAAGAATGCCTAATTCATTTAGAGTAAATGAGCTTCATGATTACACTGTTAATCACAATGCTCCTGTACTTATAAATAATCCTTGTAGTCCTGAACCTATATTAGAAAATTATGGTGACTACTCAGATAGAAGCTACCAATACTCTAAAGATAGAATAGTTTCTGATAATTACTACTATTATAGGTTTATCTTTAATAAATTTGCATCAGCAAAAATATATTTTAAAAAGCTTGCAACAGAAGTAAATAGAAAAATAACATAAAACACAATGAAAAATAAACTAAAAAAATCTACAATTAAATATAAATCAAAGTCACCAATGAATTATCAGACTGGTGGACAACCTACAGCACAGGATAGCCTATTATTATATAATAATTCAAGATTAGTAGACAAATACTATAATGACAAAAAATATGAGAAACTTATTGAAAATCAGGATTCACCAAGTCCTTTTTACCATTTAGATGAATTTGCTGAAATGTATTATAGAGACAACCATGAGAGTGTTACTCGAAATGGTTATGAGCATGTAAAAGATTACAGAGTAAATATTGATAAAAATAAATTTAAACAAAGAGAATCAGCTAATTCCATCCTAGACACCAGAAGCCCAATGCAGATGTATGATAGAAGAATATCTCCAACAAAAATAAAAACCTATACTAATGTAGATAAAAACGACATAATAAAAGGAGATAATGTTAACATATATGGTTATGATAATGCTTTTGTAGCACCTGAATCAATGGTGTCTAAATTAAGCGCAGAAGAGAGAAAAAGAAGAACACAATATAAAACATCTAGAGAATATAGGGATGCAAAAAAACAACAATTAGAAAATATTAATAGCAAAACTGTACCACCAGTTTATGGAGTAGACCAACCTAGACCAAAACCTAAACCACAACCTAGACCAAATGTTTCTGTTGATGGTATTAATACAGGAATAAACCCTGTTCAATATGATAATACCCCTGATGTAGATATGAAAATTACTCAGAGACCTGGGTTTTTAAAAAAAGGTGAGACTAAAAAACCTTGGGATGGAGTTCCTAATATGGATGTTATATATGAAAAAAAAGATGGGCAGCTAGTTCCTGCTTATATACAAAATAAAATTGGACAAAGAATGGGATGGAATGAGCAAAATAAATTAACTAAGGAGTTTCAATACCCAGGTTCTTTTGCATATGGTGGTGCAACACCTAATTATCAAATGGGTGGCTTTCCTCAATTAGAGCAATTTACTAATTTAAATAGTCAATGGGGTGACTTCTGGAAAGGTGGTGATTATTTTAAATCACGAGGACCACTAGATTTTAATGATAGTAGTACTATGCTAGATACTGCAGTAAAAAGAAATCAAGGAGCATTAGATGTATATAATAATAATCAACAATTTGGTAGAGACATAGGAGCTAGCAAAGATACTTATGGAAATGACTACTTAGATGCAGCATATAGAAAAAATTGGGATAAAAGAAACCCCAATGCTACTGATGCAGATAAGGGCAGGTTTGATCAATATAGTGATTTTAATAAAAGAAACCCTGGTAGTTCATTATTTGACCCAGCATTTGACCCAGCTATACAAAAAGCACGCATAGATGCAATGAGAGATGAGAATATAAATGCTACAGATTTTAATTCATGGAGCACTTATAGAGATGGTATGAGAGGTAGTGTAGGGGCAGCTTGGAACTCAGATAAAGAGTTGTACACAGAAGGCAACAAAGATGCTAAAAGACAAATGGGTAATGCAATGACTAATTCTGCAGCAGGTATGTTCTCAGGACTTAATTATCAGAATGCTTATAAAGAACCAGAAGCTATTAATTTACAACAAGGCTTTCAAGGTGTACAATATCAACATGGTGGTAATATGAATATGACAGGATATACTCCTAATACCCCTACAGCAAATAATAAAGTAAATACAATACCAGGATCTAATATAGATATGTCTAAGGTATCTTCACCAATAGTAGGCATAGCAGATAATGGTTATACTCAAATAATGCAACCAGGTCAACAATACACCTATGGTTATGCTAAAAATGTAAATGAAATCCCTATGGATAGACAAAAAATGCAACAACAACAACCTATGCAACAAGCAATGATGTCTAGATATGGTGGTGACATGTATCCACAAAATGCTCAAATGGGTGGAATAGCTGGAGCATTAGCTAGTGCAGCAAATAATATGCCTAATATACAAGATAAATATTTATCACAATTAACAAGTAATGATATTAATGATCCTTATAGCTCTATGAATGCTAGTGCTGAATTTAATGCTAGAATGATGAATGTAGCACCACAACTAAACACTGCTGATTCAAATCCCTATGGGTTTGATGGAACTTCTGGGATGAAATTAGGTACTGAAACTATAGCAGCTTCTGCACCACAATCTTTATTTAATATGAAGCAAGGAGCATTGAGAGGTGATAACTCATCTTTAATGCAGTCATCTCCAGCTTCTGATCAATTTGCAGCTAATGCTTCTTCACAAGTAGATACAACTAACATACTAACTAGTAAGGGAGATCCTTGGGAGTATCAGAAAGTAGGTGGGGTATGGAAAACTAGAAGAAGAGGTGGACAAAATTGGATTACTGCTAAAGACAATGCATTAGCAAGTATAGAAAATATGTGGGGAACAGGAGCATATACACCTAAAAATAGTAATAGTGCTGTACCTAAAAAAAATAATAAAGTTGTTACAAATACTACATCAGGAGCTGCAAAACAATATCAAAGAGGTGATGCAGGTACTTATAAATTTTTAGCTGATGAAGTGTCTTATTATGATGATACTAAAAGTATGTATACAACAGAGGATTATGATGTAAGTAAAGGAAATTCATCTACTTACCAAGAATTTCTAAGATATCAATTAGACAAGGGTAAAATAACTCCATATGAAGGTATGAGATTACAAAAACTACATGAAAAAAGAAATGTGAATAAAAAACAATATGGAGGTAATATACAATTACCCAAGCTACAATTTGGTGGTGAAATAAATAATGACCATACTTTTCCTATACATCCTATTACAGAAGAGTTTATGGAAATACAAACTGAATATGGTGAAACTATAATGCTACCTGATGGTACAATAGTAAATGTAAAAGCATCTGACAAGCATAAGCAAATGGATAAAGATGAAGTTACAGATATACTACCAGAAGGTGCATATGTATTTAGTGCAGATCCTAAGATGAAATTTAGTATTGATAGTAAAATAGGTACAGCTAAAGTAGAAGACATGCACTTAGGACAAAGTGTATTTGAATATAAAGAAAATGAGATTACCCCAGGTCCTGAGAAAATATATATTAAAGATGTATTTTTTGGCAATAGTAAAAAAGAATTAACTACTGCAGAAATATCTAACAACATTAAAAAGAAGTTTGAACTAAGAGATCAAAAAAATGATTTTTTTGTAGATAGAGCTGTAAGTGAAAACAAAGGACAGAGAGTAGAATACTTATCTATACTTAAAGCTATGAATGAATTTAAAAAACCTAAGAGTAAGAGAGAAGTACCTAAAGCACAATATGGTATGGATGTTAGCTCTATGTTACCTATGCAATCTACTAATAATGCATTAGATGGGGTAATGGGATATAGCAATAGAGCAATGGATCCTTATAAGAGAATGGATAACACTAAACTAAATTCATTTAATGCCCCATTTAAACAACCAGCATTACCTAGTATACCTAAAATGTATGAAGATGGTGGTTCAGTACCACATGCACAACTAGGTAAACTACTTTATAATATTACTGGCAAAGGCTTTGGAATAGGTTCTCATTATGAAAAAAAAGCAGGTAGAAACCAACAAAGAATTAATGATGCAGAAATGCTTCAATGGGATTCAATAACAGGTGAATACATAGATAGTGTTAATAGAACAGGTAATATAGACCAAGCAACTAATATGGCAACATACATGGCTTCTCTTAATGTACCTAGACAAGCATATGACACCATGTCTGCACAAAGTGCATTACAAAGTGAAGGTTATAATAGACAAAGAGCAATGTTAAATGCAGATAATTATTCTGCACAAAATAGTCTAGGTGCTGGAAGCAGCATGGCTAGATATGCAGGTAATAATCAAAACTTAGGACAATACTTAGCTGCAACCCAAGCAGGATATGACCAGAGAATAGGTAATAACAATGCATTATCTGCACAACTAGAAGGTAGTAATACAGCATCAAGAATGGATTTAGCATCACAAGGTAATAACAACTACAATAATATGCTTAATGCTTTTAACTCTCAAGTATATAATGCTAATGTAACAGGTTTAGGTAATGTAGGTAGATCAGTAGGAACAGCTAATGCAAACTTAGGTAATGCTAAATACTCCACAGGACAAGAAAAATTAGCACTAGCTAGACAACACAGAGATGCAGTAAATGCTGCTAGACAACAAGTTACAGGTAATTGGGAAGGTGCATTAGGATCAGCAGGACAAGTTGCTTTAATGGCAGCAGGAGTTCCTGCTACAGGTGCTAGTGGAGGTCAACAAATGGGTACAACAAACTTTAATGGTCAACAACTACCAAGTAACTTTAATTCTGCTTTTACTTCACCTGCGTCTCAGCAGTTTTTACCACAAATTACACTACCTATGACAAATCCTATGATGAACCCTAACATGCAGTATAGAAATAATACTTTTAATCCAGGAGCTACAGTAAATTATGGTAATCCATATGGCACACCTAATTTTAATGGGTTTAATATATTTGGCAATTAAATATAATAAAAAATGATAATAGAAGATAGATACGGTAATATATATGAAGTTCCTAATATCCCTCAGCAATACCAAGCTGGGGGATTAGTGTTACCTCAATACTCAGCATCAGAAGTAACTTTGCAAACACCTCAGAGTAACCTACTTAATATTCCTGTTAATAATGATTGGGGTAGAGGTATGCAAATGGATCAATTAAATATGCAAAGAGAAGCTGCAGCTTTTAATACAGCTAATACTATTGTTAATAATAGCTTTAGAAGACAAACTGAACAAAGATTAAATAAGCAAATGGATCTACAAAATAAAAGAATGGAGTGGGATCAATTACAAGCAGGAGCAAAAGAAATAGAAAGAATGCTATTAGCTGATAAAGATTTATTTTTACAAGGTGACCAAGAAGCTGTACAAAAAATATTAGATGATGCAGGTGCAGGCAAAAATAATATAGGCAATTTAAATCCATCAGATGTAAATTCTATATTTAAAACAGGTGCTATACAAAGATCTATACTTTCTTCTCAAAAACAAGCACATGCTAATAAAGCTAATTTCATGGAAACTGGCAAGGTGTTAGAAGAAGTAGAAAAAAATTTACTAAGAGCAGAAAAAATAAGTGAGCTAGGGTATCTCAATGAAGATGCTCAAACGGCACTTCAAACTGCTGGTATTAATTTAGCTAAAAAAAGAAGTGAATTAGCTAATGGTACTTTAAAAAACTGGGATATATATTCAGATCCTGATTACATGGTAGCATCAAATGCTGTTAATTTTATTGATAAAGGTGAACAAGATTTAATATTTAAAACTAAGCAGGATCAAGCTAAATCTAAAATAGCAGTAGATCAAGCTAATGTAGCAGTAGATTTAGCTAATGCTGAAAATATTTTAGGTACTATGGACGCAAGAAAGGCTCAAATGCAGGCTGACGCTAAATTAAATGCTGCAAAAACAGAAGCACTTCTGGCAATGTTACCTGGTGAAGTAGCTAAACTTAAATCAGATGTTAGTATAGCTAACTCAGATAATGAAATAAAAACCAAACTTAATGATTTATTCATGAGCACTTATAATCAATATAAAGTAGAAAATCCTGATGCAGAAGCTACAGATATAGCTAGATTTGTAAATGAATTAAAAGGTAAAATATATGGAGATGCTAAAGTAGATCCAATTAGCAGCATGAATGAACTATTAGCTAGAACACTTCAAGCAGAAGGAGCTAGTGCAGAAGAAATAATAGCTGCTAACCAAGGATTAAATACTTCAACTAAAAACTCAGCTGTTACTTATAAATATGATGGCTTAGGAAATAAAGTAGGAGTAATAAAAGCTGGTGGAGTAGTAGATTATGGTGGATATCAAACACTAAATGATAAGTTTTTAAGTGGAAACTATGGTGGTAAAAAAATAGAAGCAAAATATATTGAAGAAGAATTAAAAAATAATGATGTAATCTTAGAAGCTGATGGTGCTATTAGAATAAAAACTAATGCTACAGTTATGAAAATATTTGGTATAACAGGAACAGCAACTTGGAACCCTCTAACTGGTTGGGATTCACAAGATATTGAAGAGGCAATACCAGGCGCAGAGAAAAAAGGGTCTTACTGGGTTATACCAGCAGATAAAATAGCTATACCAGAAAGCACACAAACACCAGGAGCACCAGGTACACCATTTTTTAATCAAGCACCTGCTCCTACCCCTGGTATTTCACCAAACAATCCATTTAATGATTAAATAAAATATTATGGGAGAAGATCCAATAAAAAATATATATACTAAATATAAGTTAAATAGTATAGGAACATATGAGCAATTTAAAGAAGCATTAAATGATCAAGGTGGTAGAAGAAAGATATATGATAAGCATTTATCTTCTGTAGGCACATATGATCAATTTAATGAAGTAGTAAATGCATCTATTCCTAATACTCAGCAACCATTAATATCATCTTTTCAAGACCCTGATAGAAAATCTAGAGATATGGGTTATAGAAATAATAATCCACTAAATTTAAAAAGTGTTACTTCTAATTCATTTAGAACATTTAATACTTTAGAAGAAGGTTATGCTGCATCAGAAAAAGATTTAGAGAGAAAACTATCTGGTAAGTCAGCAGCAGTAAATGGTAAATTACAAAAACAAGGAAGGTCTTGGGCAGATGCTACTTTAGCAGATGTAATATTAACTTGGGCTCCTCCTAGTGATAATAGTAAAAGTGCATTAGACAACTATATAAAATCTGTATCAAAAGATCTTGGTATAGATCCTTATAAAACTCACCCTAGCCAAGTAAATGCTAGAGATCTTACTATAGCTATGTCTAAGGTAGAATCTCCTGATAGCTACAATGCATTACAATCTTTTAATAAGAATAATGCTAAATTAAATACACAAGCACCACCTGAAACTCCAAAGGCAGAAAGAGACAGCTTTGCTTCAGCATTAACTTCATCTGCTACTATAATGGCTGAAGCAAAATTAAATGAAAAATATAAAAATTTAAGTGTTACTGATAGATTTTTGACAGACATGTCAAGAACTAACTTTATAGATGCTTCTATAGCTGCTATAGGATCTATAAGTCCAGTAGCTACTACAATAGCAATATCTAATGCTAGAGCAGGTAAAACTAGTCATAGGGCTTCTGCAACCGCTGCTGAAATACAAGCTTCTAAAATAGAACTATTACAAAGTGGTAAGTATGGTAAATTTAATACAGCAGAGAGTTTAAAAGAAGCTCTAAGCCCTGACTATAAGAAGGAACAAGAAGAAATATTTAGAGCTGCTGAGAAACAAAAACAACTATTAGAAGATGATTTTAATACTGATGGTGGTATGTTTGAAACTAATTTATTCACAGGTAATAGAGGCTTTAAAAAAGACCCTGCTACAGGACAAAAGCTAGTAAATATAAATCCATCTTCTCAGATGAGAGCAACCCCTGGTGAAGAATCTTCAAAAGCTCTATGGATAAGTGACACAGAAACTCTAAAACTAACAGAGCATCCTCTAATTACTAAAAATCCAGACAAATATGATAATAGAGAACAGCTAAGACTTAATCAACATCTAAGAAATGTACAAGCAGATTTAACTAAAGCTGAGCAACTAGGTAAAGAAGCTGCTACAGGTATGTATAGCTTACATATGAACTATGCACAAGGTAGAGCTAAAGTAATAGAAAAGCAACTTGTAGATAAATATGGTACATTAGATCCTGAGAAGCTACCTCAAGAAAAAATAAATGAGTTAGTTAAAGATCCATTGTATAATGAGTACATGGAAGTAGGTACAGGGTTTAATACTTCTTTAGCTACTTTAAAAGAAAAAGGGGTAGACTATAAATTAGCTGAAGTTAATGAACATTTAAAAAATGAGTTTAATAAAAAACAAGATATAAAGTATAAAGACTTTAGTAAATTAGATTGGCTTTCTAGATCATCACAAAATATTCAAGAATTTATTACAGATGGTAGTGAAGCAATTATAGGTATGCCACAAGATATAGGAAATTTTGTAGGTGGTTTTGTAGATTCTGCTATTGGTAGTGATATATCTACATCTGCTAAGATAAGAGGAGCATATAATGCAGATAAAATAAAAACAACAGCTGCTGAATCATCAATACTACCACTAAGAGTAAAATTAGATGATAGAGATATTTATGCTATATATAATGATAAAAATGAAATTACTAAATTTACAGATGGTAATTACTATACTATAGCAGACAATCCTGCAATGAATGATTTTCAAGAGTTAGTAGCTGAAGAAAAAAAATCTAAGAACTCAGGAAAGCCTACAACAGGGTATAATAGTGAAGCAGTATGGGCAGGTGTAAGAGAGCCTATGATTGATATGGTTCCAATGTTAGTAGGTACTGCAGTGACAAAAGGGGTTCTTATGGGAGTAGCTTCAAGACTACCAGCAGCATCAAGATTAGCTAATGTATTAACTAAAACTGCTAATAGCCCTAGATTTTTAACATTCTCTGGATCTTTTGCAGGTTTTACAGGTAAAATGACAGATGCTGCTATTAAAGAAGGTAATCTAGTAGATCCCTGGGATATAACCTTAGCTAGTACTTCTAAAATAGCTTTAGAAGCAGTTATAGAATCATTTAATCCAATGCAAGGTAGATTATTTACTGATGCATTATTTTCAGGTTTGAGCAAATCTCAAGTAAAACAAATATCTAGACTTATATCAGAGAAAGGGGTATACAAAGCATTACCTATTATAAGCAAACAATTTGCAAAAGAATTAGCTGTAAATAGTTTAGCTGAATCAATGGAAGAAATTGTTGCTACAGTTGCTGAACCTACTGTTGTTAATGCAATGCTTAACAAAGTTATAGATACTCACTTTACTGAAGACTTCTCACTAAAAGATGTAGCTGAAGCTGCTTTAGTAGGAGGTTTAGCTGGTTTTGCTATGGGTGGTGCAATGCAAGCTGGTCCTACTGCTCTTAGAAATCTAACTGATACAAGAGGAATAGTAAATGAGAGTATAAGAGCTTCACTACAAAACAAAGAACTATTTGATAAAATTATAAATAATCAGAAAGAACAAGAATTAAAAAATGCTACAGAAGAGACTGCACCTACTATCACTGCTAAATATGATAATATAGCTAAAATAATGGGAGATGCAGCAGAGAGCTCCGCAAGTGTGTTTAAAGAGCATCCTGTTACAAAGCATGTGCCTAGTAGCCAAATGCAGACACTATATGCTAATATAGCCTACAATAAAGCTACTAAAGAAAATGTAGAGCTTACATCAGAAGTAGATATAGAAGCTAATGATAAACTTATAGATTCTGATACTAAAAAACTAAAACAATTAGATGTATTTATAGCTAATAGATTAGATGTATTTAAAGGTATAGAAGATATTAATAGAGCTAGTGGTATAATGTCTGAAGAAGAACTATCTAGTAACTATTCACAAGTATATGATGAACTTAAAAAGATTGTTGCTATAGAAGCTAATTCTAAAAATAGTGATAGACAAATACTAGATAACATTACTGCTAAAATACAGAAAAAATTAGTAGAACTTAAAAATAAAACAGAGAATAAAGTAGATGAAGCTACTTCTGATAAGGTAGCAGCAGATGCTTTAGCAGCTTTACAAGCATCTAAAGTAGAAGTAGCTGAAGCTAGAGCTGTAGAAGTTGCAGCTAAAGCAGCAGAAAAGCTATTTGTAGATACAGAGAAAGCATTATCTGGAGAATCATCTGATATATCTACACAACTACAAGCTAATCTTAGAGCAGAACTTGAAGGATTAGATTTAAATTCTACATCCCTAGAAGAAGATTTAAAACCTATAAATGAAAGATATAAAAGCTTAAAAAACAAAGATGCTATTATAGATGAATTTAGAAACAAAGGTCAGAGAGTAGTAGGATTAAAAACAGCACAAGAGCAATTAACCCCTATTACATTTGATAATGATGGTCAAGTACCTAATGAAAAAAGCTATGTACAAAGATATGGTGGTAAACCTGCATCTGAAGCTAATGCAGAACTTGTAGAAAAAGATCTTGCTGGTATAGTAGATATAGTAAAAGCAAACAATCCCCAGTTTCCTATTGCAGCAATAGATGGTATAGCTGCATCAGGCTTATATGGTTTAATGACCCAATTTCCCCAAGAATCTGCTCAATACTTTAATTCACAATCTACTGGAGCTATACCTGCTGTTACAGTAAGTACTCCACCTACACCTAAGAAGACTACTAGAAAAGCAGCTAAAGCAGCTACTACTACTCAAGCAGAGCTAGAAGCTAAAATAGAAGGTATAAATAAAAGAAGAGAAGAAGAATTATCTAAAGTAATACAAACCACTCCTATAGAAGTAGTTGATGAAAATAATAATGTAGTAGCAACTAGTGATGAAAAAGCACAAATTAATGCTAGATATGATAAAGAAATAGAAGACACAAAAAAAACCAGTGAGAAGGACCAATCACCTACCCCTGCTAATCAAAATACACACATAGGTGAACAATTACAAGAAAATTCAATAGGAACTAAACCTACATCTAATAATGAAACTATTCCTGGTGATAAAACTACAGAAGCATTAGTAGTTAATTCATCTTATTATGGTCCAGGAGTAACCTATGTAGAATTCTTTGATGTAAATAATAAATCTCTAGGGGTAAAAGCAATTCCTATTGATGTAGATAGAAATGCTATATATGATGTAAACTACATGTTAGCAAATCATAGCAAAGTAAATGGAGGTGAAGATGTTAGAGCTACCTATTATAAGAGAGCTAAGAACCCTAATTTAGCTCCAGATAAAGTTAGAGTATCTAAAGACATAGATGCAGCATTAGATATAAAACCTAATGATGTAGTTTACTATGAATTACATAATGAGCAAACATGGAATACTAAAGGACAGCAAAGACCTAATATAGATATTGCTGTATATATTAAAGATGGTAAAGTAGTAGCTAAAGGTACACAAGGTGCTAATAGAAAAGTAATAGGGGTTGTTCCTTCTACAAGTGCAGGTAGTAAGTTATCTCCTAATATGATAGCAGCTATTAATCCATTAAAAGATGCAGCAGTAGCAGTACTTGAAAAAGGTGCAGTAAATACTATTATAGAATTAGGTACAGATACTGTATCTAGTGTACATACTTTGCCTGATCATGAGTTTGGTAATAAAAGAGATATTAGAGCTAATGAATTAAAAAATGCTGATGAAATATTTGTAGTAGAGCTTCCTTTTGCTCCTGATTCTAAAAAGTTTGATGCTCAAGGTAGAGTAGTAGGTGCAATATTTAAATATGGAGCTAATAAACTACAAAGTGAACCAGTACCTGCACATTGGATAGGATCTGTAGTAATTAGGGTTGATGGTAAATTGTATAAATTAGATACAAAACCATTGAGTGAAATACCTGCAGCTATGACATTAGTAAATGAAATGCTTCAAGAATTAAAAAATGCCCAATTACAAAATGATGTAGCTTCTATTAATGGTATATTAAGAGAAATTAGAGATGTAGTGCAATATAGAACATCAGAATCTAAGTTTGACATACAAACACAAGGAAAAAATGTACAAGACAAAGAAGGCTTAGGTCCTAGAATAGAATATTATAGTAATGATGTTATGCCTTGGCAATTAGATGGTGTAAAATTTGCCACATTAGAAGAATTTACAATAGAATTAACTAAAAAAAGAATACAAATAAATTCTA
>Ga0105045_10001545_pt1 | contig 18917 bp, 11 predicted proteins | sample MAT02_FD_78089 | JGI IMG/M metagenome (GOLD analysis project Ga0105045, IMG submission 78089) | Freshwater microbial communities from Lake Fryxell liftoff mats and glacier meltwater in Antarctica - MAT-02 (megahit assembly) | ecosystem: Environmental > Aquatic > Freshwater > Ice > Liftoff... | reverse complement strand
GCGACATTTCCTGCGGCGTCGTACGCTTCGATTCTCAAGTAAATCGTCTGAGGCAGGCTCGGGTCGGCTGGCCATACGTAGCGGCCATTGTTTCTAGCTCCTGAGACAATGTTGATCCATGGCCCGTTGGGTGACTGCGAATACTGCAATGTGATTGGGCGATCGGTAAAGAAGTCGTCCTCGGCGCGATACTCGATCACCATTGAACCTGATTCTTTGCCTCTGCCGTACAGGGCGCTTATTAGCTTGACTTGCGGAGTCTGTACGTCGACGTGGATCCAAGCGTCCGCGTTGTCGCCGTTGCGTGGCCGGTTGGATGCCAAGCCATTGGCTCCGACGATCACCATTCGGAAGCCGAACAATCCCTCGGTCTCAACCTCAATGTCGAAAGGGCTTTCTCGATCTGGGTCTTGGCCCCACATGCTCCATGTTTGACCTTGGTCGGGTGTGCCCCAGAGTTCTACTGCTGCAACCGGCGAGTCCGGATCGTTGTCGATGTGGTAGTCGAGGCTGAACGCTTTGCTATTGCTGTAAAGTCGTTGGATATCGCGATTGAAGGTAGTCTGTCCTGGAATGCGATTGACTTTGAGTTCCAGTTGCATCGAATTGCTTGGGGGCTTCGTTTGCAAGTCCTCCTCTGTTCTGAGAACCGACTCGGAGCGCTTACCAGCCAAGCTCATTGGGCTGGATGACCTGAGTTTTTCGAGATCTTCGTCGGTCAAGGTTCGGACTGGCAGTTTGCTCAGGCGAACCTCGGTGTTCGGGAGGGCTCTGTTCTCTAAAGCGAACCTCTCCATACCGTCGTTTGGTGTGGAAAATTGTCGACTTCCGATGTCCACTTGCGATTGTCTGCTGGCCGACTGTTGTTGTGCAATCAATTTGCTTTGCATTTCGATCAATTGATCTTTTGCAGCGAGCTGGTTTGAGATCACGGGATCGAGTTTCGACAATGCGCGAGTTGGACCAAGTACTTCGACCTTTGGGAAGGAGTCGTTTGCGGTATCCGAGACGCCGCTGCCGATAGTTTGGTTAGGTCGAATTGTATTGGTGCTGTCGAGGCTCTTACCGCTAGCCAGTTGTAGACCAGGGCCTCGGCTTGCGGAGCGAGGCAGTTGTGGAAGACGGGTAATCTCTACAGAATTGCCCGCTTTGTCTTTGGCGATCAGTCTTACCACCAAATTGCGAGTTCCGTTTGAGATGCTCCAGGAACCGGTGCCGAAAAGCTGAGCTGGGTTTTGTCCGGAACTTAGCTCAATGGGGATGTCCCGCGATTGCGACATTTCGTCGGTCTGATACGTTAGCTGGATCGTAGAGGCGTCCAAGGCTAGATCGGCGATTTCGAATTCCGCTTGCATGACGCCGCGTTGATCGATGTCCACGACAAGCTTGCCCTCTGGTTTTTTGGTGTCGACCAAAATGCGCAAGGGTTCGCCTGGGTTGTCAAAGCTGCGTCCTTGACTGTCGAGCGTCTTGAGCCGGAATTGATATTCGCCGTCCGACTTCGCAATGAACTGAAATTGTTTCGTTCGAACGTCGGCACTGGAGTCCAGTTTCCAGGACCTGCCGCCATTGTCTGAAACCTCAAGCTGGATTTCTCGTGGAGCTTGTCCTGTCACATCAACATTAAATGGGATTACGAAGTCCAATCGCGGCCAATGGACCAAATTGTCGTCGTTGGCTGAACCGGCTCGCTCAGGCTGGGCCAGCAACGTTGCTGTCGGCGATAAGCACAGGGCAAGCAACGCGACAAAAGGTCGACGACACCAGCGGCGAGAACTACTAATGCTTTTATGTTTTTTTGCTTCGGAGCGGTGAGCTGCTTTTAAGTTCTTTTTGCTAGTCATGCGGCTACCGTTTTTGAGTTCCATTGAGTTCGTTTGCAACATGTTCCGGACCATTGTCCTCTAGCAATCGAGAATAGAACGTACTGTTTTTGGTGAACTCATCGTAGTTTTCTTTGGTTTCGAAAAGGAACACACGATCGGTGCCTTCTTGAATGCAACCGAACTCACATTTGCCGTCGCGCAATGTACCTTCCTTGCACAGGTGTACTATGTCAAATCCACTGAGGCAAGGCGTGTACCGATCGGGGTTGCTAAGCAGTGTTTGTCTTGCTCGTTCGGAGGCACAGTAGTAGACGCGACCACGATGTCGAACTGCGCACGACTTCCTTCCCTCGACCCAACCATTTGTGTTTGGTTTGTCCAAGGACTCGATCAAGGAGACTGGGCAGAAACCTCCGAGTCCGATTGTCTCGGCGTAGACACGTTGCGAAGCTGATGCATCGATTTCTTGAGGCGCGGTTTCGCGTTGAGGAGTGCGAGTAGGTTGTGGCTGCTCTGCTTGCAACGGTGGCGTTTGTGGAATGCTGTTGCGCTGAGAGCTAACGGGCTGGACGGAAATCGGTTTTTCAGGCATTTGCCTTTCCGGTGCTTGGCTTACTGGCACTTGGCTTACTGGCACGCGATTTACGCCCTGGACGGGGCTCGGATTGACAGTCGTGTTTGGATTCGATGGTGGGTATGGGGTTGCAACTGGGTATGCGTTCGCGGCAGGATACTGGTTCGCCTCAGGGCCTGATGGCGCTGCATTGCTCGGGCTTGTCATCAGTACGCTTCGGGAGACGACAGGTGGTTGTGGATCCGTCGCGGGTGGGACGATGAGGGGTTGTTGAGTGATGTATGGATTTTCGATCACGCGAGAGTTGGGACGGGAGGCTGTTGGAAGCATACCCGACAGTCCGATTGGTTTTTGCGGTTCGGCTTGTTGGGACCACGCGGCGGCTTGGGTTCGGACTGGGTAGCCAGCACTGCCCGCGTAGACTGGTTTTTCGCTTTGAATCTGGGGTGTATGAGCGGCTAGTGCTTTGTCTTGTCGTCTCTCGGTAGCTTTGGCCATGGCGTTGCGTTCGACGGTCCAGTCACGATGGCGGAGAGCCACTCGCTCGATGGTTTTGCAGTACACAGCTGGATCGGCGTTGCTGACACCTCGATAGATTTCATCACCGTTTGGAAACAAGTAGACATCGGTTGGCCAGCGTGTGACTTGATACTTTTGTGCGAGGTCACGTCGTCGGTCCGCGTTGACTTTGACCGTGACGAGGTGTTCGTTCATTTTGGAAACGAGAGCAGGATCGTGAAACGTTTTCTTGTCCAGCAGTTTGCAAGGAGGGCAGTAGTCGCCGTAGAAGTGCAGAAGCACGATGCTGTTGGTCGTGGCTGCCCGCTGAATTGCGGCTTCGTACTCCTCAGTCCACGCGATTTCTCGTTCGATGGCAAACGCTGCGGACGACGCCAGGAATTGAAAGGTTAATACCAGAGTTGCGATTAGTACTTTTGGCATAAATTGACCGGCAAAAAACGGTTTGACCATCGTGTAACCCCTAGTACGCGCAGACGGATTCTGTCGAAAATGACGGTTGGTCTGCTATTTCCTTCGCATCGGTTGCAACGGTTTAAGAAGTTGACCAAAACTTAAGAAAAGAACAAAAAAGTGGGATTGTCGCGGTTAGGGCTATTTGTCGCTTGACACGAGGATGGCTTGATGCCAAACTTGATCTGAACGCGAGGGATTTGACGGATCGTTTTGATAGCTTCATTCGTCGACCGATACTGAAAAGTGTCCAGTGAAATCCTCTCGCAGTCGCCGAGTGTCATCCACGGAAAGTATTAGGTTGCACACGTTTGTGTAATCTTCCTGCCGTTAGCCCACTTGATCGAACGGTAATCGTACCGAACTTTCATGCGGCGGATGCCATAGCAGTTTTCTGCTAGCAAAAGACCTATTTGTGATTTCCTTCGAAGGCAAATTCCGCAGTCATTGCGTTTTGTCACCTTGGATTCGATCCATTAGTATCGGCAAGGACATGTTGATCGAGCACTGACGCTCGTTTCGCGCCACTCCTCCCGATTTGTGTTTGATTTTGTGAGCCTCTAGTCCACTGCTCCCACTTTTCGCCGGAACCACCAACTGGATTTGGGGTCGAAAAGCGGCAGCTCATTTGTTCCTGTTTGGATGTTGCATTTATGCCCAAGAAGAAGCGATTTCGTTCTCATTTCCAAGGTGACAGTCAAGGACCGGCGGGCGGCGGAGGCGGCGCCGCCCCTAGACCCCGTCTCAAGAAGCCAAGACGTCGTTATGGTCCAAACTACCAACAGGCCTTTTCAAAACCAGAGGATGAGCCAGGTGCCGAAGGGGCTGTGAATGAGGATGGTGAGCCAATTTCCACCGAAGAAGGGGACGCACCAGCGGAGGAGCCCGGCCAAGAGTTTTTCGGCCTGTTGGAAATGCATCCAAATGGATACGGCTTCCTAAGATCGCCATCCAATAACTATTCCCGAGAAAGAACCGACCCGTTTGTTCCCGGTACCATGATCGAAAAATTCCGCTTGCGTCAAGGGCTCAAAATTCGAGCCATCATGCAGCAAACTCGGCGTTCGCAAGGGCCACGAGTCCGAGAAATCCTCGATGTCGAAGGCATGAAACCCGAAGATTACGTCAACGTTAAGGTCTTTGACACGCTAACCGCAATCAATCCAGAACGCTGGCTGAAACTCGAAATCGGTGCACAGCCGATCACCAACCGAGTTATCGATTTGCTTGCTCCTCTCGGGCGTGGACAACGCGCTTTGATTGTATCGCCGCCAAGGTCCGGCAAAACGATCATGCTGCAATCAATCTCCAAGGGGATTGCGATCAACTACCCAGAGGTCGAACTCATCGTCTTGCTAATCGACGAGCGGCCCGAAGAAGTGACCGACATGCGACGAAACATCGAACGAGGCGAAGTGATCTCGAGCAGTCTCGATGAAGATGTCGATTCTCACGTTCGATTAAGCCAACTGGTGATCGATCGATGCCGACGACTTGCTGAAATGGGCAAGGACGTGTTTCTGCTCATGGATTCGATTACCCGTTTGGCTCGTGCGTTCAACAAGTGGGTTGGCAATAGCGGAGCGACGATGTCCGGTGGTGTGAACATCAAGGCCATGGACATTCCAAAAAAGCTTTTCGCAACCGCTCGATGCTTTGCCGAAGGTGGCTCGTTGACGATCGTTGGGACCGCGCTCATCGATACCGGATCGCGAATGGATGAATTGATTTTCCAAGAGTTCAAGGGAACCGGAAATATGGAACTCGTTCTCGACCGCAAGCTAGCCGAACGTCGCGTCTGGCCAGCGATCGATATCACTCAGTCCGGAACTCGCCGCGAAGAACTGCTTCACGATCCCGATACCTACGACTCGGTAACCAAGATTCGCCGCACGCTCAACTCGATGCACCCAGTCGAAGCGATGGAACAGTTGACAAAGCAATTGTCCCGGTTCCATAGCAATCAAGAGTTTTTGAAATTGATTGCCAACGCAAAAATCATGGATTAGCATGTCGACACAAAGCGATCATCGATTTCCAAAAACGGTTCGCTTAGTGAGTAAACTTGACTTTGATAGAGTCTTCCACGAAGGAGCGGTGGCAAGCGATGCCGTCTTGGTGGTACACGCCGTTCGCGGTAAAGAGCCATGGGCTCGCATCGGATTGAGTGTCTCGAAACGCGTTGGCAATTCGCCGATGCGAAATCGTTGGAAGCGATTAATTCGTGAATCGTTTCGGCTTCAAAAAGCACAGTTACCGCTCAATATAGATATCGTCGTTCGCCCCAAGCGGGGCGCCGTGCCAGACTTCGATCTTATCTTTGCTTCGTTGCTGAAGCTCGTATTGCATTTGGAAAGAAAGTTGAAACCGACAAAAAAGTAGCAGGCACACTCCGTGTGCCGTAGCCAAAAGTGGGCCGTAGCCAAAGTGGGCTACAGCCAAAAACCGAGGGTTTTTGAATTGCGGACGGCACATGGAATGTGCCTGCTACCTTAAAGTCACGGCTTGGAGAGCCTTGCTACACTACAATGACTTTAGGTATTCTAGCAGGTCGCTTTTTTCGTCTTTGGTCAGAGCGTTTGGATAGTCATGGCCCGTGGCGGATTTGCCTGGCTGATTTGTGTCAAAGTACCAACGCCTTTCTGCCGCTTTCAATCGCTTCGGAATTTTCGTTGGCGTTTCGATATGCAGCCCCATCTTTTCGGTATCTAAACCCAACTCCGTACGTCGCCACAGTTCTGGGCGTTGGTCTGGATTGAGCAGGTGCCAGAGGGTTGGAACGCTACCGTTGTGCAGGTAGGGTGCAGATGCCCAAATGCCGTCGAGGGGCGGGGCAACATAACCATCGACATTGGAAATCGTGTCTTGGCCGCCGTAGTTCGCGAACCAGCTTTGGCCATAGTGCTCCCTGTTCTTTGGCGTTAGCGCGTCGAGTCGCACTCGATCGGTAGCTATTTCTCTGATCGGCACGCGAACTTCTGGATAGATTGAGTTCGTGCCGTAGGTTCCATGGCACGACGCACAATGATTTACGAAGACCTGTTCGCCTCGCTGTTTCATTGATGGATCGATTGGGAGTGGATACTTCGGTGGTCGCAGTTCGGAAATAAACTGATACACTTGGCTGAAATCTTTTTCCCAACTTTGAAACTGCTCAGGACCGTTCTGCTTGACGAGCATGAATTGCATCAGTCCACGATGTCCTTTCTCTGCGAAGCCATCAATGTAAATATGTTTTTTGCGATGGAAGTGCCACCAGGGTGGCGCGTCCATATCGTGATTGATCATCTCGGCGGGCATACGATCGGTATGGACATTGAGGTCTTTGTCTCGGAAGTTCATCAAGGCGACGCCGAACATGACTGCGTTGCTTGAACCCACTGTTTTGCCGAGTGGCATGAACACGGACCCAACATCCATATGGCCAAGCGGCTTTCCGAGCGACAGCTTGATCTTTCGAACTTGTTCGGTGAGTGATTCCAGTTGGTAGGTCGTGTTGGGAGCACCAGGGTAAGTCGTACCGAAGAGATTGCCACCGTGGCAGGCGAAGCAGTTCATGACATACCGCTGGTCCTTGGTCACGACATACTGCAACGGCTTGGATGAATCGTCAGGGCGTGGAGACAATCCGTATGCGGTCCAAGTGTTGATGCGGGACTTGGTGTTGAGGGGCGCATCGGACAGTTTCCAGGCGTGCTCAACGGTGTCTAGTTTCTGAAGCACTTCCTCGTCGAAATCGGGTGGCAAGTAGACGTTGTTGACCAAATGATGGTATCCAGCTTGGGCATCTGGCGACATTCCAGCCCAAAGGTTTTGATACTGCGTGTGCAAGCTACTCCGTATTTGCTCCAAATCGGTTGGTTTTTCCAAATCGGGCGTATCCGCAGCGTAGATGTTGAGGTGGAAAATTCCAGCAACAAGTAGGGAAGAGAGGGTTTTGTTGAGCATTTGAGCAGTTTTGAGGTCGGCGTTGAGGATGTCCATGTCTTCGCATCGTTGACTCTATTTTAGCGGACGGAAAAGCCTATGTCCCGAATTCTTTCGGAGTTCCAAGTTTTCGAGTCGTTTTTAGGCTGTATCGCGGATTATTCATAACCCGAAGCGTGAGCGAGCTACCGACAATAAAATCCCTCGCTTTCGCTTTGGGTTGTGCTGAGGCGAGCGGCAGAATGGAAAGTACCGTAGGATGGGACCATTGTCCCGTCCGCTAGCTCGTTCGGGACAATGGTCCCAAACTACAACTGGTATCTCACAGCCTGCCGCTCGCCTAAGCGGTCTGGAAAACGATAAGACGTGCAGAGTCTCATAGATTAGAATTGGTCCTACGGATCGCCAGCATTGGGATTCCCCCTACGACTCGAGGCAGAGCCTTGGGAGCAGCGAGTTCCCAGGCAGAGCCAGGGAACGAGATCAAAAGCCAGGGAACGAGTACAACTGGGGAGCGAGAACGATTTTCCGCAACAAGTAAAATGCCTAAAAAAACATTGTCTCCAAAATTGGCCAGCGGCGTTTTAACTGGCTTGCCGGCGGAAAAATCATCACGTCCACTTTGGACATTGGTCACTTTGGTTGCGGCATTGGTATATGTTGGCTGGTTCTTGTGGCTACCCGTTCGAGAAGGAGTTGTCGGGGCTGAGGGCGAGACGATTAGTCGAGCAAGGTATCTTTTCACCAGTTTGTTGTATCCGGAAATGCGATTGTCCACCTGGGTTGATGGCGGACGATTACCCATCGGCTTCAGCGATCGAATTCCAATTATGTTTGGAACGTGTATCTGGTTAGGATTGAGCGCACTGATCGGTTTCCCTTTGATCAGGCCTGTTTACTCCAGTGTTGCGACGTGGGGCTCACGAGTCGAGCAATTCTCATTTGCAATGTTGGTTGGGCTCGGGCTTCTGTCAAGCCTGATACTTGCATTGGGCTTGATTGGTGGTCTTAAGAGTAGCTTGCTTTTGTGCGCTTTGATAGTTGCACTTCTTTTAATTGTCTACGGCGTATCCCGATTAAGTTCCGTTGCTGCTGCACCATTGGTGGATTCAATGCCTTCGATCGGTTCGAAGAAAAAAAGTCCTTTAGCCATCGTTCCTAGAAAGGCTAAACTCGAGCAAATTCTCTTTGGAGCGATTGTCGCGTTGACTTGTATCGCATCAGCGATCTTGATGCTTGGTTCCTGGCTACCGCCATGCGAGTTCGATGTGCTTGAGTATCACTTGCAAGCCCCCAAAGAGTTTTATCAAATGGGCTCCATTCAGTTCCTACCGCACAATATATATGCCAACATGCCGCTTGGGATTGAGATGCATAGTTTAGCCATGATGAATTTATTAGGAGATGCGGATGCATGGTTGGGAGGAGTGATAGGGAAATCGATCACGGCGTCCATATCGCTTGTCGGGGCTGCCTTACTTGGTGCTTTTATCGCTCAAAAGTTTGGGGGGCTATTTGGTTGGACTGCAGCTGGGTTGTGGCTGACCTCGCCTGGGATTGCACAGGTTGCAATGTTTGGATTGATTGATGGAGCCTTGGCCGCGTACGTTCTTGCCTCTGCGATCGCGACATACTATGCAATGGAAGCGATGAAAAATCGGTTGGTAATAAGTGATTCAGGATCAACGCAAAGCAAAGCAACTCGCGTTCGCATTCGGACTTACTGGCGACTTGCTGGTCTCACATCGGGAGCCGCAGCCGCTGCCAAATACCCTGGCTTGATTTTGGCGGTTGCTCCAGTTTGTTTCTTTTTCGCTTGGTCCGCTTGGCGATATCAACACGTTTTTCAGCGTCGTGAAGCGATCTTGGTTGCTTGCTTACTTGCCATGGAACTGACAGCTACTAGCGGAATGTGGTACGCGAAAAATTGGGTATTCACGGGCAACCCTGTTTACCCGCTCGTAGCTGGAGTCTTTGGCGGTAAGACCTTGACACCGGAAAAAGTAGCGCAGTGGAAACGCGCGCACATCGCTCCAGATTCCGTGTCTACGGCCACAGCCAGCACAGAGACTTTTGCGTCCCCTATTCGAACATTATCCATTCTGGCATCCGACATTACCCGGATGGTGCTCACATCGCCCTATGTGCAGCCCGTCATGATTTTGGGTTTAATCTATTGCTTGTTTGCCGCTCGAAAGATTCGAGATGAGGGTTACGTTGGATTGATCTTAAAGTGGAGCGGGTGGTCTATATGGATCATGGCTGTCTGGTGGTTTGCGACGCATCGCATCGATCGGTTTTGGCTGCCACTAACAGGCCTATGGGCTGGGCTCAGTGCGATTGGATTTTGGTGGATATATCAAAACGTGTCACCCTATCTGTTCTACGCAATTATCGTTTTGGGGCTTGGTTACGGTTGCGTTTTCAATTCGTCACCAGCCACCGCAGACAATCGATTCTTTGTATCGTTGGAAGCGTTACGGCAGGATGTTGGCGACGAAACCCAAGTGCCCAGACTCTACCCGACCACCGCTTGGATCAATTGGAATTTGACGGATAGCAGATCTCGAATCATTCTTGTAGGAGAAGCTCGTGCGTTTGAATTCCTTCCAGCTATCGAGTACAGCACGTGTTTTGATCTAAACCCTGGCGAGATTTATCTTCGAGGGAAGTCGCGAGACGAACAGCTTGCAGCACTTCATCAAAGGGGCATAACGCATATCTTAATCCAATGGACCGAGATCAATCGCTATCGCAAACCAACCAACTATGGGTTTAGCGATTGGCCGCAGGCTGCTGATATTCAACAGCTAGTCGATGATGGCGTGGTCAATCGCGTGGACTGGGGATTTCCGAAGAACTTTTCAGAGCTTTTGGAGGTTAGATAAACGAGCCGGTGGTCGTTCCTGGGGCTTGTTGGGGTGCCGGGTGGCACGCCCAGAGCATTAACGCATTAGCGATGGGCGTGGGGAGCTTAGCAAACTTAACTCGCGACTCACACGCCCTTCGTGCCTCAGGGCGTGCCACCCGTGACTAAACTAGGTTTTTCCGTACTGCCCAAACGGCCGCTTGCGTCCTATCAGACACGCCGACTTTGCGAAGGATATGCTGGACATGCTCCTTTACGGTCTCATAACTGATACCGAGCGACTGGGCTATCTCCTTATTTGTAAGACCGTTGGCCAGTTGCTTAAGTACTTCACCCTCTCGCTGCGTGAGCGGAATCTCAGAGTCCGTTCCCATTCGCATCGTCGCTAGCGAACCAGTAACGCGCCGCAATTCCTCGCGACTCCAGATACTATCCCCCTTGGACGTCCTTAGAATCGAGTCTAAGATTCGATCTTGAGAGTCTGTTTTCAAAAGAAACCCGTTGGCCCCCAGGGCGACTGCCCGCGCAACGTATGTTGGATTGTCGTAGGCTGAAAAAACCAAAACCGGTTGAGTTGGCGTGTGCGTTTTGATTTTGGCTAAGAGTTGTAAGCCATCTCCACCTGGAATCCGCACGTCCAACAAAACAAGGTCAAACTTGCCAGCAAGATACTTGTTGTAGCCATCCTCCGAATTAGAAGCCTCGTCTGCAATTTCCATTTCTGTACCGAGGAGCATTTGACGGAGCCCTAAACGGACAATTTCATGGTCGTCAATAAAAAGAATTTTGGTCGTCATGAGGAACCGCTTGCCGCTCTTGAAATGGGTTGGAATTTTCTCGCAAAACAATGTTTATTTCTAGCCATACCGGGGGGCGGAGGTACCGGATTGTAGGGGGGGAGGCATACCCCCACGTTAGCATGCGTATGTGGCTAACACCATACCTGCCAAAGTATTTGTTTTGGTAATTTTTGATTTGCGTTGCAAAATTAAGAAATAGCCAAAAACGAGGTGTGTGACTGATCTGGCATTGAACCAGTGATGGATGCTACTTTCATCCGGTCGAGGTTTTCGCTTAGCGATTTTAATTGAGTAGGGCACCAACTATGTTTTGGTTGAGCCGTACAAGCAAAGGAATGCGAAATGTACAAGTTGTTGCTATGTTGGCGTTATCTAAAAACCAGGTGGATCGCTTTGGCGTCGATCGTTTCGGTCACGTTAGGCGTTGCGACTCTGATCGTGGTCAACAGCGTCATGGACGGTTTTACGTCGCAGATGCAGGATCGCATGCACGGAATTTTAAGCGATCTGGTTGTTGAGACCCGCGGAACCAATGGGATAGCACAGCCGGATTGGTATATCGACCGGATTCGAGCCCGAATTGGGGATTCGGTGGAGGGGGTCACGACCGTGGTGACCTTGCCTGCCATGATGACATTTCACCATAATGGTTCATCGCATACGCAGCAAATCAATCTCATCGGCATCGACCAAAAAACGTATGCCAGCGTCAGCGACTTCAGCAAGTATCTGATTCACCCGGACAACAAAGCCCAACTAGATTTTCAGCTAAAGCAATCTGGCTATGCACCTGAACGTGAAGCTTTGCAACCGTCTGGCTGGGAATACCGAAATAGAATCGAGCAGCTCAAAAAAGAGCGAACCAGCCAGCTTGAGCAGTATCGCATCCTTCAAGATAAAATCGCACAGGAACAGCGTAGCCAACCCCGCACTGCGTTAGCTGTACAGAGTCCTGCCCAGGATTTGCCAGACGCGAATGGTCTTTCGAGTTTGTCGACCGAAGCTGCGAATACAGAAACAGGAACACTGACCGAAGAGGAGAAGATGGCAGCAATGCTGGCCGGCCCTTCCTTGTCAACGCTTGCGAATCCCCAAACGGGCGGCCGAGTCTTTGACGCTTCCAAGGAGCAGCGTACTGGAATCGTGCTTGGCATTGGCATTGGAAGCGTTCGAGGACGCGACCCAGAAGGCAAAGTAAAAGACTACTTCTTTATCCGCCCTGGCGACGACGTTAGCGTCGCTTTCCCGAATGCGGGAACTCCACCACGCGCTATCGACGAGATGTTTACCGTCGTCGATTTTTATGAAAGCAAGATGAGCGAATACGATGCCACATTTGCATTCGTGCCGATCGAGACATTGCAGCGAACGCGAGGCATGATCGACCCATCGTCCAAAGTTGGTGCCGTGACCTCGATTCAAATCAAGCTGAAACCAGGAGCTGATCTTACGGCAGCCCGCAATGCGTTGCGAGACGAGTTCCCGCCGCAAGAATCCTACGTTCAAGTCAACTCGTGGCGAGATACTCAAGGGCCTCTGTTGCAAGCTGTGCAGATGGAGACCACCATTCTGAACGTCTTGCTCTTTATGATTATCGCGGTTGCAGGTTTCGGCATCCTTGCGACCTTCTTCATGATTGTGGTAGAAAAGACTCGTGACATTGGCGTTCTCAAATCGCTCGGTGCACCGGGCAGCGGAATCGCCTCGATCTTTTTGGGCTATGGCGTATTGCTAGGTTCCGTAGGTTCCGGAGCGGGTGTTATTTGCGGACTGCTCTTCGTTTGGAAAATCAATGAAATCGCCAGAGTGCTGGAGTGGTTTACGGGACGCGAGGTGTTCGATCCTACCGTCTACTATTTCGACTCCATTCCTACCATCATCCATCCATTTACTATCGTCTGGGTTAGCATCGGCGCGGTCTTGATCGCGATCATGGCAAGTGTTCTGCCATCCATCCGAGCAGCTCGAATGCATCCTGTAGAGGCTTTGCGTTATGAATAGCATCAAACCTGCGAAAATGAATCCAAAGGCTACGAAGTCCACTGCCGGTCCGTACCGTGTGGTTAGGCCTGAACTCGAGCTGGATACAATCGAGGGTGCATCGGAACAAACTCGCATGCCGAGCCTGGGCGCGAAAGCCATCGTTGAAGCCCGTGACGTAACGAAATCCTACCGACGAAGCAAAACAATCGTCCCTGTTCTCAAGGGGGTCGATTTTAGCGCTGAGCGGGGGAAGATCACCGCGATCGTCGGCCAAAGCGGTTCAGGCAAAAGCACGTTGCTCCATTTGCTTGGCACATTGGATCGACCCGATTCCGGTGAAATCCAATTCGATGGCGAACGGACCGACAATCTTCCTGCTCGCAAACGAGACGCGTTTCGAAACAAACAGCTCGGGATGATTTTCCAGTTTTATCATTTGCTGCCCGAGCTGACCTTGCTCGAAAACGTCGTCGCGCCAGCTATGATCGGTCAAAGTATTTTTTCGTACTTTCGCAATCGTTCGTCCATTCTGAAACGTGCGAAAGAGCTGACCGATATGGTTGGTCTGTCGCACCGCCTGCATCACAAGCCGTGCGAATTATCGGGCGGCGAAATGCAACGCACAGCCATCGCGCGGGCGCTGGTTACATCTCCTAAATTGCTGCTGGCAGACGAACCGACGGGAAATCTCGATCAAGAATCGGGGCACTCGATTTTGGAATTGATGCGCGACCTGAATCGAGACACAGGTCTAACCATCGTCATGGTGACGCACGACGAAAACATTGCACAGCAATGCGATGCGTTGGTGCGCCTCAAGGGCGGCAAACTAGAAGCACTTAAATGAACTGGTAATCTTTGTCGATTGTAGCGATCAGTCTAATGTTTCCGTTTAGGAAAAGCCGATTTTAGGACAACAGACCTAAGCTAACCACGGCCAATTCAACAACGGAACCGAACGGATGTACGAATCTTTCTTTGGATTTGTCAAAAGACCATTCCTAGCCGCATCGACTCTAGATCGATACTTTCCTGCGACTTCCATTGAGCAGGCATGTCAGACCGCTTCGCGAGCAATTCATCGAGGCGAAGGCCCTGTTGCCATCTTCGGCGGCACGGGTTTGGGCAAAACGATGTGCTGCATGCGGATTGCGGAGAGCTTTCGCCGCAACTTTGAAGTGGTAACGCTCGCTAGCTCGCAGCTCATTACCCGTAGAGCACTCCTTCAAAGCCTTCTCTTTGAACTTCGTATGCCCTACCGGGACTTGACCGAAGGAGAACTGCGGCTCACTCTGATGAGTCGACTGCAACCTTCGACGGACAACCCGACCGATGGACTCGTCCTCGTGATCGACGAAGCTCAGACGATGTCGATGAAGCTGCTCGATGAGATTCGGCTTTTGACCAATGTTGTCCGCAATGGCATCCCTAGAGTTCGACTCGTTTTATGCGGCACAATGCGACTGGAAGACTGCCTGTCGCATCCACATATGGATTCGCTCAATCAGAGGTTAGCTGCTCGCTGTTATCTTACCCCATTGAGCAGTCAAGAAACCAGCCAATACGTCATCCACAAAATCGAGTTGAGCGGAGTGGAGGGATCTTCTGTAATGACGCGAGAGGCCCTCGACGCCATTTATCGTGGTTCGGATGGAATTCCACGGGTGATCGACCAGCTCACCGACCAATCTTTGTTGCTAGCCTGTAATGAACGGGAGCGGCCGGTTTCAGCAGCTATGGTTGGCCGTGCTTGGTGTATGTTGCAACAGCTTCCCAATCCATGGAGCGAGCCAGAATCGATCGTCAAAACGACTTCGCCTACGACGATTTCGGCGTCAGCCCCATCGACCGCAAGCACATCAATGTCAGGTCCAACACTTGTCAACACCTACAGCAGTAGCGTAAATTTAGCTTCGAGTGTTGCTGGCAAAAATACGTTAAGCCAAACTCCTGACATAGCATCTAGTTTCGAAGCGATGATGAAGGGTGCGGCGGTAGCTAAGACTTCGTCGTCCCATTCCAACATCGAATTCGGCCAGCTAGACGATGATTTTCAAGAGGATCAAGTATCCGCTTCGCCAGTCTCATTCGGCATGCCGGTTTCGAAAATCGAGTCGATATCGACGGAATCGGACTTCGAAGAAATGCGACTGGCTCCAGAACCTATCAAACCGCCATCCAAGAATCTGCTCGATGTTTTCGCGGGCGACTTCGATGAGGAGTTTACCATTCCAGTTCAGTCCTCCGACAGCTACCAAGCGTACTCAGGTGCCTCCTATGGTAACTTAAACTACGATTTGTCCAGCTTTGGTGTGGTCAATAAACCTATTGACGAAGAACCATTGGCATTTGATGAAGCCAATGATTTCTTCACCGCTCCAACCCCATCGCAACGGCTGGCGATATCGAGCCATATGGATGACGACCAGGAGTATGCACCCATGGCCGCTACCAGCATGGAAAGTCAGGAAAACTACTACCCGGACACACTCATCGAAGCTGTTTCAAATATCTCGCCTGAACAAGCAGCGAACTTGGAACGCCAAATCGAAGAAGAGATGCGAGAGTTGGTATCTGGTCTCAACATGAGTGCCATGACATTTGATCCGATGACGACTTTGGAGCCATGGGGCAGCCAAGACCAAACAGCCTCCTCTGAATCCATGGCGCATCCTCATAAAGATGATTTGCGATTGGCTCACCTTGCTCACACGGACGTGATTGGACTGGCGGGAATGCATAGCTTCTCGACATTCTCTGAGGCGGAGCAGTCTTTCGAACAACCTTCGGATCACAACTCCGAACGCACGGGAGACGACCGAGATCTTTTGGTGATCGAAGATGACCTGGAACTGGTTCGTGGCGGAGTGACTCGGGCTGTGAGCGGAAGCAATCGTCCTGTTCTACACCCATATGCCAAACTGTTTACCAAGTTGCGAAACTCATGAGTTCCTCAGACCAGGATACGAAGCTCGCATACTGGCTTCCGAAGTTAGAGAGCTATCGAGCGGCTATGGACGCAACCCACGAAGTTGACGTGCCTACGCCGGATGCCGAAGCGCCGCAGGTTGTGGCGGTTGATGTCGAGCCGCAGTCAGTTGAACAGCTGAACGAGCCAGAACAACTCAATGAGTGTAGCACGGCTCTCCGAGCCGTGACTGGTTCGCATGATCACGGCTCGAAGATCCGAGCTACACTCGATCACGGCTCGGAGAGCTGTGCTACACTGCCGCAGGTTTTGCATTTGCCCATCGATGGGATTTTGAAGCGGATCAAGGGCCTAAAGCCATTTGTCTTGGGCATCGGAACCGTCGGAAATTGCGAGACGCAATGGCCTCGAGAAGTGGTTCGCGATGCGGTCACCCGCTGCTGCGACAAGACGGGACGCAATGCAATTTTGGTCTCCGTTCGCCCTTTTGGCCATTCGAATACCAGCGAAAGCGATTGCTCAAGCGAATATTTCCGCGAAGTGAGTTGGTCCTACTTTGGCGATTCCAAAGCGGAAACCAAAGCATGGCATTCTCAATTGGCAGACTTGCCGAAATGGAAGAAAGAATTTGGGCTGATCGTCTTCGATTTGGGGGATGTTCGTTTCCCTATTATGCCGCGAATTGGTAGACTGTGCGACGGAATCGTAGTCCAATTGCTGCATGCAGCCAACTCGCGAGATACGATACAGGCGCTGAAAACGCTGCAAAAGGATCGTCTAAAGATTCTTGGTGTTTGGTCGGTGGAGTTAAACGCCCTCAGCTCTGCAGCGTGATGCGATTCGGTTGGCTAGTGATTTGTCAGTATTGGGAATTCCAGTGTGCGGCAAGGCGCTAGCCGCCGGTTCCTCGAAACACCGGTGGCTAGCGCCTTGCCGCTCACAACCCTAAAATCAAATATGGACGAACCACTAGCCTTACTTATTCCCGTAACCCTCCATCCATTTGAGTTGAATCCATCATGGTCCGATGCTTAGTAACCGGCGGAGCCGGATTCATTGGCTCCCATATTGTTCGCGGGCTTTTGGAAGCGGGGCACAAAGTACGCGTCCTCGATAACTTGAATACGGGAAAGCGAGCCAATCTTGAGGAAGTCTCCGACCGAGTCGACTTCATCGAGGGAGATATTTGCGATCCGATCGCTGCTCGTGAAGCTCTATCGGGTGTCGAGCGAGTCTTTCATCAGGCAGCCCTTGCATCGGTGCCCCTCTCGCTCGAACGCCCCTTGGATACAAACCAAGCGTGCGTAACCGGCACGTTGAACATGTTGCACCAAAGCGTTCAAGCTGGCGTCAAGCGATTCGTCTATGCCGCAAGCAGCAGTGCCTATGGCGACCAACCCACCTCGTCCAAGCGAGAGTCGGATCTGCCGATGCCGCTGTCTCCCTATGCGGTAGCAAAGCTGGCAGGTGAATACTACTGCCAAGCTTACTACCACAGCTTCGGTTTAGAAACCGTTGGCATCCGATACTTCAACGTGTTTGGCCCGCGACAAGATCCTGACAGCCCGTATTCTGCTGTCATTCCACTCTTCGTAAGACGGATTCTCAATGGCCAGCGCCCCATCATTTTTGGTGATGGATTGCAGTCTCGCGATTTCACTTATGTCGCAAACGTGGTGCATGGAAATCTTCTGGCTGCAGAACGCCCCAACATCGGCGGCCGGACCATCAACGTCGCCGATGGCGGACAAACCACGTTATTGCAATTGCTCAAAATCTTGGGGACAATGCTCGGCAAGCCGATCGAGCCGGACCTGCAACCAACTCGCGTTGGCGACGTTCGGGATAGTCTCGCCGATATTTCGCTGGCCAGAAAACTCCTCGGCTACGAACCGCAAGTTCGATTGGAGGAGGGCATCAAACGAACGATTGCTTATTACCGCTCCATCGTTAGCGAGTTTGTACATTAGGACTTCCATAGCTAACGAACGACACAGCCAACCAACATGATCATCTTCTCCGTGGTCGTTTTGCTGCTCGCGATACTGCCGGTGGCAATGTTCCTCAAAAACGCTCGTGAGTTTTTGCCGGCATGTTCCGAGCCAGCACGGCTTTCCAGTGCCAAGTCGCAGCGAGTGAGCGTGCTCATCCCAGCTCGAAATGAAGCCGCTAGCATTGGTCCCGCTATCGAAGCGATTTTGGCAAACGATCATCCCAATTTTGAAGTCGTGGTTCTCGACGACCAATCCGAAGACGATACGGCCAAGATCGTACAGTCGAATGCCGATCGGGACCCGCGTGTACGGCTTTTGAGGTCGACAAGTTTGCCAGAGGATTGGAATGGAAAGCAGCATGCATGTTGGCAATTAGCAAATCACTCTCAGTCCGATTGGTTGCTCTTTCTGGATGCCGATGTACGCCTTTCTAAAGATGCTATTTCGCGTTGCTTAGCTGAGCAAAATCTAAGGCAGGCCCCTCTCATCAGCGGCTTTCCCATGCAAGAGACTGGGACTCTCGCCGAAAAGATGCTCATTCCACTGATGTACTATGTTCTACTCTGTTATCTCCCGATCGATCGAATGAGAGCTTCGCTCGGAGTAGGGCTGGCAGCCGGTTGTGGCCAGCTTTTTTTCGCGAATCGTGAGGTTTATATGTCCGTGGGAGGGCATTCCTCGATTCGAGGCAGCCGGCACGATGGCATTCAATTGCCGCGTGCGTTCCGCCGAGCTGGTCATGCGACAGATATCTTCGATGCGACGGACATTGCCCGCTGTCGTATGTACACTTCCGCGGTCCAAGTGTGCAATGGATTGCTTAAAAATGCGACAGAGGGAATTGCAAACGCCCGTTTGATCGCGCCGTTCAGTGTGCTACTGATCGGAGGTTCCGTTCTTCCGTTACTTTTGCTGGTGACATCGATTTTAACAGGGGCTTCATGGATCGCGGTTGCGATACTGCTGGTCGCGTTTGTACTTTCCTTTGTACCGAGGATTATGGCATGCAAACGATTTCAACAATCGTATTCTGGGGCTATTCT
>Ga0105045_10001544_pt1 | contig 18920 bp, 9 predicted proteins | sample MAT02_FD_78089 | JGI IMG/M metagenome (GOLD analysis project Ga0105045, IMG submission 78089) | Freshwater microbial communities from Lake Fryxell liftoff mats and glacier meltwater in Antarctica - MAT-02 (megahit assembly) | ecosystem: Environmental > Aquatic > Freshwater > Ice > Liftoff... | reverse complement strand
TACTTGGTAACATAAATATCGCCTCCACCCCGGCTGAAAACTTCGGTTTTAAAAAACCTGGCCGATCGTGGGTCTTACGGATGAGGTAAATTTGGAGATTGTCGTGATGCGCTGGGAAGATATTCTATTCACATTTCCCGCAAAGATTCAGCTACATGGGCGCCTGAAAGAGATATCAAAGAGTGTTTAGCAAATATCAGTCATCAATAACTGTTGGATAAAACAGTAATTGACAAAAAGATTTTGCACCGTTGGATCAAACAAGGTTTCTGGGAAATAAACGATTCTTTTCAACCGATATGGTTACTCCACAATGGGGAATTATCTCCCTAACGCTGGCAAATATCGCTCTGTATGGTCTTGGATAGGTAATTGACGACGCAATTGGAATGGTTTTCCGTCCCGATGTTTGCCATAAAACAACATTCAAATTCTACATTTTAACTTGTCCCATTTTTCAACCTCGGATATTTCCAATTCAGCCCTTTCTCATAAAATGGAAACTATTGGATTGACCCAAAACAAGTAAACAACAATGTACCTAATCTTCTGACTTTTCAACTATAACAATACTTACAGGAGGCCAAATTAATTAAAAATTAAAGAATTTTAACCGCCTCTAAATAAAAATAAACCTCTTAATAATTATATCTTCAAATAAATATAATACAATTAAAATTTAAAAAGAACGGTTTAAAGCTGGTTCTAATTTATATAAAGTGTTATTTACCAATATTTTACGAATAAAATTATAACTTTTTGCATTCTCTTACTTTTTGCACCTACGAAACCATAAATTCCAGATGTCTTAATTAATCGCAAAAACAGGAATTAAAACCCAAAACCCAATGTAAGTTTCCATTTGCATTTTCAGCTTTATTTACTACCTTGCAGCGTCTTATGAACTCTTAACCAAATTCAAAGTTTGTGAAAACATTCATAATACTGGTTGCTTCGTACCTGTTGCTGATATTTCAGATTCAGGCACAAATCACAGTAAAAGCCATCCATCCTGACACCAATCCACTGGTTGATTCCATGGTTAAAACATTGGCAGGCTATGGTGTTTCCATTTACAACATCAGTTCCAACCTGAAGCCCAGCACAAAATCAATGGGTACTTTCAAGGCCGGGGACTCAGGTTTTCCACTTTCAAAAGGTTTATTAATGAGCAATGGTGTGATTGATTCCATTCCAAAATCAAACAAGTTGAAAGCTCTATCTTCAAGGATGGATTATGCAGATACATTGGCTGGAAATTCAATTGGGAAAAAATTAATTCAAACCATTCTTAATAAACAATCAATTGATGGATTTACGCAAAAATCAACAGAAATATCCTCCATTAAATTTGACCTGTTGCCCGTTGGCGATACTTTAAGTTTCAAATATATTTTTGGCTCAGAAGAATATCCGGAATTTGTTTGTTCTCAGTTCAATGATATTTTCGGTTTTTTCATCAAAGGACCTGGCATTGAGGGAGATTCAATGTATTTAGGAACTGATTTGGAAGGATTTCGCAACATGGCCCAAATTCCTGGAAAGAATGAGCCTGTAACTATCAATAGTGTTAATTCTGGCATTAGTGGAGCCAACGGACTGGTTGAAAATTGCCGGTTTTCACCCGAAGGCATGGCACAATTCATACAAAATGATCAACCAGAAAATACCTTATATTCAGTCTTACAATTTGATGGACTTACCCAGGTTTTAACTGCCAAATCAGCCGTTATTCCTTGTCAGGTTTACACCCTTGTTCTGGCCATCAGTGATGTAGGGGACAGGCTATTTGATTCCGGGGTTTTTATTGAAAAAGGATCTATGGTTTCCGGCCAATATTCTACCTTAATGGCCAATCAAAACATTGGTTTAAAGGATACTGTAGCCAATTGCCATCCCGGAAAATTACTTTTTAAACGTTGTCCAAACATCAATGAAAAGTGGACAATCCGCTTTGGTTTTGAAGGTACTGCAGTTCCAAATGTAGATTTCAAAATCCGTCAGCCAGGAGGAGGTTTAATCTCCGTTCCGGATTTTATCACACTGGATTCAAATCAGGTGGCTGACAGTCTTCTTTTTGAAGGAACTGGCTCTGGGTTTGAGACTAAAACGCTGAAAATAAAGTATCTGGATCTTCAAAATCCTTTTATTGATTCAATGCCAAACTATGCTGGAAATGAGACCATTTTAAAAGTCAGGCCGTTTGCCAACCAGCCCAAATCGCAGATTCTTGGATGTAAATCAGATTCTGCCCAGGTGGTTTTTGAGGGCCCAAAACTTCCTCATATCAGATACAGGTGGATTGGTTTGGAAGAAAACAGTGCCAATGAAACGGTAAGTTGCGATACCTGCCAGGAACCAAAAATATCGGTAGACTCGATTGATCACCGCTATGCGGTTCGGATTGAAAATTCCTTGAATCAATGTTTTAGATTGGATACCGTTTTGGTCAGTCCAAAGCCGTTTGCAGAACCCGTTTTTCAAATTAGCCAGGATTCCGTATCTATTAAAAATTACCAAACCAACTATCATTATCAATGGATTGTGAATGGAATTACAGCCCTAAGTAATCAGCCCAAAATCAGATTTGAGGCCGGTGAAGAAATCAATGTGGAAGTATTTTCTCCGAATGGATGCCATAAACTTTTTAACCATCAATCCATTTTTACAAACAACTTATTGAAGTTATCAGAATCAGATCCAGTTCAAATTTATCCCAATCCCTGCCTGACGGATTTAAATCTAAATATTGAAAACTTATGGAACAATGAATATGAAATTTGGAACCTTTCGGGGCAAAAATTGATGGAGGGACAAATAGATGTTAATAAAAAAATAAATGTAAGATCTTTAAAAACAGGACTTTATACCTTAAAAATAAAAACCCGAGATCTACAGGAAGTCATAAAACGATTTTCTAAACAATAAAAAGCAGAAATTTTTTCTGTAGGTAAAATCCAAAATACAATTTCAATATACCTTTGTTCCTTGTGATTACAGGTATTAATCTAAATAAGAAGTTCAAGACAAAAAAGGTAATTGATGGCCTGGACATTCATGTTCCAGACCATTCCATTTTTGGTTTACTGGGCGAAAACGGATGTGGAAAAACCACACTTCTCAGAATCTTATTGGGATTTGCCAGTGTGGATGGGGGTTCCTTTTTAGTGAACCGAAGTGCTGACCCAACCATAATAAGACTAAATACCGGAATTTTATGGGATGAAATGGGTTTTGACCCAGACCAGACCGGAGAACAAAATCTCAAGATAACCGCCTGCATAAAAGAGATTGATAAAGAGATCTGGATGGATCTTGCCGGGAAATTTGGGATAGCCAAAGATCTGAAAAGAAGGGTAGAAGACTATTCTTTGGGCATGAAAAGAAAGCTCGGATTGGTTTCCGTTTTTATGAAGGAATACCCGCTTTACATTTTTGACGAACCAACAAATGGCCTGGATTATACCCAGCAAAGCCTTTTTTGGGATATGGTTAAAACCAAAAACAAACAAGGTTCTACCATTATGGTCACAAGCCATATCTTACCTGACATTGAAAATAATTGTAGCCATGTCGGATTTATGGCCAATAGAAAGATTCAATTTTCCGGAAGCATAGAGGAAACTTTGGCGCAACATAATTCCTTATCCAATTTGTTTTCGCCCATAAATTGAAAGTTTTACAAATCGCACTTCTGGAGTTAAGTGGCAGAAAATACAAAATTCTGCTCCTTGTTATACTCGTTCTTTCTCTACCCTTAATTGGTTTTGATTGGCTTTTTCTTTTCAATAATGATGAATATTCTATGTCAGGATCGCAACTAAAATCGGTCTTCAAAGATTTTAAAATTCTTCAAACAGTCATATTTGGGATTAACATCATGCTTGTTCAGTCGATCAAATCTAAGAATTTTAAAAAGCTCATTTCTGATGGGCTATTACCGATTGAATACTACCTGAAAGATTTATTGAAGGTCTTTTTAATATTAGTCCTGACAATTTTTTTCATCTCAACATGTAATTTTCTGATTTACATTTTTGCAACACCAAAAATTATACCTGTTTTAGAGGTCATAAACTGGATTTTTGAAGCTTGGGCACATACGGGACATATTTATATTTTTTACACAGTTTTTATGGTTTTTTGCGTTTATCTTCTTCCAAATTATGGAAGTATCGTTCTATTTATTGGAATCCAAATACTTGAAGCCCTCGCAGGAAGTTATTCAAACAAAATTTTTCCGGGCTTAAATCTTGATGGTATTTTGCCATTTACCGAATTGATGAAGTACAATGCCAACAATTCCTTTATCCAAACCATTCCTTTGATTTTACTTTCAGCTTTATTTTTAGCCTTCATTTGGGGCAGTTTGAAACTCATAGAAACCAAAGAACAATGAGTTTCAAAACCAATTATAAACTTCCCCTAATACTTATTTCAATTGTTTTTATTGGCAGACTTTGGTGGAAAAATCTGGCTCTTTCCAATGAAAGAAAAAAAGAAATTGAAACCCTCGCCTTTGATCCTGACTCCTTGAGGATGTTTTCACGCGTTAAATTGGATATAAATCCTGACCATATATATGTCATCAATATCTGGGCGACCTGGTGCAAACCTTGCCTCAAAGAAATTCCTGATTTGAACCAGTTCAGACATGGATATACGGATGAGAAGATTCACTTCTGGGCCATCACCAACGAAGATTCAATTTTTGTTTCAGATTTTTTTAAAGATTTCAAAATGGTTAAAACATTTGACTACTCACTTCGGACCAGCCAGGATAAGGCCCAAAAATATCTGGCAAAATTTTCTGTAAACCTTAATCAAATGCCTGGAACTATTCAATTTTCAATCCCGGTAAACATGATTGTTAAAAACAAAAAAATTCTGTTTTTTAAGCAAGGTGCTGACTCAAATACCATTTCTGAAATGAAATCAATTTTAGAAAAAAACCTTAATTCCTTAAATTAAGGCTCAATTCAAATGGGCAAAATATACCACCGAAGGGTTTCATTGTATCCTCGCCGAACACCCAATTGTATAACGCCAAAAAGATAACTCATTTAATCCCAAAAGAATACCTTCGTTCGCCCAAATTTGTAAAGCATGAACTAAGATTTTAAAATCCTTATGCTTTGTAAGCATTTAAAAACAACCTTCTAGAATCTGTACAGAAACCCAAGGCACGCCATGCAAATCATTTTTGGGTTTGCCCTGGTCCTGAGTACCTGCACCATTGGTTTCGTGGTGGTTAGTTTTGAAAACAGTTTCAATAAGGACCTCGGGCATTTTACGAAATCCATCAAATTGCAACCCGGGATTTTGATTTTGATGCGGAACATTTAAATGGTGGGTACCTTTTCCAACGATAACTTCTGTGCGTCAGGACCATCCAGAATTGTTGTATGGGGAAATCATGTAGAATTATAGATCTCAGGTCACCATTCTAAATCCTACTCTCCCCTATTGCTAAGCCCAAACAAAAAACATTACAGGTTAGCGGTAAGCCACCATCCATCTAAATCTTTTATAGGTTTGGAAAAGTCCAATGATTGGTTTTTTTCCAGTTGTGAGGCAGAAGGTCTGAGATTTTATTGAAGGGATGATCATTAATTCTACCCGGGACTTCTTTTGGCCTGAGATCTGGTGAACACCTGGCTTTAGGCGTTTGCTTTTAAAATCAAAATCAAACCAGAAGTTTTCTTGCTTTTTATTTTAATCTCAGTTTTAATCGCTTGAATTACCGCTGGTTACAAGTCATTTAAAGCAGTGGATACCAAACCTGTAAAGTCATTGAGAAATGAATAAGGTGAAAAAATTCAGCCGGATTCACTTAAGGTAAACTTAAAATTGACTGTTCTTATCGCTTGCCACTGGTAGCTCAAGGCAATATAGAATTGAGCTACTGCTTTTTTTAATCCCCTGGGTGTTCATTTTCTATTGAATAAACCTTTTCAAAAGGGAAAATTTTCAAGCTTAAAAAGCCTAAATTTATACTAATTTGCGGCTCTTTTTTTTGAGGATAGAAGATATTTTACTCAACCTGATGATTTCTTTTTTAAAAGGTCAAATAAATCGTATTGAACCAACGTTTATGGTCATGGCCGTAGGAGGCGTTGGTTTTACAATGAGAATTTCACTGAGCACATACGGAGCCCTGAAGGACGAAAAGGAAATTTGTATGGTTCAGACCTATCTACATTATAGTCAAACAGATGGAATGTCTTTGTTTGGCTTTTTCAAAGATACCGAAAAATCACTTTTCCTTCATTTGATTTCTGTCAATGGAGTTGGTCCCGGCACCGCTTTGGTGGCCCTAAGTTCCATACTTCCAGAGCAATTGGCAGAAGCAATTGGAAAAGAGGATGTGAAAACCATTCAAACATTAAAAGGAATAGGGCCTAAAACTGCCCAAAGAATTGTATTGGAATTGAAAGACAAAATCAGGAAGGAATTGAATATTTCAGGGCAGATTTTATCAGGTATTCCTCACAAAAACAGTCAGTTAGAAGATGCACTTTCAGCGTTGATCACACTTGGAATTCCGAAACCAACCGCAGAAAAAACATTGGACGCCATTTTAAAACAGGCCGACAAAACTTACACAACCGAAGAACTGATCAGATTGGCATTAAAAAGAAGCAATTAAAATTAGAAATTTGAATCTTAAGCCCTTTGAAATTTAAAATCCTGAATTTTTTAATAATGATATTAAATCCTTGTTTTTCAGCAACTTCCGATTATTTAAGAGAGGAACAATTCACCACTAATTTTCGTTCCTAACCCAGGTATAACTGCAAATTTCAGAAGTTAGTCTTGTATCATTTACCTGTAAATATCAGAAAAAAGCTTCCAGCCCTCATTATCATGTGGGCTTTTATGCTTTTTTCTGGTTTAACCAATGCGCAGGGATTTCTGGATGATGACGACAGTTTAAAAAATAAACAGTACAAACCAAGCATACGCCCAAAACTGAACTGGACAGACAGGTTGGGAGACAAATTTTCGAATCCGCCCAGCCGGTCACCTTTGTTTCTGGAGGATCCGGATAACATTAAAACCAGGGTTGAAGTAGATTCTCAATCCCGAACGTATACCATTTACGAACAGGCTGGAAACCTGGATTACAGACCAGTTTCAACCATGACTTTCGAGCAATACGAAAAGTACATGGAGGCCAAACTTCAGAAAGGTTATATGAAAGCCAAATCTGAAGGACAGGACGGCGAAAGCCCGACCACCGGAAGATCATTGATTCCCAAAATTTATTTAAGCCCGATGTTCGATAGAATTTTTGGGGGAAACTTTATTGACATCAGACCCAATGGATCAGTGATGTTGGATTTCGGGGGACAATTTCAAAAAATAGAAAATCCAAACGTTCCGATTCGCCAACAAAGTTTCGGAAATTTTCAGTTTGATCAGCAAATCAATATCAGCGTGCAGGGCAAAATAGGAGAAAAAATGAGAATGAATCTCAACTATGATACCAAAGCAGCATTCGATTTTGACAACCAGATCAAATTGGACTATTCAGGAAAGGACCATGAAATTATCCAAAAACTGGAAGCTGGAAATGTAAGCATGCCCCTAAGCTCAAGCTTGATTACCGGTGCGCAAAATCTATTTGGATTAAAAACCACTTTACAGTTTGGAAAACTAAGGGTGACAACTGTGGCATCCAACCAAAGAGGAAGGGCCAATTCATTAAGATTAAGGGGCGGAAGTCAGCAACGGGCATTTCTTGTGGCTTGTAATCAATACGAGGCCAACCGTCACTTTTTTCTGGCTCAGGAGTTTAGAAACGGATATGAAAAGGCCCTGAAAACTTTACCTCAAATCACTTCTGGCCTAAATATTACCAGGGTGGAAGTTTACGTAACCAACCGTGCTGGCAACACTCAAAGTCTTCGCAATGTAGTTCCTCTTTTAGACTTAGGAGAGGCCAAACCTCTGAAGCCAACATGGTCAATACCAGGTGTAAACGTTAGAGCTGCAACCGATAACAAAAACAACAAACTTTATTCAACCGTATTAAGCAAAGGTCAATCCATATTGGGTGGAAATGACACAAAAACCACATTGGAAGCTTTGGGATTGGCCAGAAGTACAGATTTTGAATTCCTGAAAGGCGCCAGAAAATTGACTGAAAACAGAGACTTCAAAGTTCAGAAGCAATTGGGATACATTTCCTTGAATTTTGCTCTGAGAGATGATGAAGTTCTGGGTGTGGCTTATGAGTATAGCGTAAATGGCAGAACTTTTAAGGTTGGGGAACTTCAGGAAGATTATTCTGTAAGGGGAGACACAGGCGTGGTGATTTTGAAGTTGATCCGACCTGCAGTCATCGACACCAAATTGCCCACCTGGAATTTACAAATGAAAAATATCTACAATTTGGGAGCTTCTCAGATTGCCAAAACCAATTTTCAACTTCGTGTGGTTTACAGGGATGACTCCTCAGGTGTTGACAATCCGGCCATGCCAAAAGGTGCATTATTAAAAGACAAGCCATTGGTTCAGGTTTTTGGTTTGGATAGATTAAATCCTGGAAATGAACTTCAACCCGACGGGAATTTTGATTTTATTGAAGATGTAACCATAGATTCCAGAAATGGGCGGATCATGTTTCCTGTCCTGGAGCCGTTTGGTAGCACGCTTGAAAAACAATTTGTTTTTCCCGATGAATTGCAATTGGCAGAAAAATATGTCTTTAAAGATCTTTATAATTTAACACAGCCCGATGCCTTGCAGGCTGCCAATAAAGCCAAGTTTTTCATTTCCGGAAAAATGGAAAGCACTTCTTCCTCAGACATTTCCCTTCCTGGTGTAAACATTGCCCCGGGCTCAGTTAAAATATTTGCCGGCCCTACCCTGTTGGTCGAAAACTCAGATTACACCATTGATTACAGTCTTGGAAAAGCAAAAATTACAAATCAGGGTATTTTGAGTTCCGGGGCTGAAATCAGGGTAGATTATGAGCAGGCAGACCTTTTTTCATTTCAGCAACGTTCATTTTTTGGTTCCCGATTCGACTATGTCTATTCGAAGAACATCAATTTCGGAAGTACATTATTATATCTGAATGAACGCCCCATCATTCGAAGGGTGCAAGCAGGAAACGAACCATCCCAAAACGTAATGCTTGGTTTTGATGCCAACTATAAATCTGACAGCAGATTATTAACCAAAATTGTGGATGCTATTCCTTTGATCCAAACCAAGGAAACTTCAACAATAACAGCGTCTGCAGAGTATGCCCACCTTTTCCCTGGAACCAACAAGTTTGTTGATGCAACAGGAAGGGGAATTTCTTATCTGGATGATTTTGAAGGTGTTAGAACCCCATACTCTATGAGCGGGCAAGCTTCCAGGTGGAAAATCCCATCCGTTCCTGTGGGTTTTGAGGGTGATGGTTACAGGCCAATTGATAAGACATCATGGCTGAAGTTAAATGACCGCCGTGCACATACTTCCTGGTATATCGTGGACAATCTTTTTTACAGGTCTTCAGGTTCACCAAAACCCGGAAACATAGGACCGGAAGACATCAAAAATCATTATGTAAGGGCGGTTGGTCCACAGGAAGTTTTCAGAAATCGGGATTTGAATGCTGTCAATCTGAACGAAACGGTTTTTGATATCGCATACTATCCGACCGAAAGAGGTCAATATAACTACAACACAAATCTTGATGCCCAGGGAAGGCTGGCCTCAGACCCAAGAAAAAACTGGGGTGGTGCCATGCGTTCTATCAGTACCGATACAGATTTTGATGCTGCAAATATTGAATATGTAGAGTTTTGGATGATGGATCCTTTCATAACCGGCCCACTAGGTTCAATCGCCGGAAAAGAGTATGATCCTGTTACAAGAGGCAGAGAGGGAACACTGACTTTGGATCTTGGAAACATGTCGGAAGACGTTTTGAAAGATTCCAAGTTAAGTTTTGAACAAGGTTTACCGATTGATGGAAGTAGCAGCAGTGCTTCAATAGATCAAACGGAATTCGGAAAAGTATCTAAAGGACAGATCATTAACTATGCATTTGAAAATACGCCAGGCTCAAGACAATTTCAGGATGTTGGTTTGGATGGATTGAGCAACGAGGAGGAGAGAACAAAATTCAAAACCGAGTTTCTGGATAAGTTAACCACAGTAGATCCAGATGTAAAAACTCAAATTGAAGCAGATCCTTCCAACGACGATTTTTCTTACTATTTGGGTGCCAATTATGACAATGCGGATGCCAAAATCCTTGAGCGATATAAAAAATTCAATAACCTTCAGTCCAATTCTCCAATTGGAGGAAATGCAGATTTTACCCCAAGTTATTCCAACCAGCCAGACATGGAGGATATCAATCAGGACAACACTTTGAGTGATCTGGATGCTTATTTTAGCTATAATATGCGGCTGAACCCATCTGATTTACAGGTAGGTAAAAACTATATAATAGATGAAATAAAAAGCGCAGATGGTTCCGCCTGGTATCTTTTCAGAATCCCGATCAAGGATAAGTCCCATCCCAACTTTGGTGGAGTGACAGGAAATATAAATGATTTCAAAACCCTGAGATTCATGCGTTTGCGAATGACCGGAATGGCAGATCCTGTGGTTTTGAGAATGGTCCAATTTCAATATGTGGGTAGCCAATGGAGGCCTTATCCTAAAAGGTTAACAACCGATGGCCCTTTTACAGAAAATGAAGATAAAGGCGCCCTCAGGATAGGCACAGTAAACATTGAAGAAAATGGAAATGGGGTTGCCGGACAAAAAACTCCATATGTAATTCCTCCCGGTGCTCAGGAAAGAGATAGAGACATAACCTCTGGGGTAAACAGAAGACTGAATGAACAATCTTTACTCCTCTGTGGTGATAATCTGGCAGATGGAGACTCTAAAGCAGCCTTTAAAAATGTAACTTTTGATTTCCTGAACTATAAAAGGCTTCAAATGTTCGTTCACGCCGAAGCCCCAATTGGAACAACAACCCGGGATGGTGAGACTCAATTATTTGTCCGTTTGGGAACTGATTTCAATGAAAACTACTATGAAATAAGCATACCTTTAAAATTAACACCACTTGGTTCCGGGGATGAAAATATTATCTGGCCTTCTGTCAATGCATTAAATATAGCTTTTCAGGATCTGGTAGAAACAAAGCTATTAAGAAATACAGCAGGTTTCAATTTTCAAACCAGATATTCAAGACCTTTCCAGAATGGGGAGCAAACCATGAACATAACTGTGGTTGGAAATCCAGACCTGAATGCAGTGGTCACTGTGATGCTTGGGGTAAGAAACCCAAGCAACATTGCAGGAAATGATGGTTTTGCAAAATCAGTTTGCTTGTGGCTCAATGAGTTAAGGGTAACTGACTATGACAAAAATGATGGCTGGGCAACTACAGGTCAGGTCAACTTAAAACTTGCCGATTTTGCAATAGTAAATGTAGCTGGTAAATATTCCACACCTGGTTTCGGATCTATCGAACAAAGAATATCTGAAAGAAGCAGAGAAACCTTTGGATCATTTAATATTTCCTCGAATGTGGTCCTGGATAAATTTTTGCCCAAAAAACTAGGTGTAAGATTGCCGATGTATGTGTCATACGAAACCACAGTAATCACTCCAAAGTTCGATCCTCTCAATCCGGATGTTAGGGTTGACTTATTGGATGGGAACGAAAAATACAAGGGATACAAGCGTTTAATTCAGGACAGAACAGAAAAAAGGGCAATAAATTTCACCAATGTTTCTAAAGTTAAAACAGGGGCAAATCCGAAATCTTACCCCTGGGATATTGAAAACTTCAATTTCACTTTTGCTGTATCTGAAATTAAAAGGACCAATGTTAACATTCAATCGTATAGTTCCACCAATCAATTGTATGGTGTAGGTTATAGCTTCAATTCTACGGCAGCACCCATTGAACCTTTCAAGAACTCTAAATTTTTGAAATCCAAATATCTGAAATTTATTAAAGAATTAAATTTCAGCTATTTACCTTCCAATATTACAGTCAGAGGTGATATTAATCGTACCTACACCAGAACCCAGCTCAGAAGTTCAGATGTATTCAGCACCTTTCTTCCGCCAGGGTTGTTGAACTTTGAAAAAAGCTTTTTCTTCAATAGAAATTATGGCGTGAGGTATGCCCCGGTAAAGAGTCTTACCATAGATTATACAGCCAATGTTTCGGCCATTATTGATGAGCCGATTGGAGAAATTGACAACACCGAAATCAGACCGGGATTCACCAAAAAAGACTCTGTTTGGAAAAATCTGCAAAAGTTGGGCCGAATGAAAAACTTTGATCAGAATATTCGCCTGGGATATAGATTGCCATTGGACAAATTTCCCATCCTGGATTGGACCAGTGTAGATGCAGCTTATTCCGCTACTTACATTTGGGCAGCAGCTCCTTTGGGCCTAAACGATGATTCTGGCCGATTTCTTGGAAATACGGTTCAAAATGGAAGAGAAGTTTCCATCAACGGAAGATTAGACTTCGTAAAACTTTATAATAAGGTAAAGTGGTTAAACGAAATAAATAACCCTAAGCCTAAGCCTAAGAAAAAAACTATAGTAGATCCGAAGGCAAAGAACAATAAAACACCAGCTAAAAAAGAACCGGTTAAGAAAAAACCAATTAAAAAGACCAAAGTCCAGCTAATCAGGGAAAAGAAAGCCGCTAAACTGCTGGAGTTAAAAGAAAAAGCCAAAGCGGACAGTCTGAAAAAAGCCGGGGTCGATGTTCCTAAACCGATAAAGGAGAAAGGGAAAGAGAAATTGGATACTGCCAGGAAAAAACCATTGGAACTAAAGCTATTGAAAGCTATTGTTCGGGGTTTGATGTCTGTCAGGAATGTAAACTTTTCGGTAACCCAATCGGAAAACACCGTTTTGCCAGGATTTACGCAAACCATTGACTATTTAGGAATCAACAAAAATAATGCCGCACCGGGATGGGCTTTCATCATGGGTGATCAAAATCCAGATATACGATACAAAGCTGCCAAAAACGGCTGGCTTACAGAAAGTCCGGAGCAAAATCTACCTTTCACGCAGAGCAAAACAGTAAATATTACAGGCAGGGCCACCATAGAACCAATCAAGGACCTTAGAATACAACTCGATATAAAGCGTTCTGAAACAGATGGATATAATAGCAATTTCAGGACTGAAGCTGATACAAATGGTATTTTACGAACTTCTGAAGGAAAGCCAACATTCTTTGCCCAAACCCCAAACAGGACCGGGAACTATTCCATTTCAACCATTGCCATCTCCACAGCTTTTTCAAATAACAATGCTGGTGACAGAAACAGAACACCAGAGTTTAATGTATTTGAGTCAAATAGAAACACAATCCAAAACAGATGGATAGACGAAGGAGGTGGAATCCAACCGCAAAACAGTATAGAAAAGGACTCATTGTATAAAAAAGATGGCCAATCTATTTTGATACCTTCTTTCATTGCCGCTTATACTGACCAAAATATCAATAAAATTGGCCTGACTGCATTTCCAAAAATCCCACTTCCGAACTGGAGGCTGGATTATGCCGGCTTAACTAAAATTCCATATCTGGCTGAAAAATTTTCCAGCATAAACCTTTCGCATGGGTACACGGCTACCTATTATGTTGACCAATTCACAAGTTCTTTAAGATACGGAGGAGATACCATTGAAATGGGTCGTTCTAAGGATATTACCCCAAATAAACTTTCTGAAACAGGAGTTCTTGTACCTGTTTACAACATCAATCAGGTTTCTATCATTGAACGTTTTAGCCCTTTAATTGGAGTAAACATCAGAACAAAAAGCAAAGTAACCCTTAAATTTGACTACAACCGGGATAGAACAGTGGTGTTAAACACCTCCAATGCATCAGTGACAGAGCAAAGAACACAGGATTATACATTTGGCCTTGGCTACCAAAAAGCAGGGATCAAACTGCCATTTAAAATTCAGGGCCAACAGGTTGTGCTAAAAAATGAGGTAACCATGCGGGCGGATATTTCCTTTAGAAATGTTTTAAATACCCAAAGGTTTTTCAACCAAACGAATGCTCCGCAACAAGGTTCAATTCAGGAATTGCAGATCAGGCCTACCATAAACTATGTAGTCAACCAAAGACTGAATATACAGGCATATTTCAGTTACGTGAAGACCACTCCATATACTTCAAACTCCTTCCCTACCCGAACCACCAGATTTGGGATTCAATTGAGGTTTAATTTGAATTAAGATTTTGGTTATTTTATCAGAGGTTTATTTTTTTTCACTTTTAAGGAGAAATTACTTGTACGTGTTCAGAATATATTATTACCTTGCCTGAAATTTAACAATTATGAAAAAATCGTACAGTCTTCTATTGGGAATTATAGCATCGTGCATATTTTCCAATGCCTCCTTTGGCCAACTCACCTTTTGGAATGATCTTTATCTTTATTATCCATTTGGTGGAAATGCACAGGATCAATCAGGTTATGATAACCATGGCCAGGCATTAAACGTAACAGCTGCAACCGGAGTTTGGGGAGATCCAGACGGTTCCTACAGATTTAATGGAACCAATTCGATGGTCGTTCGCAATGCATTGACACTGGGCGACAGTGTGACCATGGCGGCATGGTTTTATTCTGAATCCGACTCAAATTCCTGTGGATTAATTTACAACGGAAATACAGGTTTCAATGGATATGGAATTTTTGTAAAAAAGCCATTTGGAAGCATTGCTAATGGATCCTACATGGGTAAAACTTTGGTCTTGGTTCAGGGTGGTGTAGATGAGGCTTATTTCAACAATAGTTTTGATCTACCTACCAACCAATGGTATCACATTGCTATTGTTAGAAAAGGAAATATTTTGGAAATATACCTGAATGGTGATCTTCAAACTACCGCCCCATACATGGCAAATTCGCCACAAGGTGAGTTTAGTGTGGGGTCATCTGCTGCCCATACCAACACAGGATATGGATCTTTCACCGGAAAAATAGATGAGGTAATGGTTTTCAGATCTGCCCTTAATGCCCAAAATGTTCAACGGGTTTATACAAATAACATTACAGACGCCAAGCCACTTGTAAACACCATGACCGGAATTAAGATTTTGGGACAAAGTAAAATTGGTGATTACCTCAGCATCATCAGCGAGAAATATGAAATCACCTCAGTTGAACTTTTCGACATGACAGGCAAGCTGTGCGAAACAAATTCTATTGACAATGGTGGAAATAAAAAATCAATCTCATTGGATGTAAGCAATATGAAAGCAGGCATTTACACTGCAAGAATTTTGACTGCAGGAAACTCAACCTCAGCCAAAGTTGTTTTAAACAAATAATTTTTCCTTCTCCTAAAACTAAAAAGGCTGCATTTTTTGCAGCCTTTTTAGTTTTAAGAACTTGGCATAATTCGAAATAGGACTCTTTTAATAAAGAAGGCAGGAAACAATCTGGTTCATCGCCCTCTTTATCCAATATTGCAGGCTAGCCAGTAGTCCAATCATGAAAAATCCGAACAGGTACCAATTGGCAAATTCGTCCAGGCCGCCAGTAGAAAGGGTGGCAATGCTGACATATAGAGAAAAAAGGACTGCAAACAAGGCAAAAACTGAAGCTTTAGCCAACCAGTGACCTTTTTTAATCCATTGAAACAAAACAGGCAGACAAAGCAACCAAAAACAAAGCTTATAATCATAGTTCCAGCCCATAACGAAACTTCCCAAATAAATACCTGCGCCAATCCGGAAGGCATCAAAACTAGTGCCTACCAACTCTTTCTTACTTTGCCCAATAAAAAATATACTTGCTTTTTGTTTGATTTTAGAAAATAAAGAGGCAATCAATGCCTTAAAACCAATTGCAATCAATACAAAATAAGAAAGCACAATCGGAAACCAGACTGCAAGTAAAATCTTGTTTTTCAATGAACTATGCAGGGCTGGGTTGGAGAAAAATTTTGGTAAACAAATGAAAATGACCCTATACCCAAAACTGTGTTTTTCCCTGAGATGGGTTGCCGAAAAGTAGCGTTGAATCATTCCAACTTCTTCATAAATTGAGTAATAATACCAAACAAAGGCAAAAATTAAAATGGCCGAGATTAGAAAAAATAAGTTTTTTCTTTCCTTTAGCACCAATAGGAAACCAAACACCGTAAACAGTTTCAAAGCCGCAGTGAGGAACAAAATAGGGTACGAAATCCATCGAACCAAATTCCATGAAAAGACCCTTGAAAGGCATACTGATCCTGTAATGAGAATAAATAATATAATGTCTGCATTGCCTCTTTCCACCAAAAGCATGATTGGCGGAGAACATAAGAACAAACTATAAAATGCACCTTCAATGGTGCTGATTCTACCTAAAAATACAAGAACCAAGGCATAAAAAAGAATGGAAAGAAAAATACCTATGCCAACAGTTTGGGTCTGACTCAAGCCCAAAAAAGTAAACCACCACCAGGCCCTGGGATAAGGCATTTGCTGATTGGGGTTTCCACCTCCAAATTCATTTCCCCCAGCAGCAACAGCACATGGATCATGCAGGAAAACATCAAAGCCCAGACGGGTGCAATCAAATCCGGCCAGAACTTCCCTTAGGTCAATAAATGAAGGTTGAAGAGAAGGTACACCCAAAAATGCCCAAAATTTAGAATAGGGCATAAACTGGCTTCCGGCCAGCAAAAATCCAAAATAGAGGATTAATAAACCCAAAATAAGCCAACGGCCATCAATATTATCATTCTTATTGACTTGAAAACCTAGCCTGTTTTCAACTTCAGAAAATTTGGTCCAAAAATATCCCAATAGTTTTTCCACGTTTTATGCTCGCCTGGCAATAAAAGAAGAGCAAATGGAACGGCAAAAAAAGCGGATTTGAAAAACTTCAGCCTTGTAAATCATTCTTAAATAATTTATTCTAAGCCAGCACTTTTGACTGACAAACGAAGTCCGTCGTAGGAACCGAAGTTTCTGAAATTTCTTTAAATCCACCATCAACTTCCTTAAAATTATGGATTCCTCTTGCCTTCAAAATGGAAGAAGCAATCATGCTCCGATATCCACCCTGGCAATGAATATAAAATGGTTTTTCATCATTCAGATTTGGTGACCACTCGTTGATAAAACCCAACGGTCTGCTGAATGCCTCCTCCACGTGTTGGGCCTCATATTCACCATCCTTTCTCACATCTATCACGATGCTCTCCTGCTGGTTGAACTCTAGCGCAAATTGCTGAGCAGAAATTCGGTTCACAACATCTGTTTCCTTTCCAGATTGCAACCAGGATTCAAAACCTCCCGCCAGAAAACCCAAAACATGATCAAAACCAACCCTGGACAATCGTGTAATCGCTTCTTGTTCCTCGCCTGAATTTGCAACCAACAAAATAGATTGATTAACATCCACCATTAAAGTACCAACCCAAGGCGCAAAATCCCCTTTTAATCCAATGTTAACAGACCTTGGAATAAAACCAGTTGAAAAAGCTGCTGGCGTTCGCACATCCAAAACTATGCTTTCATTTAAAGTAGCCAAATCCTCAAATTCCTGAACAGAAAGTGCTTTATTTCCTTCCTCCATCACTTTTTCAAAACTCTTATACCCACCTTTATTCATCGCCACGTTTTGCCCAAAATATCCGGGAGGAGGCAAAAGACCGTTCGTTACTTCTTTAATAAAAGACTGTTTGTCAGGCTGATTCAATGCATAATTCATTTTTTTCTGATTGCCAAGGCTATCAACAGTTTCTTTCATCATGTTTTTGCCACAGGCAGAACCAGCGCCATGGGCAGGATAAACAATAACATCATCGGCCAATGGCATAATCTTGTTCATCAAACTATCATAAAGCATTCCGGCAAGATCATCCTGGGTATATTCTCCTTGCTGTTGGGCAAGATCAGGTCGCCCTACATCACCTAAAAATAATGTATCACCACTAAAAATACAATGGTCTTTTCCAGCCTCATCCTTAAGGAGATAGGTTGTACTTTCCAAAGTATGGCCTGGAGTATGAAGTGCTTTAATGGTCAATTTTCCAATTTTAAATTCCTCGCCATCCCTTGCCGAGTAAAAATCAAAGCCACAAACAGCGCCTGGTCCATAAACAATGGTGGCCTCAGTTTCTTTGGCCAGATCCACATGACCGGAAACAAAATCTGCATGAAAATGCGTCTCGAAAATATACTTTATTTTCACATTATCGGCTTTGGCTCTATTTAAATAAGGTTTTATCTCTCTTAAAGGATCAATTATTGCCGCTTCGCCATCAGAAACAATATAATATGCCCCCTGGGCCAGACAACCAGTATAAATTTGTTCTATTTTCATAATTATTGATTTTGATTGCTGCCAACTAAATCGGGTCAAAAGTACAGACTCTTCTTTCTAATTTTCAAATTATTGAATTTCAAATTCAGGAATAATAAAAGCCTTGATATTTTAACCATTTTTTTTTCGAAGAATTTCTAAAACTTAAAAACATAGATGCATTTGTTCACAATGGTTTACAAGCCATTTTCAACATTAAATTTTTAGAGATTGCCTTTGTCAATTCTAATTTTTATCGATCAGAAAGCTATTTATGGAAATCAAATTTTAGATTTGCCAAACGATGGAAACCAATCTGGAACCAAGCCTGCTTCAAAAACAAATTAGAAAAACCAACCAAAGTCAAAAAGCTTTGGCCGAAGAAATCATAAAGCTGGGTGGTAAAATCGTGCCTCAGGTTCCTGAAGTGGAAGAGGCCGTTTTAGGCGCACTTTTGCTTGACAAAGAAGCACTTAACATCGTAAGTGAGGTCCTTCGGGTGGATTGCTTTTATCGGGAGGAAAACCAAAAGGTTTTTACTGCAATCATGGATTTGTTTGGAGAGGGGCAACCTGTAGATGTATTGACGGT
>Ga0105045_10001543_pt1 | contig 18927 bp, 14 predicted proteins | sample MAT02_FD_78089 | JGI IMG/M metagenome (GOLD analysis project Ga0105045, IMG submission 78089) | Freshwater microbial communities from Lake Fryxell liftoff mats and glacier meltwater in Antarctica - MAT-02 (megahit assembly) | ecosystem: Environmental > Aquatic > Freshwater > Ice > Liftoff... | reverse complement strand
TACTGACTTATTTTGGATTTTGGATTATTTCGAAAAAGGATGATTCCCTTGCAATTGCTTAAAAAATGAAATTAATTTTAGACGATTCAGGAGCTTGGAAAAGATTTGCTCCATTAACACTCACAAGACCTGTGGGAGATTTGCGTATGGGAATTTTTACCAATTCGGAGCGATGGAAAATAGCATTTCCGCAAGCTGAAATTTTCTTTAAAACGGAAGATTATTTATCAAAGCGATTCCTGAATACAGCAAGCGAGGCATTATCAGTTAACGCAACTATAATTCCATCTCAAGCTTTGATGTTACGCATCGGAACGATGAATGAAAACGAGCAAATCCGTTCTGGAGAAGTTGTTTTAGCAACAGCTGGGAACGGTTCAATTAAAAGTCAATGGAATGAAGAAGTTTTAATCATTGATCAACGTTGGCACATTTATCAAAAAAATGATTTGGCCCTGAAACAAGATTTTGAATTGATAACTAAAAATAGAACATCGAAACACATTTCTGCATCAAATACAATTATTGGCGATAAGAATTTAATCTTTTTAGAAGAAGGAGCAAAAGTTGAAGCCTCTATAATGAATACACAATCTGGTCCAATTTACATTGGGAAAGATGCTGAAATAATGGAAGGATGCTTGGTTCGTGGACCGCTCGCACTGTCAGAAAACAGTGTTTTAAAATTAGGAACTAAAATTTATGGCCCAACAACACTTGGACCTCATTGCAAGGTTGGTGGAGAAGTAAATAATTCCATTTTTCAAGCATTTTCAAACAAAGGTCACGATGGATTTTTAGGGAATTCGCTGATCGGAGAATGGTGCAATTTAGGTGCCGACACGAATACTTCAAATCTTAAAAATAACTACGGATTAATTTCAACTTACAGTTACGAAGCTGGCGCTGAAATAGAAACAGATATACAGTTCATGGGCTTGTGTATGGGCGACCATTCTAAATGTGGAATCAACACTATGTTCAATACAGCAACGGTTGTTGGGGTTTCCTCAAATATTTTTGGAGCAGGATTTCCAAACAAATTTGTACCCTCATTTTCTTGGGGTGGACAGGATACTGTTGCTTTCAAGTTTGAAAAAGCAATTGAATATGCAAACAACATGATGAATCGCCGAGGATTAAAATTATCCGAAGAGGAAATTGCGATTTTGCACTATTGCAATTCAAATTTCTAAAATTTAATTGTTTTCAAGCTAAGTAATTCTTTTAGTTGTTTACCACAGAGGAATTGTCAAGGTAGGTGGTCGCATAGTGAATTCTTAAAAAAAACAAGACAAATTTTCATGCTATTTCCTCTTGGCATACTAATTGAAACTACCCTGTAGTATAATAAAAAGGAATTTTCAAAAATAGATTGATTGAGACAAACAAGGAACTAGAAACTTACCAAGTATTGGTTTGCGAGGTTTTTAATCTTGTAGTTTTGTCAAGAGAAAGTAATTTTTGGAACTTCCACAAAGACTAGAAATTTAAAAACGCACGACTTCATACTGACAGAATGTCGCTCGTGCATAGAGCAAAAATATATATGACTGATTTTTTTGAAAATGGACTGATACAATTCAGCGATAGCATTGATTCTGACGCCGAATTTATTCCATTAATTACTTCTGAAGAAGAAGAATCGATGAATAAACAATCGTATCCAGACGAGTTGCCGATTTTACCTCTTCGTAACAACGTACTTTTCCCTGGTGTTGTGATTCCTATTACTGTTGGTCGCGATAAATCGATAAAATTGATACAAGAAGCGAACAAAGGAGCCAAAATCATTGGGGTTGTTTCGCAAAAAAATCAAGACGAAGAATCACCAGAATTTAAGGATCTTCACCGAATTGGAACCGTTGCACAAATCGTGCGCATGCTTAAAATGCCTGATGGAAGTACAACCGTAATTATCCAAGGGAAACGCCGTTTTGAATTACTAACTCCGCTTCAAAGTGAACCCTATTTGAAGGCAAAAGTGAAAATGCTTAGCGAAGGAAAAGTGAATATGAAAAGTAAGGAAATGCAGATGATGATTCAATCTGTGAAAGATCTGGCTTTACAAATAATTAAAGACAGTCCAAATATTCCATCTGAAGCCTCTTTTGCGATTGGAAATATTGATTCTCCTTCATTTTTAGTGAATTTTATTTCATCGAATATGAACGCTGACGTTTCTAAAAAACAAGAAATGTTGGAAGAATTAGATATGAAAAAGCGTGTTATTTTGGTGCTCGAACACTTGAATTTAGAGATTCAAATGCTTGAAATGAGCAACGAAATTCAGTCCAAAGTCCGCAGGGATATTGACAAACAACAACGTGAATATTTTCTACATCAACAAATTAGAACCATTCAGGACGAACTTGGTGATAATCCCCAAGAATCGGATGTTCGCGATATGCAAGTGCGTGCCAAAAAGAAAAAATGGGACGAACGAGTAGAAAAACTTTTCTTCAAAGAATTGGACAAATTGCAACGGATGAATCCGCAAGGAGCAGAATATACCGTGCAATTAAATTACCTTGATATGTTACTCGATCTGCCTTGGGGAGAATATTCTAAAGACAAATTAGACTTAAATCGCGCAAGCAAAATTTTGGAGCGAGATCATTATGGATTGGAAAAAGTCAAAGAACGAATTTTAGAATACCTCGCAGTTTTAAAATTGAAAGGCAATATGAAATCGCCTATTCTTTGCTTCTACGGGCCTCCAGGAGTCGGGAAAACTTCTTTAGGAAAATCAATTGCAGAAGCACTTGGCCGTAAATATATTCGCATGTCCCTCGGTGGTGTGCACGATGAATCTGAAATTCGTGGCCATCGTAAGACATACATTGGCGCAATGCCCGGAAGAATTATGCAAAATCTGAAAAAAGCAGAAATTGCTAATCCGGTATTCGTGTTGGATGAGGTTGACAAACTTGGTCGCAGCAATCATGGCGATCCATCATCTGCCCTACTCGAAGTGCTTGATCCGGAGCAAAACAGTGCATTTTACGATAATTATGTTGAAACAGAATTCGATTTATCTAAAGTGATGTTTATTGCTACTGCCAATAGCTTGTCCGAAATTCAAGGACCATTGCGCGATCGTATGGAAATTATTGAGGTAAATGGCTACACTGTTGAAGAAAAAGTGGAAATTGCAAAACGTCATTTACTTCCAAAACAAATCGAAGAGCACGGAATTAAGAAATCACAAATTTCGATTGATAAAAAAGTATTTGAGAAATTGGTTGAAGAATATACCAATGAATCGGGTGTTCGCGGATTAGATAAAATGGTTGCGAAATTAGTTCGAAATAGAGCAAGACAAATCGCAATGGAACAAGATTTCAAAGCGAAAATTGAAATATCAGAACTCAAAACAATTTTGGGTGCTGGTCGAGGAAAAACAAAATACGTTAATAACGACGTTGCTGGAGTTGTTACTGGACTAGCTTGGACAAGCGTTGGAGGCGATATACTCTTCATCGAATCTTCATTGACTCAAGGAAAAGGAAAATTGACCTTAACAGGAAATTTAGGCGATGTAATGAAAGAATCTGCTGTAATTGCTTTGGAATATTTGAAAGCCCATAGTTCATGGTTTGATTTGCCGCAATCCGTTTTCGACAACTACAATGTGCATGTTCACGTTCCTGAAGGCGCAACCCCGAAAGATGGACCAAGCGCAGGAATAACGATGTTAACTTCTTTAGCTTCTTTATTCACCCAGCGAAAAGTGAAGAAAAACTTAGCCATGACAGGCGAAATTACCTTGCGCGGCGAAGTATTGCCCGTTGGCGGAATAAAAGAGAAAATCTTGGCTGCGAAGCGTGCTCAAATTAAAGAGATAATTTTGTGCGAAAAAAACCGCCAAGACATTGAAGACATTAAAGCAGATTATTTGAATGGTTTGACATTTCATTATGTTTCGACAATGAAAGAAGTTTTGGATTTGGCATTGATGGATGAAAAGGTGAAAAGTCCTATTAAATTGAGATTGCCGCAGGAAATTGTGAAATAGATCTTAGGTTTTCTGTTTGAAAATACTTTTGATGCTATCAAATAATCTATCAAGAACCATTTTGATTGCAACTAAGAATTCTTGGCGATTGATTTTTATGTCTAAAAAACTATATGAAATTATATATTTGCATGTATCACAATAGTTTTTTCATTCAGATAAACTTTTTTCTATGAATCTCCAAGCCTTATTTCATTTCTTCGCATTTACCATCATCTTTGGTCTTTCTACGAATTCGTTCTCACAAACCGAACCGAAATCCAACTTAGGAACTGGAACAAGTGGCAGTGAAAATTTTGAAGCGGATAGCGTGCCAGTGGCAATTTCCAAACGAATCTATAAGTATTTAGAAACATGCGGAATTAAGCAAAAACATACGATTGTCAATTTTAAGTCTAAGAATTATTTCGTGATGGCAACCTTAAAATCTGTTGAAGGAATTACACTGATCTGGGTTGATTTTCATTTTGACGCACTTGGAGATTGGACGAAAAAAGTCACTAAAATCAGCGATGTTGATGACGTAGATTGCGCTGTACTAAGCAAAAAGATTTGTGACGGCATAAAACAATTGAAGATTGGTTTCAAAAAAGAATACGATTCTGAATTAAGAGGTATTATTTACGTCTCAGAAACTAAAAAAGACAGCTATATTGAGATTTTTCAAGGTAAATATCCCAATGAAATTAAAGTCAAATTTGATTTTCAAGGAAAGTTGATTGAGAATTGAGGTTGCTTTAAGTCTTAAAATTTTCGCATTCAATTAGAGCAAATCGAAAAAGATTAGTGAATCAAATACGCATGACAAATCTGGATAAATTCCAGAAATTAAAAAAATTCTTTCCCATATTTCCAGTCATTTAAAAATCTTTTTTTACTTTTAAAAAAAAAAAACATGTCACTACACAACCAAGCGCGCCTAGAAGAACTTTTCTTTCTTGCAGACCAAGACATCAAAAACGGACTTTACGAGGCTGCCATTAAAAAACTAGAAGAATTAATTGTTGAAGACCCAAATTTCGGAAAAGCTTACAATCACTTAGGTTGGATGTATGAAACGAAGTTTAGAGATTTAGTGAAAGCAGAAGAATATTATGCTAAAGCTTTGGAAAAGTCACCAACTTATCCTGCAATTTATTCCAATTACAGTGTCTTGCTTTCGACGTTAGGAAAACACGAGAAATTGGAGATGGTTCTTAATCAAGGCTTGAGCGTGCCTGGAGTTGACAAAGGAAATATGTTCAATGAATTTGGAATTATGCACGAGCAAAAAGGCAATTTCGAACAAGCAATTCATTTTTACAAAGAATGCGGAAAAGCAACTTTGGCAAAAGATGCGTTGGATAGAGCTGTTGCGTCCATTGAGCGTTGTAAAACGAAACAGACTTTATTGTAAAACATATTTTTAGAAACTAAATTTCAACGACGGTTTCACCATAAAATAATAATACTCACCCAAACCAGGTGTTGGTCGCCAAATAAAATCGATTTTTGCAAATTTGAAGATGTTTTCTATTCCAAATCCAACTTCATAATACGGATTTACCATGGGATTTGAATCGATTGGCAACATGAATCTGCCCCAACTGTTTTTGTCGGATAAACTTCCATACATTGCTTTTCCGAATACAAATCCACGCCATTTCAGCTTATTGATTAGTGGAATTCGATCTAAAATCAATCCATCAAAATGATGTTCTAAGTGAATAACGATGCTTTGATCAGATAGATATTCCATGAAGTTCATTAAATTGAAAGCATAATTATCATTCAAAAGAAATTGATTTCCAAACGGAGCATCCAAGAACATGAACGGAACGGTTCCCCATGTCTTTGCAGCGTCAATGTTGTACATAAAATATCCTAATTTATTTGCTCGCACTTTCTGACGAACAGAGATTTTTAATTTGGTGTAATTGACATCCGTTGGTAAAAGATTTTTATTTACAAATTGTAGATTCAAAGCAAGTTCTGGATATTTTCGAAAGCTTTTGTACAGTGACTTTTTATCATAAAATCCTCCTGTTGCATTTGGATCAAGGTGACTAAATTTTAAGGTAAAATCTAGTCCCATACTTTGATATTTAACAACATTCAAAAGTGATGGAACAGACAAAATTTCCGAATAAGAATGAAAACGAGTTGGTTCGTATTCCTTATTGAAAATCCCTGCACGAGCAACAAATCCTGTTACAATTTCCTTTTCCAAATACGCTTCATACGCGCGAACATAATTTCGTGTTGCACCAAATAGTTGTTGATTAATCGACATGAAAAAATGATCTAAAGGAAGGAAATTAAAACTACGACCGACTTGCTGAATGTCATATTGATACCTTACTCCTATTCGCGTTGCTTTCGATTTTGGCGTCATATTCCATTGTCCTGAAATCTCGTATTTCCAAACTTTATCTCTTGTTCCGTAAGCCAAATACCCAGAATAAGAAATTGGAATTTTATTTTTCGGATCACTTCGTAAACCAAATTTATATCGTGAAAATTCAACGGGGTTGTAATTATAAAAAGTAAAAACATCGCCAATTTGAAAACCTTTCAATGGAATGTAACCAGTTCCTATAAGCGTAAGAATTATTTTGCGAGATTTAAACGCTGGATCATTTTTCACTCGTTCAGTGAGTGCCATCAAAACTGTATCTTCCTTCGACATGGAATTTTTCCGCAAAACTTCCCACTCTTGTTCTGTCAGTGCTTCTTCGTCGTCACGGTATTCAACTTTATCTATACCTTTAAATATCTTATTTTCAATTGCTTGATTGATTTTGTAATCCATAAAAACGGCTTTCTTCCGACCGAAAAATCCAGACATATCTTCAGATCCTTCCAGTACTGTAAAATCACCTAAAACCTGAGATTCAGTCATTAACCAATGAATACCATCAACTTGATCGTATTTTTGTGTGATAAAATAACTTCTCACAAAATTGACATTTGCCTGAATATCAAAACGAAGATTTATTTCTGTAATCGCATACGAAGCCGAATCGAAGTACATTTCTCCGGTAAAAGCCAATTCATATTTGTGTTTAGGTCGAAAACGAATTTTATAGTTTTTTCCATTCTCATGCTCAACGCTATCCATCAAATAAAACTTGTAATTATTCTGATAATTATCATTTAAAGGACTTGGAAATGATTTATCCAAAATCGTAACGAAATTCTCATAAATATTAGGCGTAAAATAAAGTTCCTTGGTGAATTTTGTCAAATTTGGACCAGCCAATCCTGTTGTTTTTTCAGCAACAACTAAATCTTTTGAATCTTTTGGTGATTTTCGATAATAATGCTGAGAAACATTTTCTGTCAACAAAACAGGTAAATATTTCACACCATCATCAGTTGTATTTGTGTTTTCCCAGATATAATCAAACGGCTTTAAAAGTATATTTTTCTTAATGTTGTCGGTGAAATTATTCAAATCAAATCTGACTTTTGAATACTCTTTTGAGGAATAGAAATCTAGATTGTCAGCGTTGTTTTGCTCTTTATTCTCAATGATTTTCCGCATATAAAACCAGGCTGGATTCTCTCCCGGTTTCACCGTAATTTCATCAATCGCCAAAAACAAACTCGATTTGAGATAAAGTGTCGTGTCTTTAGAAGTATTTCGAACAATGGGAATCTGCTGTGCATTAAAGCCTAATAAACTTACAATTACTGTATCTAAAACAATTGATTCGGAAATAATACTGAGTGTGAATTTCCCTAAAGTATCAGTTGTGGTTCCAACTTGCGTTCCCTTAAAAAACAGTTTAGCAAAGGATAAGGGTTGAGTCGTTCCTTCTTCAAATATTGTTCCTGTGAGTTCCGTTCTTTGCGAGAAACTGGCAAATGCGACCAATAAAAAAACGCAAGTGAATAGATTAGAACGCCACATCTTTTTTTAAGATTAGGAACAAAAGTAATTAATTGAACAATTCGAATAGTTAAAAGTAGAATTCTTAACTTAAAATTAAGAAACACAGGGAGCTATAGTTTTCGGAGTCATTATCAATTTATTCAACACATCTTGCTGGGCAAAAGCATTTAAGTCATTTTTAAGAATAATTTCTTTTTTCCTTTGGAGCGATTAGCGTGGTGTCATGGTTTCGCTTTGCGTCTATCATAAAGAGTTTGAAACAAAAATATACACGCCACCGCGAAGTCGCACCGCAAGGTGAAAAGGATTCTTGCCTTGTTTGTATACAGAATCTCTGATGTCATTAATTAATTAAAAATTAAATTCGAAGTAATTCCATTGCGTTTAAATGCGTTTACCATCAAGCCTACTAACCACTTCTCCATATCGCCAAATAAATGTTAAATTTGCACACTTTAAACGATTCAAAAAAAGCATGAAAATTTCATATAATTGGTTGAAGAACTATGTAGATATTTCTGTTTCGCCCGAACAACTAGGTGAAATACTTACGGATACCGGACTTGAAGTTGAAGGGATTTCTAAAATTGAAGCCGTAAAAGGGGACTTCAAGGTGTTGTTGTTGGCGAAGTTTTGTCATGTGAAAAACATGCTGATGCGGATAAATTAAAGGTTACGACCGTTTCAATCGGAAATGGCGAACCTTTACAAATTGTTTGTGGAGCACCAAATGTTGCCGTTGGACAAAAAGTAATTGTTGCTACGGTTGGTTGCACTTTATATCCAAATCCAGATGAACCTTTTAAAATTAAAGCAGCGAAAATTAGAGGTGTTGAATCAAACGGAATGCTTTGTGCGGAAGACGAATTAGGGCTTGGTAAATCACATGATGGGATTCTAATTTTGCCGAATGATTTGAACGTTGGAACTCCAATTGCCCACTATTTTGAATTAGAGGATGATTTCGAAATTGAAATTGGTTTGACACCAAATCGTGCGGATGCCATGGGACATATAGGTGTTGCCCGTGATTACGTCGCATTTATGAATGTGCATAAAAATGCAGATTTAAAATTGAAATTTCCAGAAATAGGTGCGTTTAAAGTAAGTGATGAATCTCTTTTGATTGATATCACTGTTGAGAATGAAGATTTTTGTCCGAAATATGCTGGACTAACGATTAAAAATGTGGACGTAAAACCATCTCCATCTTGGTTGCAAAATCGATTGAGAGCTGTTGGTTTGTCGCCAATTAACAATATTGTTGACGCAACAAATTTTGTGATGCGTGAACTTGGAACACCTTTGCACGCGTTTGATTACGATCAATTGAACGGGAAAATTAGTGTCAAAACAGCGAAAACTGGTGATGAATTCACAACCTTGGATGATGTGAAACGAACATTATCTGAAAACAATTTGATGATTACAAATGGTGAAAATCATTTATGTATTGCAGGAGTTTTTGGTGGTAAGGATTCTGGAATTAAAGATTCATCAAAAAATATATTCTTGGAATCTGCCTATTTTAATCCAGTTTCTGTGCGTAAAACAGCGAAGGAACATAATTTAAATACAGATGCTTCATTTCGTTTTGAGCGCGGTGTTGATCCATCATTAATCGAATATGCGCTTAAACGATGTGCGCTTTTGATTCAAGAAATGGCAGGCGGAACGATTTCAATGACACCAAAAATTATTGGAAAAGGAATTTCACTTTCGAACAAATTTGAGTTCAGTTATGAACGGTGCAATAAATTAATCGGAACTGATATTCCGAAGGAAACGGTAAACACGATATTGAAAAATTTAGACATACAAGTTCTTTCAGAATCAAACGGAACGGCACAATTAGAGGTTCCTGCTTACCGTGTTGATGTAGTTCGCGAAGCTGATGTGATTGAAGAAATCTTAAGGATTTATGGATTTAACAAAGTTCCATTGCCTGAAAAAATGAACATGTCAATTGGGAATTTCCCAAAACCAGATCCAGAGAATGTTCAGTCTGTAATTTCAGAGTTTTTGGTTGGAAAAGGATTTATTGAAACATTAAATAATTCATTGACGAGCTCTTCGTATGTTGAAAAACATGGTGGAGAAACGTTGCAAAGTGCGAATAATGTGGTGTTGCTCAATCCACTTTCCCAAGAATTAAACGTGATGCGTCAATCGCTAATTTTTAACGCATTAGAGGTTATCGAGTACAATCAAAACAGACAGAATCCAGATTTGAAAACCTTTGAATTTGGTAAAACATATCATAAATACAGCGATTCCTATGTTGAAAATCGTCATCTGCTCTTATCCATTTCTGGTCGAAAAATGGCGGAAAATTGGAATAGCAATAACGAAACACAAACTTTCTATTCAATGAAAGGATATGTGAATAACTTATTCGAGCGACTTGGTTTGAGTGGTTTGATCAAAGAATCCGCTTTAAAATCAAACGATTTGATGGAAGGAATTCAACTTTCAATCTTGAAAAACAAGGTTGGCCAAATTGGCTGGGTTTCTAATTCTTTGAAAAAGCAATTCGGTATAAAACAAGCTGTTTTTGTTGCCGATTTGAATTGGGATGTTATTATGCAATCATTGAAAATGACGAAAATCGTTTACAAAGAATTGCCAAAAACATTTGCAGTTCGCCGTGATTTTTCTTTATTGCTCGATACGAAAGTTACATACAGCGAAATAGAACAAATCGCCAGATCTACCGACAAAGAATTACTGCAGGAAGTTGGATTGTTTGACGTTTATGAAGGTGGAAATCTGCCAGAAGGAAAAAAATCGTATGCTGTTTCGTTTAAATTTCAGGATCAAGAAAAAACGTTGAAAGACGAGCAAATTGATTCGATAATGGAAAAAATTCGGAGAGAATTGGAAGGTAAACTTGGGGCAACGCTTCGCTAAAGCGAATTGTGAGCGATGAGATGTGAATGTTGATATAATAAAGTCAATTAATGAATAAAACATATTTTATAACAGGGATTTCAACGGATGTTGGGAAGACAATTGTTTCGGCAATTATAGCTGAGCATCTGAAAGCGCATTATTGGAAACCCATTCAGGCGGGAGATTTGGAAAATTCGGATTCAATTAAAGTTAATCGATTGACTGAAAATGTTACGGTTCTACCAGAAGCTTTTCGATTGAACACACCGCAATCGCCCCACGCTGCGGCAAAAGTGGATGGTGTTGAAATACCAGATTTTATTCCATTCCCTAAAATTCAAGGAAATTTGATTATTGAAGGAGCTGGCGGATTATTGGTTCCTTTTAATAGTAAAGGAACTGTGCTTGCAGATTTAGTTAAGCAATGGGAAATTCCAGTAATCTTGGTTTCTATGCATTATTTAGGAAGCATAAATCATACGCTTTTAACCTTAGAAGTTTTAAAAAATCGAGGAATTGAGGTGAAAGGAATTGTATTTGTTGGTGATGAAAACAAGGAAACCGAATCGATTATTGCATTAAAATCAGGAGTGACTATTCTTAGAAGAATACCATTAACCGAAGAGATATCCAAAGACTTTGTGCTCGAACAAGCAGCAATATTCAAAAGCTTTCAATAGTAAAAATCATACTTTGAATCTTAAGATTACGATTTTATTTTAACAGTAAAGAGCCTAAAGTTTTTTGCCAAGGACAAAAAAAATGAATGATATTAAATTCGTTTTTCTATAAATTAAAATCCTTTCAAATCCATTTTATCCGTTCAATCCGCTTTCCAATATTAAAAATAATAAATTCTGATTATGCTTAACACTACAATTCCACTAAATTTGTAGCATGCAAGAAAAATCACTTTCCGAATTAGATGAAGCACATGTTTGGCATCCTTTTACTCAAATGCAGACCGAAAAAAATCGATTAGAAATCGTTGCGGCAAAGGATGCTTGGCTTTATACAGCCGATGGGAAAAAATATTTAGACATTAATTCGTCTTGGTGGGTGAATGTGCATGGTCACGGAAACGAACATATTGGAAACGCAATAAGTGAACAATTTTTGAAATTGGATCACGCTATTTTTGCTGGAGCAACGAATCCAAAAGCCGTAGAATTAGCAGCACGAGTTTGTCAAATATTACCTTCAAAGTTTCAGAAAGTTTTCTTTTCAGATAATGGATCGACAGCTGTTGAAGTGGCATTGAAAATGGCTTTTCAATATTTCCACAACAAAAGTGAAGCACGCCAGCGAGTCTTGGCGTTGGATGGGGCATATCATGGCGACACGTTTGGAGCAATGTCGATTGGGCAACGTGGTTATTTCAACGAACCTTTTGAGCATTTTTTCTTTGATGTTGATTTTTTAGATTTCCCAACAAAAACGAATGAAGAACAATTACTTCTTAAAGCGAAGAACTTATTTGAAACGAACGAATTTGCGTGTTTAATTGTTGAGCCATTGGTTCAAGGTTCGGCTGGAATGCGCATGTATTCCTCTAAATTTTTAGATCAATTAACAAATCTTGCTCAATCTTTTGATGTTAAAGTGATTTTTGATGAAATCATGACTGGTTGGGGACGAACGGGAACGCTTTTCGCACTAGATCAATGTGAAGTAAAACCTGATATTATTTGTCTTTCAAAAGGATTAACTGGCGGAGTTTTACCGCTCGGATTGACCATTGCAACAAACGAAATTTACAATGCATTTTTATCCGAAGAAAGAGCAAAAGCACTGCTACACGGGCACTCATTCACGGGTAATGCGCTTGCATGCTCAGCAGCTTGTGCAAGTTTGGATATTTTTGAGGAACAAGAAACGAAGGATAAAATTAAACGACTTTCAGATTGGAATTTACAATTTTTAAATGAGTTAGCAAATCATCCAAAACTTTTAGATGTTCGCCAATGTGGAACCATTTTAGCAATCGAAATTGAGATTCATGAAAAAAGTTCTTACTTTTCGTCAATACGAGATAAAGCTTATGCACACTTTGTAGAAAACGGAATTTTACTTCGACCGTGCGGAAATGTTTTGTTTTTCAATCCGCCGTTTTGCTTGACGGAAGAGGAATATGGAATTGCTAAAAGCGCAGTTCATAGCTTTTTGGCAAAAATTTGAAACGATATTGAAATTAACTAATTTGTACACTTCGGCAAGCTCAGAGTAAATAAGATCAGTGCAAAATTTGTTAATCTGAAATCTGCCAATCTACTAATTTTCAATTTAATCTATCATCGCATTCTCTCTCATATACTGCTTATAAGTCACTTTTTTATTGTCGGTCCATTGGTAATCGCCAAAGATTTTTTCGACCAACCATTTCGGTAATGCTTTTTCCATTGTGCGCATCATCACGATATCGTATTTACGGTGGAAATTAATCCAACACTGGTTACAACCATTCACATGCGTTTTCTGAATTTCTTGAGAAGCCAACGAATTGAAAATATTGTCTAAAGAATTCGTGTTCACATTCCCCAATTTGACATCCAAATTTTGGCAAATTGGAACATTTCCATCTGGGTGAATTACAATACTATCCAAAATACTTCGGCATTTCATATTCAATTTTTTCTTTCTCCACTCATCATAAAGTAATAAAAAGTCGAAATTCTCTGTCGTGTCTTGAATATTTTTCGGAATCGCTTTTTTGAAATCTAACGTATCCGTAATTTTTGTATGATCATGCTTTGGAGTTTCAATTTCTTGTTTCTCCAATTCTTTCAATGCTTGATTTTTCTCTAAAATACCGCCTTCTAAAGCTTTTTTCACCGTTCCATAAGAAAGCACTTCCGAATTTACAATCGTTCCAATCTCAGTTTCATGCGCTTTTTCAACCGTATCAAAAAATGCAATATCGTTGTAAGTTCCAATTCGAACGTCAATATTATATTTTTTTGCAACTTCAATAACGTGTTCCATATCGTCGAAATTATTGTAGGGCGACAAAGTAAACATTAGGGAAATCGGCACAATCTCATGCAGACTTTGAACAACTTTCAAAACATTGTCGTAGCCATCCTTTCCACGCATGTACAAGTACGTGTCTTTTGTTCCATCCAATGAAACAAATAATCTTTTGGGTGGATATTTTTTAACTGCTTCAATTAAATTATCTGGTTTCAAGCAATTTGAAAGTAAATCGAAATTTGGATGATTTTTGGTGAACCATTCCATGATTTCGAATGCTTCGGGATGCAATAAAAATTCACCACCTTCCAATCCAACAGTTGTGTGTTTGCTCACACATTTGCTTTTCATTATTTCAATAATCTTCGCTTTTGGCATGTGTTTCACTGGGCGTTTTGCCCAGATAAGACAATGTTTACACCCAGAATCACACAAGTCAGTTGCGTAAAACATGAGCGTTGAAAGTTTTTTCTTTCCTGGTCTTAATCCGTTGTTTGCAAATCGCATCGCGCGACGCAAATAATCCATTTTACCGTACATTATTTTTGTTATTTTAAAAGATTCATTAATTCAAACGTCGCTGATAAATCAGACAAACGCGTTTTATTTTCCCCCGAGTTTTTTTCACAAATATGAACGAAGTTTTCAATCTCCGCATAATAACCTGAAGTCACAAGTTGATTATTATCAAGAATAGGGTTGAAATTGTTTCGATTGTATAAAATCTGCACATATTCATCCATTTTCTTCACTTTTTCAATCGGAATTGAAAAAATAGTTTTCGACTTTTTCTCAAAGGTAAGCAATTCCAAATTCTTCATCGAATAAATTCCCGAAGATGTATTTAGAATCATATTTTCTTCTGCATTTTTCCATGAATATTCGGTCGATAATTCAATGTTTCCTATGCAACCGTTGTGATTTAAATGAATAAAAAATGATCTATTTTTTGATTTCTGAATGGATAAAACCTTGAATTCTCCGAATAAATGAACAATTAAATCAATTGGATGAATGAATAAATCCAACACTGAATCACCTTCGGGATATGCGCCGGTGATAAAGCGATAATTGTATGAAATTAAATCATTTTTAATTTTATTCTTTAAGGTCTGAACAATCGGTGAATAGCGTTTTTGCATTCCAACCATACAGGTTCCTTTGCTCTTTTTTTCTAATTCGATAAGCGATTTCAGTTCTTCCGATGTTGTGCATGGTGGCTTTTCAACGAATACATTTTTATCATTTTCCAGCGATTTTTTAACCAAAGAAAAATGACTTTTAGGATTTGCACAAATGAAAACACCTCGAATTTCAGCGTCGTTTAACACTTCATCAAAATCTGTTGTACCTTCAAGATGCTCAAAATTGTTTTTAATTAGTTCAGCATTCTTTTGACTGTTTACGACGATGTACTTTATAGGAACGCGCAAATAGTTGAGAATTGGATACAGGTTGTTCATGCTATGTTGACCAATTCCAACAAAAGCAAACTTGCCTTTATAACCAAGCGTGAGGTATTTTTTCTTCCTCAAATTTTTAAATAGCTGAATGAGTTTATCCATTTTGTATTATCCGCTTAAGCGCATAAAGATAATCAATAGCGCCCTAAGTATTTAACTTCTTTTTTTCATGATAAAAAAAGAAGCAAAAAAATCTAGTCTCGATTTTGTTTTTATACGAAATTCTAATTTTTTAAGTTAGACACAGCTTGAAATATTTACACTGAATGGCAGCCAGAATAGACAACTTGATGAATATATCTATTTAAATTAAGACGCCAATGAAAGATAATGATTTACCAGCTACGACCACCGCCACCGCCACTTGATCTTCCTCCGCCCCAAGAACCACCTCCGCCAGACCAGCCGCCAGAGCTTCCTCCACTCGACCAGCCGCGCATTGTGTTTGTTGAAGTTTTCACAATTTTCGGAATCGTGTAAGTTGTCTTCAGTTCATACTTACAGTTACGACATGAATGTTTTCGTTCACCAGATCCTGCAGAAGCAGTTGTTGCAGCAATTAATTGACGATCATAATCTTTGATATACGTTTGAAAACCACATTTTGGACATTTCGAATAGGCTGAAAACATAGGGCGATAAGGTAAAATGACCATATCCGTATGAGTATCTTCCAGCCAAACATCGTAATCGACACTTTTAATAATTTCTTCTGTCATCTGACCATTTGATAAAAACTCATCTTCCTCCGTTTCATTCAATTTATGCATTACACCGCCCGTTTTACTTGAAAAACGAATCATGTTTCGGTATCGCAAACGAAGATTTCCGATGAGTTTGAAAAGTAATAAATAAGCAATTGGAAATAACAGAAAGTAAATTCCAAGATTGAAATAGCGAATTATTCCATGTTTTTTGTAAGGATCATTCTGACCACGAATAAAAATCAACCCAATTAAAACAGGAATCACAAACAACAATTGCCAACCAGCAATAACCATCCAAAAAGATGATTTTTTGTAAAAAGGAACATAATTTTCACCGTAATAATTTGGATTTTGAACCTGCAAATTGTCATTATAAGAATCGACTATTTTTCCTCTTAAATGATTTGCAACGCCGTTCATTCCTCGCAATAATCCTTGATTGTAATTTCCGGATTTGAAATATGAAATCATGTATTCGTCAATAATATCCGTGCATTGAACATCAGACATAACAGCTTCCGTTCCATCACCAGTTTCAAATTCAATGCGACGTTGATCGAGAACAAACAAGACTAAAAGTCCATTGTCTTTGTTTGCATAACCGAGTTTCCAATGGTTAAATAAATCTGTTGCAAAATCTTTCACAACGTTGTCTCCAATTGAATTTAGACAAACTAATGCGACTTGAAAAGTGTCTTCGGCTTCGATATTTGCTAAAATTCCGTCAATTTCTAATTGAGTTTCAGGATTTAAAATATTATCAGGATTTGAAACATAAGCAGTTCTGGAAGTCTTTGGATTTGGCACATCGTGTACACGATCATAAACTTGAGCAAAAGTTTGTGAAGCAATGAAAATCGCAAAGAAGAATAGAATTTTATTCATTCAAGTCAATTAATTTATATTCTTTCGCCAGGTTTTCTTTATTGTTTTTCAAATAGCTATTATAATTCGCTACGCTTTCCAAATAGCGTTTTTTTGCAGTTGCGATTCGATTTGTTTGCCCTTCCATATTTACCAAATCGGCATCATTAAAATAACCTGTTGATTTTGCATTTCCCCAAGCAATTTTAAGGTTCGATTCTGAATCTTTTATATTGTCAAAATCATAATTTGAAACTGATTTTTGTAAATCGTTTTTCAAATCTTCATCTTGAACAGCGCCCAGCAATTCAAGAACCATTTCATTTCTTCGTTGAATTGCAGCTGAATAAATCGATTCTGTACTTTCAACATTTGCTGATAAATCAACAATATCTGAATTTGTTAAGGTGCCATTATTTGTGGATTGCACTGTTGATTCTCCTCTATTACACATAAAAAAAACCACAAACAAAAGTAGAATTCCACCACCGGCATACGCAGCTAATTTTACACTGCGTTTATTCGTTTTTCCTTCTTGTTTTTCAGCTTCAACAGCACTTATTACATTCAAAGCTGGACCATCGAGCGGATCATTTTTCAGCTCCATGCGAGCATATTGCTCTGCTTTTGCGAAAAGTTCTTGGTTCTTCTCGACATAAGCTAGCTTCAAATAACATTGCGCCAAAATCGCATTTCCATCCTTGATATAAGGATTAATCGAAGTCGCCTCTTCAGCCGATTGGATAGCATCGGTATAATTTTGGACGCGCAAATGAGCCAAAGCAGTATTCAACGAAACTTCAGCTTTGATTAATAAATCTTGCCATTCACGATCTGTTAATCCCATAGAAAGCGCCAATTCTCTCAACTCATCAAGAGTTAGAGCGCGGTTATCATCAAATTCAGAAGCTTTTACAACTTCTTGAATATGTGCTCGAAATTTATCTTCTGAATAACTCATTTATTTTTCAATAGTTTCAAGAACGACTTTAATTCTCACAACGACATGGTGAAATTTCGGATAATACGTTCCTGGTTCAAACTTTAAATCTGAAACCAACAGTTTTCCTCGCATACGTGTTGGCGTTGATAAAACGGTTGTTTTGTCGATGAGCAATTTTGCTGAAGTTACATTTCCTTCAATATCCACAGACAAATCGTAGAAAAGTTCGCCAGTTGAATTTCCAACCAATAAAAAATCAGTTGTTGAAAGAAGGTTTCTTTTTTCGTCCACGAGATCACCGCTAATGAGTTGAGCGCTTAAATTGAATGATGCGAATATGAAAAGAATTGAGAGGAATTTCATGTATGTTTATTTTTCGAACTAAAATTAAGTATTTTTTGGAGAGGATTGGGATTGGGGTGAAAATTGGATGAAAAATGATAAAGAATGGTGTGTTTGTCTTAATGGTTCATAATCAATTCTATTTCGAATTACAAACATAGAAGTCGCAAAGGTTTTATATAATTTCAACAAGCAGATTCAATACTCATTTGTTTTAAAGTCATAATATCCAAATGTCCTAACCTCCTAAAACCTATTGTCCAACCACCTCCATAAACCCTTCCATCTCTCTTTCTTCAGCTTCCTTCGCGATTTTAATCCGATAAAAATAAACGCCATCCATATACTAAAGAATCTGCAGACCAAATGCCTAGCGGAACATTAGCGAAAACGGTTACTTTGCCCGAGGTTAATTCACCTCCCCAATGGTCCATACTTATCCACATGTGACGTCTTGGTTTGATTGCACCGTAAAAGCGTCGTTTATTCCATCATTTTTTGGGGTAAAAACATTAGGCACAACTACTCCCAAAGGGTCTATATTGAATCTAAAATTGGTATTACTTCAACCATAACTCAATTTCAAAATCCACCACATCGCCTTCCTGAGGTGATGGCGTCATTCCGAAATCGTTTTTGTTTAAAGATGCTTTTCCCACAAAATACTTCTTGCCATTTTTTTCTCCAACATATTTCAAAAACACATCTTGAGGAACAGATTTATTGAGCATTTTAAAACTGCCTTTCAATAAATATCCGTCATCTTTCAAAACCATTTTATTGGAAATGTAATTCATTTTTGGAAATTTAGGTTCGTTAAAGTATTCAACTTCCATCAAGGATTCATCGCG
>Ga0105045_10001541_pt1 | contig 18929 bp, 17 predicted proteins | sample MAT02_FD_78089 | JGI IMG/M metagenome (GOLD analysis project Ga0105045, IMG submission 78089) | Freshwater microbial communities from Lake Fryxell liftoff mats and glacier meltwater in Antarctica - MAT-02 (megahit assembly) | ecosystem: Environmental > Aquatic > Freshwater > Ice > Liftoff... | reverse complement strand
TGCGGGGGGAGGTCGTCCGGTATGACGAAACCATCCGGATTGCGAACGACGGGCGGGCCATCATCGACTTGATGTTGCAACCTGTCTTCGAGGGCGGGCAACTTCAGTTCGTCATCCCGTCTGCGGCCGACATCACCGCCCGCAAACGGGCCGAGGAGAAGTTGCGGCAACTTGCCGCCGATTTGTCCGAGGCCGATCGCCGCAAAAACGAGTTCTTGGCCACATTGGCACATGAACTTCGCAACCCGCTGGCCCCGATTCGCATGGGTCTTGAACTGATGAAGCGGGCGGGGGGGCAGGCTGCAATCATCGAACGGACTCGAAGCATGATGGAGCGGCAATTAACACAGATGGTGCGGCTGGTGGATGACTTGATGGATGTGAGCCGCATCAGCCAGGGCAAGCTGGAACTCCACAAGGAGCGAATTCCCTTGGCATCGGTCCTTGAGAGCGCCTGGGAGACCAGCCGTCCGCTGATCGACCAGATGGGTCTTGAACTCACTGTCACGTTGCCAGAGCAGTCGATCGTTGTCGATGCTGACCTGACTCGGCTCGCACAGGTGTTCCTCAACCTGTTGAACAACGCGGCCAAGTACAGCGACCGGGGCGGGCACATCCAACTGCACGTCGAACGTCAAGGCAGCGACGTGGTGGTATCGGTGAAAGACGCCGGCATCGGCATCGACGCCGATCAGTTGCTCCGAATCTTCGAGATGTTCACGCAGATTGGCGGGTCGTTGGAGAGGTCCCAAGGTGGGCTGGGCATCGGGCTTGCGCTGGTGAAGCGTCTGGTGGATATGCACGGCGGTAGCGTTGAGGCCAAGAGCGAGGGGCCGGGCATGGGCAGCGAGTTCGTCGTGCGTTTGCCGGTCGTGATCGAAGCATCACAGCCGCAGGCGTCGGGCGTCAACGACGAGTCAGTCGGCCCGAAGTCGTTGCTCCGCATCCTGATCGTGGACGACAACCGGGATAGTGCGGACAGCCTGTCGGAGATGTTGAAAATGATGGGCAGCGATACCCGCACGGCCTACGACGGACAACAAGGCGTGGACATGGCTGGCGAGTACCGGCCCGACGTGATCTTGCTCGATATCGGTTTGCCTAAGCTCAACGGCTACGAAGCCTGCCGCCTCATCCGTGATCAGCCGAATGGCAAGAGCGTCGTGTTAATCGCCTTGACGGGGTGGGGGCAGGACGAGGCCCGCCACAGCTCCGGCGAAGCCGGGTTCGATCACCACTTGGTTAAAACGGTGCACCCTCAAGCCCTAATGAAGGTGATCACCAGACTGGTTGCAGGCTGATTTTTTCGCGCCGGCTGACAAGTTCCACTCTGTCAGCTCGATGGCTACGCTCCCCAAGCGTTACCGAAGAGCGACCTGAGCAAGCAGCACACGCCCTTCAACGCTTCAAGAGGAAGAGGCGCGGAGGCGCAGGATTCCCGCGTCGAGGCGTGACCTCACGTGGCACAGAAGGCGTCCGGTGGCGATGCCCGCACTTGCGGCAGACGGCGGCAAATGTCAGTTGTACTTTAAGACCGGTCGTTGGCGGGCCCAATATTGCCAGCCTTGAACGGCCGGAACTGGCCGAGAGTGTGAATTGACTTTTACCAGTCGACGGGCCGCTTTCGCAGCGAAGCGGCCGCACAACTCCACGCGGCCAACACCCGGAATGGGTTGGAAGCGTCAGTTCGATGCAGGCGGGAGCAGTCGCTGGCCAGGCCTCGCCACTGGCTGGGCAACGCGCAACCTGCTGGCCGACAGTGAACGTCAGCTTCAGATATGGGCGGACACCCGCCTGCCCGAAAAGGGGGTCAACGCCAGGTAGCGGTTGCCGCAGTCGGAGCGGCCGCAGGGCGCCTAGTGAGTTGCGCGATGCAGGCGCAAGACCGAGCACCGCAGGGCAGTCGTGGCGCGTTCAACGCCCGACCGCCACAGTAAAGCGCCGCGCAGGGGCTCTGCGGGCCTTCGCAGCCCCACGCGCGCGCCAGCCAGAAGCGCATCCGCCGCTCGACTTTCACAGTCGGGCAAGCAGACAGTCACAGCTGCTTGCAGCGGTCGGAAACAGGATAGCCGCCAGAATCAGAATGATGGCGTGGGCTCCGTGACGTTGCAGGCGATCAGCAGGACGATGTTGCCTGCCAGCAGGAATATCCATGGCGACATGCCCACTGCCCGGATCTGTTGGGCGACTGCCTACGAGATTCGTTCGATGGTCTGCACCGGGGGTGACACCCCGCACAATCGAGTTTCAGCGCGCCAATGGCTTCGAGAAGCTGGCAGTGGACTCGGCGACCGAACCGGCACACAAGCTGGCGCAATACCGACTGGGTTGACGCCACGACGGGACTGCAGCAACTGCAGCACCACAGCCACACCGTCAAAAATCAGACACACCACCGACATGGGGCTGTCATCGACACCAGCCACACTGAAGCCATGCCAACGCCTGACACCCTCTCCAAACCGCATTTGCCCTGCCAACCTCGCCGGGAGTCCACCCGCCACAACCTGCTACCGCCGCCCAAAAACCCCACTCGGCTCGGTACGGAGTCGATTCGGGTCGCCTGGGCTTGCCACCAGGACGAGGTGCGCGCGGCGCAGCAATTGCGCTTCGCCGTATTCTCCGGGGAGATGGGCGCGCGCCTGCACACCCGATTGGCGGGACATGACATCGACATTTTCGACGACTTCTGCGAACACCTGCTGGTGCGGGACGGCCACACCAACCAGGTACTTGGCACCTACCGGGTACTGACGCCCGTCCAGGCCCGGCGTATCGGAAGCACCTACAGCGAAACCGAGTTCGATCTGACCCGCCTGCGCGATCTGCGTGAGGACATGGTCGAGGTGGGGCGCAGCTGCGTACACCCGGACCATCGCCAGGGCAAAGTCATCATGGCCTTGTGGGCCGCACTGGCCGCGTTCATGGTCGACAACCGCCTGGGCATCATGATCGGCTGCGCCAGCATACCGATGCAGCACCATGCCGCTACCGGTTTGGTCGGCGGCGGCCATGCGGCGGCCAGCATCTGGAAGCAGCTGCACGAACGGCACCTGGCGTCCATTGCCCACCAGGTGCGGCCGCGTCTGCCGTTGCCGGTGGACGATCTCGACGGCAACCTGGCTGTGCAACCGCCCGCATGGATTCGGGCCTACCTGCGCCTGGGAGCCAAGGTGCTGGGCCCGCCGGCCTGGGACCCGGATTTCAATACCGCCAATCTGCCGATGATGCTGCGCATCGCCGACCTGCCGGCGCGGTACCGCAACTATTTCCTCGGTACCTGACGACCATGGCATATGACGCACTGGGTGGTGGATACGCCGACGCACCAGGCGCGCGTTTTGCAGCAGCAACCGTGCGACGCGCAACGTACCGCGCGGTCTTCATCTCCGACCTGCACCTGGGCGCGCCTGGCTGCCAGGCCGAAGCGCTGCTCGCGTTTCTCAAGGAACACCCCAGCGAGTACCTCTACCTGGTCGGGGATATCGTGGATGGCTGGCAGTTGCGCCGCAAGTGGTACTGGCCGCAGTCGCACAACGACGTGGTGCAAAAGATCATGCGCAAGGCGCGCAAGGGTTGCCGGGTGGTGTTCATCCCGGGTAATCACGACATGTTCGCGCTCCAATTCATCGGGCAGCACTTCGGCGGCATCGCCGTGCAACAGGAAGCGGTGCATGTCACCGCCACCGGCCAGCGCCTCTGGGTGGTCCATGGCGATGCGTTCGACGCGGTAGTGCAGTGCGCACGATGGCTCGCCGTCGTCGGCGACAACCTGTACGGGTTCACGCTCAGACTCAACCGGCATCTGAACCATTGGCGCGGCCAGCTCGGGTTGCCATACTGGTCGCTGTCGGCCTACTTGAAGCACAAGGTCAAGAAAGCCGTCAGCTATGTCAGCGACTTCGAAGCGGCGGTGGCGCGCGAGGCGCGCGCACGCGGCCATGACGGCGTCGTGTGCGGCCATATCCACCGCGCGGAAATGCGCGAAATCGACGGCACCCTGTATTGCAACGACGGCGACTGGGTCGAGAGCTGCAGCGCCTTGATCGAACACACCGACGGACGGTTGGAGCTGCGTCACTGGCAAACGCAGCCGCTCCACCAGCCATCACTGGCCAAGGTCTGCCACACCGCGTAAAGTTCACGCTGCTCACTGGTACCCGGAAGTCCCAGGCGAACAGCGCGGTGACGGGTTTGCGCCCCACATTTCACCACGCTGTCACGGCAATGTCATCATTGCGTTGAACACTCTGACGTTTCCTATTTGCAACCCATGAGCCATCAAGCCAAAAAGAAGATGTCAGAACCGGCGCACCACATCCCTTTCCTGGACCGCGACCACAGCATCCTGGCGTTCAACGAGCGGGTGCTGGACTGGGCCCACCGACCCGAGGTACCGCTGCTCGAACGGTTGCGTTATCTGTGCATCGTGTCGTCGAACCTCGACGAGTTCTTCGAGGTGCGTATGGCCGCACATTTGCAGGCGCATCAGAGCGGGGTGCGCAAGGGCCTGGCCAGCATGCAGTCGTTCGAGGCCCTGGGCCAGGCCTCGCACACCCTGGTCGATCGGCAATACAGCCTGTACAACGACGCTTTCATGCCGGCCTTCGCGCGCGAGGGCATCGAGATCATCGGCTACAGTGACCGAAGCCCGGCCCAGACCAAGTGGGTCCACAGCCATTTTGAACGCGAGGTGCGCCCGCTGCTGATACCAGTCAACCTCGACCCGGCGCATCCGTTTCCGCAGGTGGCCAACAAGACGTTGAACTTCATCGTGCGCCTCGGTGGCCAGGATGCCTTCGGGCGCGAGAACGAGATCGCAATCGTCAAGGTACCCCGGGTTTTGCCCCGACTGATCCGGATGCCGGCCAAGGTGGCCGATGGCAAGGCGGCATTGGTGTCCTTGTCGAGCGTTATTCGCGCGCATCTGCACAGCCTGTTTCCCGGCCGCCAGGTCACCCAGTTCTCGCAATTTCGGGTGACCCGGCACTCCGACCTGGCGGTGGACGAGGAAGACGTGCGCAATCTGCGTACCGCCATGCGGCTGGGACTGCAACAGCGCCATTACGGGCAGGCGGTGCGACTGGAGGTGGCCTCGGGCTGTTCCGACTACCTGGCCGGCTTCCTGCTGCAGCAGTTCAATCTGCCACCGCAATCGCTGTACCGGGTGCATGGGCCGGTCAATCTGGTGCGCTTGCAGCAACTGATCGACCTGGTCGATGCGCCTCAGCTGCTGTTTGCGCCTTTCAACCCCGCGAACCCACAGCAATTGCCGCGCAACGCATCGCTGTTCGAGCGGCTGCGCGAGGGCGATATGGTGCTGCACCATCCCTACGAGAGTTTCGCGCTGGTTGCAGCCTTTTTGCGCGAAGCGGTCCATGATCCCGATGTGCTGGCCATCAAGCAGACCATCTACCGTGCGGGTCCCGATCCTGAGCTGATGGACCTGCTGTGCGAGGCGGTGCGTCGCGGCAAGGAGGTCACCGCCGTGGTTGAACTCAAGGCGCGTTTCGACGAAGAGACCAACATCAACTGGGCCGAGCGCCTGGAGGCGATCGGTGCGCAGGTGGTGTATGGCGTGGTCGGGCTCAAGACCCATGCCAAGATGCTGCTGATCACGCGGCGCGAAGGCAGAAAGCTGGTGCGTTACGTGCACCTGTCCACCGGCAACTACAACGTACGGACCGCGCGTCTGTATACCGACATCGGTCATCTGAGCGCCAACCCCGCACTGACAGCCGACATCGAAAACGTGTTTCTGCATCTGGCCAGCCACAGCCGACTGCCACGCCTGAACAAGGTCTGGCTGGCACCATTGCATCTGCATCGCCGGCTCATCGAACGCATCGAGGCGGTAGGAGCAGCAGCGCAGCGGGGCGAAGATGCGCGCATCGTGCTGAAGATGAACGCCTTGACCGACGAGGCGCTGACGCTGGCACTGGCACGTGCCGGCAAACAGGGTGCCCGGATCGACCTGATCGTGCGCGGTGCCTGCATACTGCCGCCCGAACTGCCAGGTCTGACCGACAACATCCACGTGCGCTCCATCATCGGCCGCTTCCTGGAGCACTCGCGGGTGTTCTATTTCCGCGCCAATGGGCAGGAACAGCTGTATCTGTCCAGCGCCGACTGGATGAACCGGAACATGATGCGCCGGATTGAACTGGTATGGCCGATCGACGATCCGGTGCTGCGCCAGCGCATCATCGACGAATGCCTGGTGGCCAGTTTGCACGACCATCGCGACGCCTGGCTGTTGACGGCTGACGGCAGCTACCAGCGCACGCGACCCAATGCGGCCGGCCTGAGCCCGGGCATGCAGGACGCGCTGATGACCCGTTACGGCGCACCGCAACGCAAGGAGATCGTATGGACCTGATCCTGTGGCGCCACGCCGACGCTGAAGATGGCGACGATGCCATCGACGACCTGGACCGGGTGCTGACGCCCCGCGGCGTCAAGCAGGCCGCGCGGGTGGCGAGTTGGCTGGACCGCCAGTTGCCCGAAGGCATAAGGGTATTGACCAGCCCCGCACGGCGCTGCGAACAGACCGCCTTGGCACTGGGCCGCAAATACAAGCTGCGGCCAGAGCTGGGCCCGCAGGGGAATGTCGCGCAGTTGCTGGAGGCGGCCCAATGGCCCCATTCGAATCACCCTGTGCTGATCGTCGGCCACCAGCCCACCCTGGGAGAAACCATCGCCCAGCTGCTGCCGTTGCGCCATCCAGCGTGTCCGGTGCGCAAGGGCATGGTGTGGTGGCTGCGCACCCGTGAACGCGACGGCGAACAACAGACCATCGTGACCGCAGTCCAATCGCCGGAAACCCTCTAATCCTGCATCGCACCTTTTTCGACTGACCGACCTGCGGCAAGCGTCGGAGTGGCCGAACAGGCGCTCGGGGCCGCCATAATGCGAAAGCCGACGCGACCGGCCGGTTGTGCTGGCACCGTTCTTGCGAGCTTCCCTGCTGCCCCCTGACGGCGCTTTCCCACCACTACCGAGCATCACCACCATGATCAAGACAATCATTCTCCGCCTCGCCCCGGCGCTGGTGCTGGCTGCGGCCAGCAGCCTGGCCCACGCGCAAACCCCGATTAAATTCATCCTGGATTGGCGTTTTGAAGGCCCATCGGCCTTTTTTCTGGCACCGGTGGCCAAGGGATACTTCAAGGACGCCAAGCTCGACGTCACGATCGACGCCGGCAATGGCTCGGGCGGTGCCGTGACCCGCGTGGCTGCCGGCACCTACGACATGGGCTTCGCGGACCTTGCCGCATTGATGGAATTTCACGCCAACAATCCCGACGCACCGAACAAGCCAGTGGCGGTGATGATGGTCTACAACAACACGCCGGCCTCGGTGATGGCGCTCAAGAAATCCGGCATCAAGACGCCGGCCGACCTCAACGGCAAAAAGCTCGGCGCACCGGTGTTCGACGCCGGTCGCCGCGCCTTCCCCATCTTTCAGAAAGCCAACGCCATCGGTGCGGTGCAATGGACGGCGATGGACCCGCCGCTGCGCGAGACCATGCTGGCGCGCGGCGACGTCGATGCGATCACCGGCTTTACCTTCACCTCGCTGTTGAATCTGGAGGCGCGTGGCGTCAAGGCCGCAGACGTCGTGGTGCTGCCTTACGCGGACAATGGCGTGAAGCTCTATGGCAACGCCATCATCGTCTCGTCCAAGCTGCTCAAGGACAACCCGGCAGCCGTCAAGGCCTTCCTGCAGGCCTTCACCAAGGGTGCGCGCGACGTCATCGCCAAGCCCGACGACGCGATCGCATTCGTCAAGGAGCGCGACGGCATCATCAACGTGGCACTGGAACAACGCCGCCTGCGTCTGGCCATCGACACCGTGGTGAACAGTCCGGATGCCCGGGCCGAAGGTTTCGGCCAGGTCAAAGGACCGCGCCTGTCGCTGATGGCCAGCCAGGTGTCCGACGCATTCAACACCAAGACCCGGGTCAATGCCGACGCGGTCTGGGATGGCTCGATGCTGCCCAGCGCAGCCGAGCTCAACATCCTGCCGGCCAAGAAGTAAGGATGCAGCCGCAGGCCACCAAGGCAGCACCGCAGTCGGCGTTCGTCGAGTTCGAGGACGTCTGGCTCGCCTACAACCCGGAACTGCTGGCCCAGCAGCAGTTCGCGGTCGAGGCCATCAACCTGCAGGTGCGCGAGGGCGAGTTCATCGCCATCGTCGGCCCCTCGGGTTGCGGCAAATCCACCTTCATGAAACTCACGACCGGCCTGTGCATGCCATCGCGCGGCCGTATCCGGATCGATGGACAGCCGGTCACCAGCCCTTTGAAAATTTCGGGTATGGCATTCCAGGCCCCGTCGCTGCTGCCTTGGCGCACCACGCTCGACAATGTGCTGCTGCCGCTGGAGATCGTCGAGCCCTACCGCAGCAACTACAAGCGCGACCGGGTCCAAAATGCCGAGCGCGCGCGCAAATTGCTGGCGCGCGTAGGCCTGGACGGCTATGCTGACCAGTTCCCGTGGCAACTCTCGGGCGGCATGCAGCAGCGCGTGAGCATCTGCCGCGCGCTGATCCACAAACCGCGCATGTTGCTGCTCGACGAGCCCTTCGGCGCGCTCGATGCCTTCACCCGGGAGGAACTGTGGACGATCCTGCGTGAGCTGTGGCTGGAGCAGCGATTCAACGTGGTGCTGGTCACGCATGACCTGCGTGAGTCGGTTTTTCTGGCCGACACCGTCTACGTGATGAGCAAAGGCCCGGGGCGTTTCGTCGTGCGCAAGGAGATCGACCTGCCCCAGGACCGCGACCTGGAGATCAGCTACACCAGCGCCTTCACCGACATCGTGCACGAACTGCGCAGTCATATCGGCGCGATTCGCAAACCCGCGCAAGCCGCAACCGCGGAGACCCCATCTTGAGCGCCACCGGACGTGCGTTGCACGCAATGGACGACCATGGGGGCCACCTATGAACCGTGAGCAACTCGAGCGCTGGGCTCCGCTGGTCATGCTGGTGCTGATCCTCGCCGTCTGGCAACTGGCCTGTACCGTCTTCGCCATTCCAGAGTTCATCTTCCCCAGCCCGCTGGAAATCGGTCGTGCGCTGGGCGAATTTACTACCCCGATCGCGCTGGCCGCGTGGCAGACCTTCTGGGTCACGATGGTCGGCTTTGGGCTGTCGATCGTGGTCGGTGTGTTGCTGGGTTTCCTGGTCGGCTCAACCCGACTCGCGTATGCGGCGCTGTTCCCGCTGCTGGTCGCGTTCAATGCGGTACCCAAAGCGGCGGTGGTACCGATCCTGGTGGTGTGGTTCGGTATCGGCATAGGTCCGGGAATCCTCACGGCATTCCTGATTTCGTTTTTTCCGATCATGGTCAACATGGCCACCGGCCTGGCCACCCTGGAGCCAGAACTGGAAGACGTATTGCGGGTGCTGGGTGCCAAGCGGCGCGACGTGCTGTTGAAAGTCGGCCTGCCGCGTTCGCTGCCCTACTTCTTTGCCTCGCTCAAGGTGGCGATCACGCTGGCGTTCGTCGGCACGGTACTGGCCGAGATGACAGCCGGCGACTCCGGCATCGGCTACCTGATGCAGACGGCCGGCTCGCAGCAACGCATGGCGCTGGCGTTCGCGGGTCTGGTGGTGATCGGTGCCATAGCGATGGCGATGTACGAGCTGTTCAGCTACATCGAGAAACACACCACCGGCTGGGCACACCGCGGTTCGCAAAATACCTGAGGCGTACCGGCCATCGGCGATCACATCTGCGCTTGCGATTGCCCCTGCCAGTCTGATTGGGCATTGCCGTCCATGCGATGCCGCTGCTGGCTGACCACCAGGTGGATGAAATGCAGTTTCGCGACCACCTGATGCGCCATGACAAAGGGGTAAATGTCGGGTTGCCCCATGGCCCGGGCCATGCCGTTCATCAACATGGTCAGTCCGGCCCAATGGTTGATGAACACCAGGTACTTGTCCGCGCCTGGATGGTCGGGCTGGTACAGCACATCGTGCCCGAACGGCTTGAGCTCCAACCGTACCTGGTCCAGCGACAAACCATAACTGCTGGCGGTGTCCACCATGTCACTCATGTGCATGTAGTGGGCCCAGCATTCGGCCCAGTCTTCCCACGGATGGGAAGTGGCATAGGCACTGACATATCGGAGTTGCCAGTCCGCCGCAGGCCCGTTCGCGTAATAGCGCTCAAGACTGTCGGCATAGTCCTGCGTCTCGTCGCCGAACAACGCACGGCAGGGCTCGAGCCAGGGGCTGCCGGCGATCAGACGATCCCAGTAGTAGTGACCGACCTCGTGGCGCATATGGCCGACCAGCGTGCGGTAGGGCTCGTTCATGTCTGCACGTGCACGTTCGCGATGCACATCGTCGGCCTCGATCAGGTTAAGCGTGATCAGTCCGCTGTCGTGGCCGGTCATTACCGGCGGCCCGCCCGGTGACGCCGACAGGAAGTCAAACATCAAGCCCTGCTGCGTGTCCTCGGTTTCACGTGAAGCGACCGGTAGGCCCATCACAATCAATGCCGATACCAGGCGGCGCTTGGCCATCTCGACACGCGCCCACAGCACCCCGTTGTCCGGTTGCTGCGGATTCTGAAGATCCGGAATGGTGCGATTGAGCCTGCAGGCGCGGCAAAACCCGGCCTGCGGACCGACCTCGTCAACCGGCACCAGCCAGTTGCAGGCTGCCGGCAAACTCAAATTGGCGCAGCGCTGGTAACGCGGTGCCTCGGTCTGCCACTCGACCCAGACTTCGGCTAGCTCGGTTGGCGCCAACGGCAACATGCGCGCCACATCCGGCGCATAACCCAGTGGCGTGCCACAGGCCAGACAGATGCTGTTGCGGAAAAACACCGGACTGCCGCACTGGCAGTTGAACGCGCGCACTCGAAGGCCAGGGGAAGAGTCAGCTTTACCGATCGGATCGGAAGATGGATTCAAGGCTCGGCTCCACAGTGTCGGGGCACGGTTGCGTAACCCGCCAGGTGCGGATTCGTGAACGGCAGTTTCGCACGAACCGCCTGCGGCCGAGCAAGCAACCAGCATCGGACCGGCCACAGGCATGGTCTTGTACCATGCCGTGTGGGCATCTCAGTTACTGCTTCTTCGCGGCTGCCCGCCGACGCCCGGAACCTAGAATTCGACATCTCCCCAGCGAGGCTAACCCATGCCATACCAGCACCTCACGGTGACACCGTTGTCTCCCCACATCGGGGCCGAAATCGGCGATCTCGACCTTACACGTGCATTGTCCGAACCCCAGGTCAACGAGCTCCGACGCGCTTTCCTCGAGTACCAGGTGGTATTCTTTCGCGAGCAGAAAATCGACTTCGACGACCAGATACGAATTGCCAGCCACTTCGGGCCGCTGGGGCAGCATGTCGGCGTCAACACCATCAGCAAGACCACCGATAACCCGCTGGTGCGCAAGTTCCATTACGACGAAACGTCCACGCGCATTTCGGGCGAAAACTTCCACAGCGACCAGACCTGTGCTGCGGTGCCACCGCTGGGCAGCATGCTCTACAACCACACAGTGCCACCCAAGGGGGGCGGCGACACCATGTTCGCCAGCATGTACGCCGCCTACGACGCCTTGTCGCCGAAGATGCAGGAATACCTGTCGGGACTGACAGCCACGCACGATGGCTCCCGTGTATTCGGACCCGGCACGCCAATGTCGGTGCATCCCGTCATCACCCGCCACCCGCAGACCGGCAAGCGCGTGATCTTCGTGAACACCGATTTCACGTCCCATATCAACGAGGTCGCGCGGGCCGAAAGCCGCGCCATCCTGGAATACCTGTACGCGCACTGCATCCGGGCCGAGTGGACGGTACGCTTTCGCTGGCGCGACCATTCGATCGCATTCTGGGACAACCGCTGCACCCAGCACAAGGCCATCTGGGACTACTGGCCGAACGTACGCTCCGGATATCGGGTGCAGATCGAAGGCTCGGCAGCTCCGGTCGCGGGCTGAACCGGCGCGAAACAGCAAAATCAGGTGTTTCCTCGCGAACCCTGGCGCAATCCTTGCACACGGTCGCCCACACCACCCCCAGGAGTTCAGATGCAATTTTCTTATCTCAAATTTATCGTTCTCGTCGTCGCTACCGGATACGTCGCAGTGGACAGCGCGCCTGCAGCGGCCCAGGCCTATCCGGACAAGCCGATCAGGCTGGTCGTCACGTTCGCACCCGGCGGATCGTCCGACGCTTTGGCGCGCGCGGTGGGCAAGTCCATGTCCGAGGGACTCAAGACCACCATCGTCATCGAGAACCGCCCTGGTGCCGGTGGCGTCATCGGCATGGACGTCGTCAAGAATGCGGCCCCGGACGGCTACACCATCCTGTTCGCCACCAATGGGACCCATGGCATAGGCCCGGCGCTGTACCCAGGTCGCAAGACCGATCCGGTCAAGGACCTGGCACCCGTTGGCATGTTGCACACACTCACCAACGTGCTGCTCGTGCACCCGTCGGTTCCTGCAAACTCCGTGGCCGAACTGATCGCCTATGCCAAGGCGAATCCGGGCAAGCTCAATTTCGCGTCGGCCGGGAACGGATCGGCGTCGCACCTGTTCGGCGAACTGTTCAAGTCCAGCGCCAACATCGACATCGTGCACGTGCCCTACAAGGGTGGCAGCGCGGCAATGCCCGACTTGTTGAGCGGCCAGGTGTCGATGATGCTCGAGACCATACCGAACGCACTGGCGCAGGTGCGCGGGGGCAAGCTGCGAGCCTTGGGTGTCACCTCGGCCAAGCGCTCGTCGGCCGCCCCGGACATTCCCACCATTGCCGAGAGCGGCCTGCCGGGCTTTGACGCCAGTTCCTGGACGGGCCTGTCGGTGCCCCTGGGTACCCCGAAAACCATCATCGACATCCTGAACGCCGAGACCCAGCGCATCCTGACTGACGCGAACTACCTGGCCTCGCTCAAGCCCATGGGCACGGACGCCACGGCATCCACACCGGAGGGTTTCGAGGCCCACATGAAGAACGACATCGCACGCTGGAGCGAGGTGGTCAAACGCGCCAATATCAAGGTCGAATAGCCGACGCCGCAGGTACGCGCCACATGTGTCGACCCTGCGCCGCAGCCGCTGGTCATTCGTCCACTTGCGCAGTGGCATCGGCCTCTTTGGCAGACGCACATGGCCGACCACACGCTGAGCACCCGATGGCGGGCCGAACTCAAGGGCGGCCATCCCGACCTGGTTGCGATCATGATGAGACCTCTACACTCGCGCCATGCCCTGGCACGCGCAACTCGCACTCGACTACGCCAAAACATCGGCTCGCACCGTCGTGCGCTACCGGCACCAGGGCCCGCTGCGGATTCTGCAAAGTCTGTATCCCGAAGGTGATGCCATCTGCCACAACGTGGTGGTACACCCGCCCGGTGGGATCGTCGGCGGCGACACCCTGGACATCGCCGTCACCGCCGCCACTGGCAGCCATGGCCTGGTGACGACACCCGGCGCGACTCGCTTCTACCGTTCGCAAGGGGAATGGGCGCGGCAACACACCCGCATCCGCCTGGATGCCGGATCGCGCATGGAATGGCTGCCGCAGGAAGCTATCTGCCATGACGGCTGCCTGGCCGAGAACCAGTTGCAGATGGCGTTGGCGTCCGGCGCCGAACTGATCGGGTGGGACGTCACCGCGCTGGGCCTGCCTGCCGCGCAGCAACCATTTCTTCGCGGTCGCCTGTTGCAACACATCGCGCTGGCCGGTATCTGGCTGGAGCGCGGCCGCATCGACGCGGGGGACACGCGCCTGCTGCACGGACCGCTGGGGCTGGCTGGCCATGCCTGCATCGCGACGGCATTTTTCTGCAGCGGCAGCGCACTGCCACGCGATCGGATGCAGCAACTGCTCGAAGCAGCCCGCACGACGATCGAAGGTGATGATTTGCGCAACCAGGCTGGTGCGACCAGCCCGAACGCCCATGTGGTGCTGGTGCGGGTGCTGGCACCGTTGGTGGAGCCGGCGATGAAGCTGTTGCGCAAGGTGCGCGGTGCCTGGCGCGAAAGCGCCTGGCAGCTGTCGGCACAGCCGCCCCGTATCTGGTCGACCTGAGATACAGCCGCGGCACTGCAGCATCTGTTTGCGCACGAGAAAATACAACCAGAACTCCGATAGGCCACCTTCGGCCAGCTGTTGGCACCATTGACGACGAAGGCACCGACGATGGGCCGATCAGGCTGGCACGGCCGCCGACCGCAGCCCAGATCGCCAACTTGTAGCCTACCGGCGAATAGCCACAATTCATCACCCGCGACTCACCGTCCCGGTTCGCCTGCAACACCCGGCCGAACTTGGCCCGCACCAGCGGCGCGCAGACCATGCACCGAAGTGAGCTGCAAGCGCAGCACCATATCGTCGCGCAGACGCACCGTTTTCATGCGGCGCGCACGGTGGCGAGTGGCACACGACTTGCGTGACAATGCAAAAGGCCTCGTTCGGCCAAGAGAACACCGATGGAACTGACCCCGCGCGAAAAAGACAAGCTGTTGTTGTTCACCGCCGCCCTGCTGGCCGAACGGCGCAAGGCGCGCGGGCTCAAGCTCAACTATCCCGAGGCGGTTGCGCTGATCAGCGCAGCCGTGATGGAAGGTGCCCGCGACGGCAAGACGGTGGCCGAACTGATGAGTGAAGGCCGCACCGTGCTCAGCCGCGACGACGTCATGGACGGCATACCGGAAATGATCCCCGATATCCAGGTCGAGGCCACCTTCCCGGATGGCAGCAAGCTGGTGACGGTGCACCAGCCCATCATCTGAGCGCTCGCCAACGGGCCCGTACCATCCAGTTCCAACCGATGCCACCTGCCTGCGCTGCGAACCTCCAACCACCTGTTTTGAAAATTGCCATGCCCCCATTGTCTTTCCGCGATAGCCCGCGACTGCTCGTCCTTCTGGCGGTCCTGTGCATGGCCGGCACCGCCGCCGCACACACCGGCGGCGATAACACACTGCTGGCCCACGGTACATCGGCTTTTCTGCCTGGGGCCATGCACCCCTGGACCGGCCCCGACCATCTGTTGGCCATGCTGGCGGTCGGGCTGTGGAGCGCGATGACCAACCACCGATGGTGGATCGCGCCACTGGTGTTCGCGCAGATGCTGCTGGCCGGTGCCGTGCTCGGCCTGTCAGGTCTGAGCTTGCCGATGGTCGAACCGATGATCGCCAGTTCGCTGGTGGTCATGGGGCTGTTGCTGGTCGCTCGCGCCCGGCTGACGCTGGCTGCGGGAGCGGCGCTGGTTGGCCTGTTCGCCGTGTTCCACGGGTTCGCCCACGGTGTCGAGTTGGCAGGTACCATCCATCCCTGGCAGCCGCTGGCGGGAATGGTGCTGTCCACCCTGGTGCTGCATGCGATCGGCATCGCTGTCGGCCTGGCGCTGCGCAACCGCAACCGTTGGTGGTCCAAAGCCACCGGCATATTGGTGTTGCTGACCGGTGGTGCCATGCTGCTGCAAGCCGTCTGAAGCGGGCGACGCGATGATCCCCGGTGAACTGCTGCCGCTAGACGGCCACCACATGCTCAATGTTGGGCGACGCACCGTGACGCTTGCGGTGCAAAACGCGGGGGATCGGCCAATACAGGTCGGCTCGCACTATCACTTCGCCGAGACCAATGGTGCGTTGGTGTTCAATCGCACGCTCGCCAGGGGCATGCGATTGAACATCGCCTCAGGTACCGCCGTGCGCTTCGAACCCGGTCAGCAACGCACGGTCGAGTTGGTCGACTATGCAGGCGACCGACAGGTATTTGGTTTTCAGGGTCTGGTGCAAGGCGCACTGGACGCCGCGATCACAGGGAGTCGCTGATGGCACAGATCGGACGACGCGCCTACGCCGAAATGTTTGGTCCCACCGTGGGTGACCGCTTGCGTCTGGCCGACACCGCTCTTGTGATCGAGGTCGAAGACGATTTCACGTTGCGCGCGGGCGGCTACGGCGAAGAGGTGAAATTCGGCGGCGGCAAGACGATCCGCGATGGCATGGCACAAAGCCAGCGCACGCGCGACGGCACGGGTGGCGGCCCGAGCGGCGGCGGTGCGGTCGATACGGTGATGACCAACGCGCTGATCATCGACCACTGGGGCATCGTCAAGGCCGACATCGGCTTGAAGGACGGGCGTATCCATGCCATCGGCAAGGCCGGCAACCCCGATACGCAAAGCGGCGTGGACATCGTCATCGGGCCGGGCACCGAGATCATCAGCTGCGAAGGTGCCATCGTGACCGCCGGCGGCATCGACTCGCATATTCATTTCATCTGCCCTCAGCAGATCGACGAAGCGCTGGCCAGCGGTATCACCACCATGCTCGGCGGCGGTACCGGCCCTGCAACGGGCACGCTGGCCACCACCTGCACACCGGGTGCCTGGCATATCGAACGCATGCTGCAGTCGGCCGACGCCTTCGCGATGAACCTGGGTTTCCTGGGCAAGGGCAATGCGAGTTTGCCGCAGGCGCTGCACGAACAGATTCATGCGGGCGTCATCGGGATGAAGTTGCACGAAGACTGGGGCACGACACCGGCGGCCATCAGCAACTGCCTGGACGTGGCCGATGCAACCGACGTGCAGGTCGCGATCCACTCCGACACGCTGAACGAATCGGGCTTTGTCGAGAACACGATTGCGGCGACCAAGGGCCGTACCTTGTGCGCCTTCCATACCGAAGGTGCCGGCGGCGGCCATGCGCCCGACATCCTGCGCGTGGTCGGCCATGACAACTTCCTGCCCTCGAGCACGAATCCGACCATGCCCTACACCGTCAACACCATCGATGAACATGTCGACATGTTGATGGTCTGCCACCACCTGGATGCATCGATCGCCGAAGACCTGGCGTTTGCCGAGAGCCGCATCCGTAAAGAGACGATCGCTGCCGAAGACGTGCTGCACGACCTGGGCGCGATCAGCATGATGAGCAGCGACAGCCAGGCGATGGGGCGCGTGGGTGAAGTCATCCTGCGCACCTGGCAGACGGCGCACAAGATGCTGCAGCAGCGCGGCAAGTTGCCGAGCGACCCGGATCGCCATGACAACAACCGCGTCAAGCGCTACATCGCCAAGTACACCATCAACCCGGCGCTGGCGCATGGCATCGCGCATGAAGTCGGTTCGATCGCGGTCGGAAAATTGGCCGACCTGGTGGTCTGGAAACCGGCGTTCTTCGGCGTCAAGCCGGCCCTGGTGGTCAAGGGCGGATCGATCGCGTTGGCCGCCATGGGCGACCCGAATGCCAGCATCCCGACGCCGCAACCGGTGCATTACCGACCGATGTTCGGCGCGTTCGGCGGCGCGGTTGCCAAGGGTTCGCTGACCTTCGTCTCCCAGGCTGGCCTGGCAGCGGACATCGGAGCGCGTTACGGATTGTCCAAGACGCTCAGCGCGGTGCGCGGTTGCCGCACGGTGCGCAAGAGCCACATGGTGCACAACCACTACACGCCGGTGATGGAAGTCGACGCCCAGACCTATGCGGTGCGCGCCGATGGTATGTTGCTGACCTGCGAGGCGGCCACGGTGCTGCCGATGGCGCAGCGATATTTTCTGTTCTGAGCAGGCGGGATAGGGTCGATGGCATCAAGCCGGCTGGATGTGGTCACGCGACCAGGTGGCGAAATCGGCCTCGGACATGTCGCCTGCGGCAACGCCGAGCATGGTCAATATGCAGCCAACATCGTCAGCAACGAGTTCAAACCCATTGCAAACCAGAAAAAGTTCAACGGCTACGAACGCGGTACGTTTGTTGCCATCGATGAACGGATGGTTGCGGGCGATGCCAAACCCGTAGGCCGCCGCAAGATCGCAGGCGTCTGGATTTTTATAGTGCGCAAGATTTTCCGGTCGCGCAATGGCGGACGCAAGTCCGTTGGGGTCACGGACACCAGGCAATCCACCGTGTTCGGCCAGTTGCTCGGAATGCACTGCCAACAAAACAGACTGTTGGATCCAAACCCATGCTCCGCTGCCGCCAGTCATTTCGCCAGTTCGCGCAAGACCGCGCGGCGCTTCTTCATGATGGCCCGTGCCTTCAGCATCTGTGCCTCAAACTCGGGGTCGTAGGTGGATAAGGTGATTCCATCGACGGCCTCGCTCATGAACAACTGGTCACCTTTTTCAACCTTCATTCGCGCGAGCACTTCCTTTGGCAAGATAACACCCACCGAATTTCCGATCTGCGTCAATTTCACGACCGACATGACAACTCCATTTGGTTATAACTATTGTTATATTATCGCCATCACTCCCGAGAATCAATCCCCTCCACCATGCTGACCGCCAACAAACGCATGCCCCAAGGCTCCGGCCTGGCAGCCGTACTGCTCAAACGCGCCCCGACCATTGAGCTGGACTGGGACATCCGCCAGAAAAGCCGCTTCGATGCCACCGACTCCAACGGCCGCAGCATCGGCGTTTTCCTGACCCGCGGCACCGTGGTGCGTGGCGGCGATGTGTTGGTGCTGGAAGACGGTTCGCTGGTGCGGGTGATCGCCGCTCCACAAGCCGTGCTGCACATCAGCCATTGCCCGCAACACGGCACCCCGTTCGACCTGACCCGCGCCGCCTACCACCTGGGCAACCGCCACGTGCCGATTGAGCTCAAGCCCGACCACCTGAAGATCGAACCCGACCATGTACTGGCCGACATGTTGCGGGCGATGCACTTGATCGTGCGCGAGGACACGCTCGCATTCGAACCCGAAGGTGGCGCATACGCGGCGCAGGAGCATGGTCAAGGGCATGGTCAAGGGCATGGTGATGGCCACGCACACGCACACGCACACGCACACGCACACGGACATGGACACGGACATGGACATGGACATGGACATGGACACGCTAACAGCCATGGCCACGATCACGCGACTGGCCAAGCACACGGGCATGACCACGACCACCCGCATGAAGATGGGCACGGG
>Ga0105045_10001540_pt1 | contig 18930 bp, 17 predicted proteins | sample MAT02_FD_78089 | JGI IMG/M metagenome (GOLD analysis project Ga0105045, IMG submission 78089) | Freshwater microbial communities from Lake Fryxell liftoff mats and glacier meltwater in Antarctica - MAT-02 (megahit assembly) | ecosystem: Environmental > Aquatic > Freshwater > Ice > Liftoff... | reverse complement strand
TCGTAATTTTCCATTCAATCAATCTTAGCTTTGGGACTTGTTGATTTAGATAGTTAGATTTTTATTTTCTTCTACCAAAATTTTAGAGCTAATTTAAAATTAAATCTTGAACTTCTAACATGAATTTCTTGTTTGATTTTACTCAGCGATATCCGCAATCTGAATTTCAACCCTCCGATCGGCATTTTCTCCATATCCAGTGGGGTAATCGCCTTTTAAACCTCGGTAAGACATTCTGCTTTTCTCAATGCCTCTAGAAACCAACAAATTGTAAATTTTATTAGCCCTGTCAACGGATAAAGTTCTTGTTTCTGTTTCCGTATTGTAGCCATCGAGACCAGCATTCACGCAACAAACATGACCCAAAATTGCAATTTTATGGTTTGGATTATCGTGCATAAACTTCACCAAAACATCCAAATCTGGGTTTTGCTCATTCCGTAAAAGATCTCTTCCACCAATGAAAATCAGGTTAGCCATGATTACTTTGTCGCCAACTTTCATTGTATTGTCGAGTTTTTTGACAACAGCTTCAGCTTTTCTAGTCGTAATTTCGGGTTCTATAGGAGTTTTCGCTTTCACTTCAATATCTAAAACGCGAGGAAGTTTATAAATAACCAAAATATCTACTCGACGGTTGAGTCTTCGCTGCTCAATGATTTTTGATTTTTCCAAAATCAAATTAATTGGACCAAATCCTTCAGTTCTATCGTTTCGTGAGATCGGAAAATTCAATTTCCCCAATTGTTCTTTTACTTCCATCGCACGATTTTTTGATAAAACATTATTGCTTTCAATTGATCCAACATCGTCGGTATAACCATTGATTAGCACGGTAATTATCTCGTCAGTGCCATATTCCTTTTGGAAATTCGCTAGTTTGTTCAGTTCAGCTTTATCCAATTCAAATGAAGCTATTTCGAAATAAACGGAGGTTTTCATGGTGTCTTGAGCAATTGTATTTGAACAAAAGGCAAAAGTGAAAATTAAAATGAAGTATAGATTTTTATTCATAGTTGGTAAACGTTGTTTTTGAGAAATGTTACATAAATGAAATTTGAAGTCGATTTTTAACCCAAATTTAGGCTTTTGAAAGTGAATTTGCTAATTACCTAATTTGTGATTTTGCCAATTTGCAATATTCCAATCGGAACTCATAAAATTTGCTGAATATCTGCATTAATAAATTGATTTACAATGATTTGATTTTTAAATTTTTTGAGGTTATTTCTATCTTGATTTCTTAATTATCTGTTAAATTTAATTTTTAAATCAATTTTCGTGAACCAATTGTAAAACTTCATGTACTGTTAATCAAACAATAATTTAAACACCAATTCAAACACTAATTTAAAAAAGATGAAAAAGATAATTGGAATACTCGGAATGATTGGTCTCGTTTTTTTTGCTCAGGCCGCTGACGAAGAAATCGTGAAATCCACAATAAATAATGTGACTGTTTACTCACAAGGCGCACAGGTTTTTAGAAAAGCGAATTACAGTATTAAATCTGGAATCACTAAAATAATCATTGATGGTGTTTGCAAATCAATTGATGCAAAAAGTTTACAAGTGAAAGCAACCGGAAATGTCGTGATTTTAGATACTAAATATACCATGTTTTATCCGAAGCCTGAAGAAGTTAAGATGGAAGGTTTACCTCTGAAAATCAGACAGGACATCGCTCGACTGGAAGATTCACTTCAAAATATGAATTATGATCTTCAGATTCTAAATGATGAAATAGCAGTTTTGAACGCAACAAAAACTATTTTGTCAAACAATGGCGCAATCAAAGGACAAGGAAAAGTGAACGATTCTATTGGATTGTTGAAAGAAGCAATCGAATATTATACTTTGAAAATGAATGAGATAAACTCAAAGTTGAGTGTTCTGAACAAAAAACGGAATGATAAAAATAAACTATTAGGTAAAATGAATGATCGTTTGTCGGAACTGATGAATTTTCAAAATAAAAATCAATTGAATCCGAAAAATACGGGACCCATTCCGCAAATTATTATCACTGTTCAAGCTGCCGCTGCTACAATTGGAAAAATTGACCTTTCTTACTTAGTTTCAGGTGCTGGTTGGATACCGCTGTATGACCTGAGAAGTGAAATATCTTCTGGTCAAGTGAATTTGAACTACAAAGCAAATGTGTTTCAAACTACTGGCACAGATTGGAATGATGTGCGATTAACCATTTCAACGAACAATCCTTACCAAAATAAAACATTGCCAACTTTGCATCCATGGTATGTAGATTATTATGCATATCGAAGTAACTTGTATCAAGCAGCTCCAGTCACAACGAATAATATGAATACTGGAATCATGTATAATCAAGCAGAAAAAAAAGGATATGAGTCAGAAAAAGAACGAATTAAAGATGAGGTTGATGCATTTACATCTAATGATTTTGTGACTGTTGTTGACCACCTGATTTCAGCTGAATTTGTGATTGATTTACCTTATACAATTTCCTCAAATGGCGAACAACACATGGTTTTAATCAAAAACGTAGATTTGAAAGCGAATTATAAATATTACACAGTTCCAAAAATGGATCGCTCGGCATATTTAGTTGCGCAGATTTCAAAGTTGGATGAATTGCAACTTGTTCCGGCAAAAGCAAACATATTCTTCGATGGAAGTTATATTGGCGAAACATATTTGGATCCAAGTTCTTTGTCAGATACAATGAATTTGAGTTTAGGAAAAGATCCCAATATCATCGTGAAACGAACTTTATTGAAACAAGAATGTAAAGAAAAGATGGTTGGAAATACAATTGAGAAGACATATGCCTATTTGATTGAAGTGAAAAACTTGAAATCGACTACCATTGAATTAATGATTCAAGATCAAATGCCAATAACTCAAAATGCAGACATTACTATTGAAATGATAAGCAATGATAAAGCAGATTACAATGAAATCACAGGCCTTTTGGAATGGGATACAAAACTTAAATCCAAAGACAGTAAGTTGATTAAACTTGTATATTCTGCTAAGTATAACAAAGATAAGCAAGTAGCACTTTAAAATAGTGTGTTTAAACTCCCCGTAAGGTTTGATAATTTATTAAATCTTTCGGGGATATTTTTGTGCTATTCATCTTCACAAGAATTTTTTATCCAAGATTCAAAAAGTATGAAAGTTAGGAAGTAAAATTACCTACGCCTAATTACCGCCCTTGGCAACAGATAAACTAATTTAGCTACTTTGCCAAAAGTGCATAATACCGTGAAAATCAAAATTTTATGCTTGAGTCTGGAAATCTAAAATCTAAAATCAATAATTTTAAGTTTTTCTTAATAACAGACGAACCTAAAAACTATAAAAAAGTCTAATCATTTTTTTTTGTCAATTTGCTTTACAATTCAATTCTTCAACCGCTTCATTCATCAATATTTCTTACTTTTGTAAAGTATGAAAAAATTTGAAATTCCAGACTTTTATCGTTCTCCAATCATCAGTCGTGTTAAGCAAAAGCGGAAATTGGATGATCCACGAAAAAAGGATTTTTCACCAACTGTTCTGGATTTTGACAACGTTAAATTTCGTGTTGCAAGGCATTTTGGTTTTTGTTATGGTGTTGAAAATGCGATTGAAATTGCCTATCGTGCATTAGAAGAAAATAAAGGGAAAAACATTTATTTATTGAGTCAAATGATTCATAATCCTGGGGTTAATGATGATTTACAGGCTCACGGAATTCAATTCGTGCAAGATACAAATGGCAAACAATTGGTTTCTTGGGATAAAATTACGGATCAAGATATTGTTATTATTCCAGCATTTGGCGCAACCCTAGAAATCATGGATTTGTTGCGAAAAAAAGGAGTCAATATTGAGCAGTACAATACAACCTGTCCTTTCGTGGAAAAAGTTTGGAATCGATCGGAAAAATTAGGACAAGATAAGCATACAATAATCATCCACGGAAAACATAACCACGAAGAGACAAGAGCTACTTTTTCTCATTCTAGTCAAAATGGTACTTCACTAGTTGTGAAAAACATGAAGGAAACCAAGGTACTTGCAAGTTATATTTTAGGCTCAATCGATAAAGAAATGCTATTAGCTTTTTTTGATGGAAAATTTTCAAATGATTTCGACCCAGAAAAAGATTTAGACCGTATTGGAGTTGTAAATCAAACAACTATGTTGGCAACAGAAACACAAGAAATCACAGATTATTTACGCTCTGTAATGATTCAAAAATTTGGGGAAGCAACAATAAAAAACCACATTGCTGATACACGTGATACATTATGTTATGCTACAAATGAAAATCAATCTGCAACTTATGGATTGATGGAAACGGAAGCCGACCTTGCTATTGTTGTAGGCGGATACAACAGCTCAAACACAACGCATTTGGTTGAACTGTTGGAGCAAAAATTTCCAACCTATTTTATTAATTCAGAAGCTGAAATTAAGTCAATTGATGAAATTCATTCTTTTAATATCCATTCCAAAAAACTGGAAATTAAAAAAGGAGCACTTTCTAAAGATAAAATAACGGTTGCAATTACATCTGGAGCATCTTGTCCTGATGCCGTTATTGATAAAGTGATGCAACGAATTTTGGAACTAAAAAAAGCAACGAAAACAATTGATGAAGTGATTGGTGAAGTACTGGTGAATTAGTTTATAAAAAACCGTTTTCGTTCCTCAAGCGTCGGAATTAAACAGAACCCCTTTGCCAATTTACTCCTTCTTTTTGCGATAAAATTGTAAAAAGTGTCACGTATTTTTTTCGGAAAAAACCAGCCAATCGAAAGTGGTTTGCAATACCATTTCAAGTTAGGAATTAATTTTAATGCTGCTGTTGAACGCTCATGCAATTCACTCCCGTCAAAAAAATAAAACGTACTCAAATCTGGTTCTGGAAAGTTTTTCGCTTTAAAAAAATCCTGAGCAAAACTTGATTGAAGCGATGAAAATCGGAGCGAATTGCCTTTTTCATGGCGCAACACGAATTGAATGGTTTTATTGCAAAATCCGCAATCGCCATCAAAAAATACAATCTGTTGGTTCAAATCCACCTTCAAAAATAAGCTTTTAAATGATAGGTTTTTGATTATTTGATTTTCAATTGAGTTAAATTTAATTGTCCTTTCTTTGAAACTTTCTTTGATATTTCACGTCTATTAACTAAATAATCATGTATTAATTATTATATTAGATTGATTTTAAATGACAAGTGCTACAAAAAATTAATACTTGCAGCATTGAAACTACAAAAAAGAAAGCCCTTAAGCAATTGAGGGCTTTTTTTATGCTCTAAATTTGCTTGTTATCCACAATGTAATAAGTTATATTTGTAACTAGAAAATAAAATCATGATACAAGATACACCAACATTCAAAATCACCAAAAATGAAAACTCTACATTGAATTTAGTTGATTGGGAGAATCTTCCATTTGGAAGGGTTTTTTCTGATCACATGTTGGTAATGGAATATGCTGACGGTCAATGGAAATCTCCCGAAATTATACCTTTCGGAAATGTGATGATGCATCCAGCAACATCAGCAATTCATTATGGTCAATCGATTTTTGAAGGAATGAAAGCAAATCGCACAATCGACGGCGAATTGGTGATTTTTCGTCCAGATATGAATGCGAAGCGTTTTATTGAGTCTTGCGAGCGCATGTGTATGCCTGTAATTCCTGAAGAAATGTTCATTGAACTCGTGAGGAAAATGGTTGAAATTGATGGCGATTGGGTGCCGAAAGAAGAAGGTTTTTCGCTCTACCTTCGTCCTTTTATGTTTGCAACAGATGAATTCATTGGGATTCGACCCTCGGAAACCTACAAATTTATGATTTTTACGTGTCCTGTTGGAGCATATTATTCAAAACCAGTAAATGTTAAAGTGGAAGAGTATTACACACGTGCGGCGCTTGGGGGTGTTGGTCGTGCGAAGACTGCTGGGAACTACGGTGGTTCATTATATCCCGCTAAATTAGGTCAAGCTCATGGTTTTGACCAATTACTTTGGACGGATGCAAAAGAACATAAATACATTGAAGAGTCTGGAACAATGAATATTTGTTTTGTGATTGATAACGTTCTAATTACTCCTTCAGAAGATCAAGACACAATTCTAAGAGGTGTTGTGAAACGATCTGTTGTCGATTTGGCGAATAAATGGGGAATGAAAGTGGAAGAACGCCGAGTTTCTGTTGAAGAAATTGTTGAAGCTGCTAGAAAAGGAAATCTCCAAGATGCTTTTGGTGCAGGAACGGCAGCGACAATTGCTCAGGTAGCCAAGTTAGGCTTTAGAGATGAAATTTTTGAACTACCTTCACTTGAATCAAGAACTTTTTCAAATAAGGCGAAAGCTTATCTTGAGGATCTGAAAGCAGGAAAAGTTGCCGATGATATGGGATGGCTGTTAAAGGTTTAATCCAATTCTATTTACTGATTTTCGTAATTTTCGTAGCTATAATTCATTCCATTTTATGGAATATTATTGAATTTTGCATCTATAAAAGGAGTTCTAAAAAGCAATTTATAGAACTTACCTTTATTTAAACTGGTGATATGAAATTTTTTATACTTCTCAGCTTTCTAGCGCATTTCTTTACAATTCTTGGACAGGATTCTATTGTTGTAGTTATTCGTGTAATTGATAAAAAAACAGGTGAACCAATTCCGAATATCAATGCTACAATTTCATTGAATAATGCTAAATCATTTTTTCAAAGTGGTTATCAAAAAGCGAAATTTATCTTAAAAATTCCGCAAAAAACAGATATTCAGGCAAGTTTTACGCACCCAATTTATGAAACAGGTAAGTTAAATTTCACCGCTTTGCTCAGATCAAATGAAGACACGTTATTCAAAGAAATAAACCTGGTCTCATCTCGCATGCAATATGTGAACCAAGTTGTGGTAAAGCCAATTGGAACGCCTTATACAGTCTATGAATCTACTCGTTTAAGCGTTGCAGATTTTGAAATATCACCTAACGGAAAATTAATATTATTGACTTATCCAAAGCGATTGAAAAAAGGAAGTGAGCTTTTACTCTATGAGGAAAACGGAAAAGTTTTGAATTCTTTTGAAGTGCCAGGTGAAGCGCAAGAATTAGTGCGAGATTATCGAGGAAATGCACACATCGTTTGTAAGGATAACGTGCTGGCAATTATGACCAATGAAAATTCATTTGAAGTTGCACAATTGGACAAAGACTATTTTGCCAAGTATGTTATGCCGATTATAGATACGAATCGCTCAAAAATGTATTTCTCAAATTTTAGCAGCAATTATCCAGCATTTGATTATTTCGCCTACGATCAATACGATTCAACCTACACCAAAATCAAAAATGTGATTGACAAATTGATGATGGAAATGTATTTGTCAGAATTCAAATTTGTGGATCAACGCACGAAACTTTGGGCGCATCAAAAGCAACTGGACACTGGAATTCCAAAGGAAGTTTGGATAGGGGCAACTTATTTTACACAATCTATTTATTACAGAGAATTGTATGCCCCACTTTTTCACCGTAATGATTCTGTTTTTGTTTTCGATTATTACAGCGATCAACTTTTGACTTACGATTATTTAGGCAACCCTTTGGATAGTGTTTCAATGTATCATCATTATCAACCAAAAGCAACAGGTTGGAAAAAAGAAGTCATCCAAGATCCTATCACAGGTCAACTTTATGGGCGATTTGAAAAAGACGGAATTTGCTTCTTAGGATTGATTGATACAAAATCAGGCGAAATTGTTGAGCGCATCAAGCTGAGGTACAAGTATGTTGATAAAATTTATGTCTATGACAATTTTGTTTATTACATCTATCGACCTTATGAATCGCCACAAAAGAAATTTCTCTACAAAGAACAATTGCCTTACAAATTCGAAAAGTCAGGAGTATTGGGATTTGGGAAAAGTGAATAATAAATTTTCATTTAAATGAATTCATCATTCCTAATTCATCATTTATATATTACTCCAATCGTCACTGGCAAGTGATCCGAATATCCATCCAAATGCTTTGAGCTACCGTAATTTCGCTTTGGAACCAAATCTCCTTTGTATTCTGTGATGATGAAATCTGGAGAATGAATCTTCCCTGATTTTTTTTCCATTTTGAATTTTCTTCCTTTACAGAAATTTTCAGAAACCATGATATGGTCTAAAACATCCCATTCACCTCTATAATTGTATGTCCCACCAAATTTACCTGATGCTTTGGTTATTTGAGGAATCAAGACGTTTGAAATCATTTTTGGAGCTAAATTGTCTGGATAATCGTTCAAATCGCCCATGAAAACAATTCTCGTTTTAGGCGAAGCCCTCATTAATGAATCTATGAATTTTTTGGCTTCTCTAGCTGCCTGTGTTCTGCGAGATTCGCTTGCGAACTGTCCACCACTTCGACTTGGCCAGTGATTAACAATCGCAACTAAAGTATCTTTTCCATGGACAAATTTTCCCCATAAAATATCGCGTGTATTTGGATTTTCCACATTGTATAATTTGAATCGAATAATTCCTGCAGAAATGTAGCTCAAAACCTTTTTGTCATAGGCAATTGCAACATCAATTCCTCTAAGATCTGGACTTTCTTTGTGAACAATTCCGTAGTCTTTTCGAGATGGCGAAGCGTTGAATAAATCTTCTAGAACAAGTTTGTTCTCTAGTTCACAAAATCCCATCAAAATTGGATTTCCTAAAGTGTCAATGACCTGATTAATCTTTGTTATTTTTGATTCATACTTCGCTCCATTCCATGCGTTTTTGCCATCTGGCAAAAATTCGGCATCATCATTCGGCCCATCAATGGTATCAAAAAAGTTCTCTAAATTGTAAAAGCCAATCGTACGTTTTTCTTGCGCTTTTATATTGAATATAAAGCAAATAGATAAAAATAATAGCAAATTTTTCATAGAATTATCGAAGTCCAAGTTTGTGAATTTTCTTTTCAAGAATTTTATCAGTCAATTCCGATTCGAGTGCATCAAAATCTTCTTTTTTAACTGTCCGATTCAAGGTTCCTTGCTCTAAAATTAAGATTTCATCACATGTCTTTTTGAGCGTTGAGAACACATGCGAAGATAGGATTATTATTTTATTCAATTCCTTCAAACTAAGAATTATTTCTTCCATTAAAATTGTGCTTTGAATGTCCAGTCCATTGAATGGTTCATCGAGAATGAAATAATCATTTTCCTGCATCAAAAGTCCGAAAATGGCCAACTTTTTTTTCATTCCTGTCGAATAAGTCGAAACATATTGATTTAATGGCAAGTCAAAAATATTTTTCGAAGCCAATTTCTCAAGCTTGACTTTCCGAGCATTACAAAGCAATTGAACGTATTCTTTACCAGTTATTCTGACGAAAAAATGTGGTTCAGTAAATAAAAATCCAAGGTAATTTTTTAAGGGAATTAAATTCGATGAAATCTCGCCATCAAAATTTTCAAATCCACCAATGCAACGAAATAGAGTTGTTTTTCCAGCTCCATTGTCACCCACAATTCCATAAACCTTACCAGAAGAAAAAGTTAAAGAGATGTTTTTCAGCACTTCTTTCTTGCCGTATTTTTTCGAAACATTTGTTAGTTGAATCATGGCAAATAGTGAATTACACGGTTTTTAGCTCCGAAATAGAAGAATGGAATCGTAATTATCAAAATCGGTGGGAAAAAGATAGAAGCACCAATTAAAATTGTGTTCTCAACATTTAATTCGAAAGGGAAACAAGCATAAATTGCCAAAATAGTTGTGGCTAGATATATGTATCCGAATGCTAAGAAAATCAGAATGTATTGAAATTCATTTAGATAATAAAAGAAAAGTAAAATTAGGATTGGAGCAAGTAAAAGACTTACATACATCCACGCAACGAGAATTTTATAAAGCAAAAATTTCAAGGGTGATTTGTTGAAAATCCAAACAAAAAATTCATTTTCAGCTTTTAAGTAAAAACTAATCGCTATTGCGAATACGAGCAACATTGAAAAAATAATCAAATTGAAATTATTAATCGTAAGTGCATAAATGGCGATAGTTAAGCTTAAAAGAATTGGAATTATTGAACTTCGAAATCCACTTGGAAATTCAAAAGGACGTTTGCCGAACGGTGTTGGAATAACAGGTTGAACTTGTTTTTTCGCATTAGTAAACGCTTGCAAAGAATTGATTAATATAATTATAAGAGCAAATATGAATTCTTGGTGCGCAATTAAAATAACAGTAAACGGAACTGTTAACACCAAATTTTCAATTAATCTTAATTGTCTGAAAGCGCTATCACCAAAACTTAATTTCAACAAATCGTTTCTTTTCGTATTTGATAATTTGCCGGCGTAAAAAACTGCTGCAAGAGCAACCAGAATGTGAGCATAATTCGTTTGCCGAAATAAAAACCAACTAAAAGCGATAAAACACACAAGTAGAAGAATAAATCCAAATGCTGGTTTGAAACCTATTTCCAAAAGTTTCCGACTCATCATTTTTACATGCAATTGAAAATAAGCCTTCATTTTGTTATTTATTTACTTTGTTGAAATCCAATTTCTGGCCATCGGCCCTTGATTTAAAATCAAATCCAAGATAGATAAGTTTTGAACGCATTCATCTTTAGCACGAAAAACTTGCGTATAGTTTTCAAAAGATTTTGCATCTAAATCAAACGAATTTAAACGATAATCTAGTGTATAATTTTCATTCAATAAATAAGAATGAGTGGTGAAAAGTTCAGCAGGAAAATCCAACCAATTTAAAATTCTTTTATGAATGTTATTGTTAAAGTCCGATAGCATAACACATTCAAAATTAATTAATTCAAATAGTTCGCTTTCGTAATATTCGTAAAATGGGGAGGAAGCATAGGCTGTTTCAATCGACTTTAAATGAATCTTTTGCCAACCATCCGAAACAAGTTCAATTTCTTCAATCGTTGATTTATTTCCTTTCGTTTTTTTGACAGGAATACTTAAGGTTTGAATAGTATTTGGACCAAGAATTTCACAGCGCGAACGCAAGGTTTGTTTTATGAAATGCTCATGCAATTCAATGACAGGACTTTTTGCAGCAACCCATTTTTGGTAAAAAGCAATTGAACCAAAATAACAGGTAGGAAAAATTTCCATTACTTGAATGTATTTACTTGATGAGCTTAAAGATTCGTTCACCTCGAATTCCGTATTCGGCACTTTTTGAGAACCACACCATCGAAGCTTTACCTACAACATGATCTTCAGGCACAAATCCCCAAATTCTTGAATCTGCTGAGTTATAGCGATTGTCTCCCATTAACCAGTAGTAATTCATTTGAATTTTATACGTCGTTGTTTTCTTCCCATCAATGTAAATTCCGTCTTTTCGCTCCTCCAATTTATGTCCTTCGTAAGCCGTGATAATACGTCTGTACCAAGCAATATTTTCTTTTGTGAAGTCAACCAATTTTCCTCTGTAAGGAATTTGAATGCGCTCAAAGTTTGTAACGTTGTTCGTGATGTTTGCATCTTTCGGATAGGTGCGCAAGTTATTTACCATTTCCATTGCTGTCAATGATTCACCAAAATTCTTTTTCGGAGTCACATCTAACTTAAATTTAACTTCCGGAAATTTTGCTTTTAACTTTTTGTAGGTCTTAATGTTCATGTGAATTCCATCGAATTCATTTATACTAATAAAGCGTAAATCTCCTGTTTCAATTCCAAAATCCTTGTGAAGAAGATCTCTGGATGCAAAGTTCGTGGTATCTTTTGTTAAATAAAGCATGTTTTGATTTGGTGCTACCCACGCAGGCTTGTCATTCACAAACAAAATGGAATTTCGAATTTCAATGTAATCTTTTGGTATCGCAACGCAACGTTTAATGTAATTCTCACGCTTGTCAACTGGTCGGTAAACCAAACCGTAATGTTCAATAATTTCTCCTGTTGACGGATCTTGGGCTATTTTTTCCTCTGCTAACATCTTTCTAGCCTTGGCTTGCCAAGAGGCTAAATCCCTGATGTAATCCTTCGCTAAACGATTGGTTGATAATTCATTAATTAATTCTGGGTTTTGAATTCCAGCTTTAGTCAAGGAATCTTGGAAATATTTATAAACAACTCCGCCTCGTTGCTGATAATCGGAACTACTTGTATATAAGCGATATGCTTCATTATTTACAACTCCATAATAATCGTGACCCATCAAACCATTGGGCATTCTTGGATCATAAACAGCCGTATCACCTGATGGATAATTGAAAACCATCACATCGTTGTTCTTTGGATCGCTAAATCCCGGAAGTCGAAAATAACTGCCTTTTTCAAAAGTTGTGTAAGATTTTATGTTTATCCACGGAACTGTGTTGTGCACAAGAGGATAGGAGAGTGGCGTAACAGGAACTTTTGGTCCATAAGCCAATTTGTTCACGAATAAGAAATCGCCAACTAACAAGGTTCTTTCCATCGAACCCGTTGGAATTTGAAATGGTTCAAAAACATACGTTCGGATAATACTTGCTGCAACTAGCGCAAAAATGATGGAATCTCCCCATTCTTTTACTTTCGTTTTTGTTCCTGGTTTGTGACGAGTAACAGCTGAAATCGCTAAAGCAATTGCGTGACCAATGACTGGTAAAGCTAAAAATAATGCCAAATGATCACCCCATTCTCTGTCACCAATTTCTTTACTGTTTGCCCAATTCGTTTCTGGAATCATAGCATCTTTTGAAGAAGCAATTTTTGCGAAAAGAATGTATGGAAAGAAAATTCCTTGAAGCGTATCGACTAAAGTTAAATAACCGAATCTTCTTATGTAACTAACATTTATCACCATCCACATTACAATGTGGATGCCTGGAAAAGCGAGCAATAAAACCCACCAAGGTTTTTTACAGAATACTTTGTAAGCCACAAAATAGTTATAAATCGGAACTAAACCTTCCCAAGATTGTCTTCCTGCTTGCGGGAAACTTTTCCACCACATTGCAAGATACGGGTGAACTAAAATGAAAAGATAAAAATAAATGAAACTCATAGTTATATTTTTAAAACGTCAGACATGGTGAAAATTCCTTTTTTTCCAGCGAGGAATTCCGCTGCCAAAACTGCTCCAAGTGCAAAACCTGTTCGATTGTGCGCTTCATGAGAAATTTGGATTGTATCAACTTCAGAACGATACGTAACGATATGCGTGCCTGAAACTTCTGGTTTTCTATGTGAAATAATCGGGATTTCGTTTGTTTGAGCTTGTGGTTTTTCTTTTTCCCCAAGAACCCACGTTGAGTAAGTTGAAAGCTCAGACATTAAATCATTGGCTATGGTAATAGCTGTTCCGCTTGGAGCATCCAGTTTTTGCAGGTGGTGAATTTCTTCAATTTCCGCTGAATAACTGGGCTGATTTTCCATTAATCGCGCTAGATGTTTATTGATTTCAAAGAAAATATTAACTCCAACAGAAAAATTGGAAGCATATAAAAGTGAACCATTACTTTCCAAACAATTTGTTTTCACTTCTTTCAGCGAATCATTCCAAGCTGTAGTGCCCACAACTATAGGAACGTTTTTCACAAAGCAAAAATTAATGTGATTTAAAACCAAGTTTGGAAGAGAAAATTCAATGGCAACATCGCTCAATGAAAAGTCAACATCCTCAATCGGATTATCGGAATTTACTTTCAAAGAAATCTGATGTCCACGACTGAGCGCAATTTGCTCAATTGCTTTTCCCATTTTCCCATAACCGATTAGTGCGATGCGTAATTTCCCCATTTATACAAAAATAGAATTAATCCAAGAATGACAATCAGCACAACTTTTCATTTAACGAAAATTAAAGGTTAATCCAATACCAATTTTCTGAGTTGGAAGTAGCGTTGGATATATTTTCATTGATAAATCGTCCGAAACATCAAAACTCACAAAGTGCGCTTCAACTGCTGCATCAGCGATTTGGAGTAAATAAACAAAACCCAAACCGATGTAAAACAAATCACGACGTCGCACTTTTTGATCATAAAGCGTCAAAATTCCTTGATTATCCAAGTTCGGATATTCTCCAGTGAATATATTATTTTGTCGATTTCTGTATTCTGTTTTCAGATTTCTTTGTTCGGAATTGTTTTTTAGAGCAAAATACGCCGTTGCACCAAGTCCAGCATAAATCAAAGGAACTTTCCAAATGGCTTTTTTCTTGCCTTTCGGCATTGCTCGATGAGTGTAGATTTGCCCTAATCCGGGAAGAATAGCGGAAAAAATCACCGCTTTTTTTACAGAATGCACTTTTAATGTGTCAATTGCTAAAGTATCTGTTATTGGTGAGATTTCTTGAGAGAAAACTGATTTTGGAACAAACAAACAAGCTAGTGATACTAAAAAAACTAGAATCAAATGATATGTATTCAATGAATTAGCACATAAATAATCTGTTGATTGCTTTTTCATTGAAGTGCGAGCCAATTTTTACTTGGATTATTTATTTATAAGCTCAATAATGCGATTCAAATCATTTTCAGAGTAGAATTTCAAAACGATTTGTCCCGAACCATTCGATGCTTTCTTGATTTCAACTTTCGTCGATAATCGATCGCTTAAATGTTCTTTGAACACAAATTGTGTATTCGAAATCGTCGCTTTAACTGTTTGATTTTTACCTGCTTCGCCTAATTTGGCAACAGGTAATTTTTCACCTTTGATTAGTGATTCGATATCGCGAACAGATAAACCTTCGGCAACGACCCTTTCAAAAATCTCCAATTGAATTTTCTCATCACCAGCAGAAACAAGTGCACGAGCATGCCCCATAGAAATTGCGCCATCACGCACTCCAGCTTGAATTGCTGCTGGTAATTTCAATAAACGAATATAGTTTGTAATACTTGAGCGCGATTTAGCGACTTTTTGACTCAGTTGATCTTGCGTCAATGAGCAATCTTCAATCAATCGTTGGTATGAAAGTGCGACTTCCATTGCGTTCAAATCTTCTCGTTGAATATTTTCAACAAGCGCCATTTCAAGCATTGTTTGGTCGTTTGCAACGCGAATATATGCAGGAACATCAGTTAAACCAGTCAATTGAGCCGCTCTAAAACGACGTTCACCTGAAATCAATTGGTATTTATCTCTCCCCAGTTTTCTTACAGTTAGCGGTTGAATGATACCATGAATAGAAATCGATTGACTTAATTCTTTAAGTGCTTCTTTTTCAAAATTCGTTCTTGGGTTAAAAGGATTTGCTTCAATGCTTTCGATGCTAAGCGAAGAAACAGAACCTACGATTCCAGATCCATCAGAAGAAGTTATATCCGTGTCAGCATTAGACAATAATGCACTTAATCCTTTGCCCATTGCTGGACGTTTTTTAGCACTAGAGCTCATCATTAATTGAAATTATTTTGTCTTCGTTTGAAATTTTAGTTGAGTCATTTTTTTGTAATACTTCGCGAGCAAAATTTAAATAGTTGATAGAACCTTTACTTGCTGCATCATGCATCACGATGGTTTCGCCAAAACTTGGTGCTTCACCTAATTTTGTGTTTCGGTGAATAACTGTATCAAAAACCAATTCTTGAAAATGTGTTTTAACTTCATCAACTACTTGATTTGCAAGTCGTAAACGAGTGTCGTACATGGTCAAGAGAATTCCTTCGATTTCTAAGTTTTGGTTTAATCTTCCTTGAATGATTTTAATCGTGTTCAATAATTTTCCTAGCCCTTCCAATGCAAAATACTCACATTGAACTGGAATCATAACCGAATCAGCAGCTGAAAGCGCATTTACAGTAATTAATCCTAATGACGGAGAACAGTCAATAACGATAAAATCGTAATCATCTTTAATTTTATCAAGTGCCTGCTTAAGCATGAACTCACGGTTCGGCAAATTAATCATTTCCAATTCAGCACCGACCAAGTCAATGTGCGAAGGAAGAATATCCAAGTTTGGACTTTCAGTTTTAATAATTAATTCTCCTGGGTGTACGCCGTTGATTAAACAATCGTAAATATTCCGAGTGTTCTTAGGATCAAGACCAACACCAGAGGTGGCATTTGCTTGAGGATCCGCATCAACAATCAACGTCTTATACTCCAACACACCAAAACACGCAGACAAGTTTATTGCCGTTGTAGTTTTGCCAACTCCACCTTTTTGATTTGCAATTGCAATGATTTTTCCCATTCTCACAGTTTTGAAAGCATAAAGGTAATACGAAGAAAAGTTAAAACGATGAAAAAATTGGTTTAGTTATTAACGAAATTCATACAAAAGAAAATAAAATAGCTATCTAATTTTATGTCAGTCTTTTTGATTACCAGTAGAAAATGCAAATATAAACCATTTTGAAATGAATTATTTGTAGTTAAAATTCAAGTCAATTTTAGTTTCTTTAAAATTCTGAAGTTTTTTATAATCATTATTATCGTCTCGTTTTCAACACTTTTCTTTTTGGTTTCTTCACTTGAAATTAAGTTAAAGTATCTGTTTTTTTAACAAATTTTAATAGGCCTACAGATTAGATTGATAGTATTACTATTACATTTGTATGTAAACATTTTAGAATGAAAGATTTTTCCGTTAATATTCGCATCCAAATCAACGACAAAGTATATTTGAAAGACCCCGAATCGAGTGATGTTGGACAAAAAATAATTACATTTGGTGTAGATTTGATGGTTGAGCTAGGTTACGAGCTGTTTACGTTTAAAAAATTGGCACTTAAAATTCAAAGTACTGAGGCAACAATTTATCGGTATTTCGAGAGTAAACACATGTTTCTTGCTTATTTAATTCATTGGTACTGGGGTTGGAAAGAATACCGATTGATGGTTAGACTTGCAAATATTGACAATCCCTTTGAGAGAATTAAAAGGGCAGTTTCTGTGTTCTCTGAAAGCAATCCGTCGGATGAAAATATTCAAGCTATAAATACTTCAAAATTGCGCGATTTAATTATTTCTGATTCAAGTAAACTATACCACAACAAGGAGGTGGATGTTGAAAACGAATCCGGATTTTTTGCGCCTTACAAGCGCATTGTTAATAAACTTAGTGAAATCGTTTTGGAAATAAATCCAAAATACCAATTTCCTCAGATGTTAATTTCTACAATGATTGAAGGAATTAATCATCAGCGTTATTTTTCTATTCATTTGCCACTTTTAACAAATGTGCTTGATGGAAAAGATGCGGTAGAGATATTCTATCAAGAAATGATATTAAAACTTATAACCCCAGAAAAACTGTAAAACATGGCAGAATCTCCAATAAAACCAATGAAGCGATTTTGGATGCTTTTAAAGCCTGATCAAAAAGAAATTAGAAGTGTTTACATCTATGCAATTTTTAGTGGATTAATTGGTCTGTCCATGCCTGTCGGTATTCAAGCAATTATAAATTTAATACAAGGTGCACAAATAAGTACTTCTTGGTTCGTGCTTATTCTTTTTGTAATTTTTGGTATTTTCATTAACGGAATTTTACAAATAAATCAATTAAGAATTACCGAGAATTTACAACAAAAAATATTTACGCGTGCAGCGTTTGAGTTTGCATATCGAGTTCCACGATTCAAACTAAATGCGTTGATTCAGAAAACTGCACCTGAATTAATGAATCGATTTTTTGATATTATATCCATTCAGAAAGGACTTTCAAAGGTTGTGATTGATTTTTCGACTGCAGGTATTCAAACTATTTTCGGACTCATTCTCTTATCTATTTATCATCCATTTTTTATCGTTTTTAGTGTGTTTCTCGTTTTTCTTATTTATATCATATTTACAATTACGGGTAAGAAAGGAATCAGAACTAGCATAGAAGAATCGAAATATAAATATGATATTGCACTTTGGTTGCAAGAAATTGGGAGGTCAAAACTCGCATTTAAAATGTCGAACAATAACAATTTAACGTTGACCGAAATTGATAAATCAACGTCTCAATATATTACTGCGCGTGAAAGTCACTTCGAGGTGTTGGTCCGACAATTCAAACTCTTAATTGGTTTTAAAGTAATCGTTGCAGCTGGACTTCTAATTATAGGAAGTCTTTTAGTAATGGATCAACAAATGAATATTGGACAATTTGTTGCGGCAGAAATAATTATCTTGTTGGTAATTAGTTCTGTTGAGAAAATGATCCTCAGTTTAGAGGTGATTTACGATATTTTGACATCACTCGATAAAGTTGGTTATGTAACTGATGTGCCCATGGATACAAATCATAATTACCCACTTCAAAATGAATTTGGTCCTGCTTCACGGGTGCGATTGAAAGAAATAAATTTTTCTTATTCTAAAGATAGTGATTTACTATTCAAAGATGCGTGTGTGACTTTCGATCCAGGCGAAAAAGTATTATTGACAGGCAAAAGTAATTCAGGTAAAAAGACTTTGCTCATGCTTATTGCTGGGCTTTACAAAGCCAATACGGGCACAGTCTCAATTAATGGAGTGCCGTTAAACAACTACAATTCAGATTATTTGCGTAATCATATTGGACTATTAACAGATGAAGATTGCATTTTTAATGGAACGATTTATGAAAATATTTTGATGGGACGCAAAAATGCCACCTTTGAAAATATGAAATGGTTGGTTGATAGAGTTGGTTTGAACCAATTAATAGATAATTTACCAAATGGTTATCACGAGTATATATACAATGGAAATCAACTTTCATCGAGTGTACGGTTTAAAATTCTATTAGTTAGAACGCTTGTTACAAACCCGCCAATCGTTATGATTCAAGATCGACTACACTCTTTAGATGATCATGAACGACAACTAATTGCCGAGTTCTTATTTTCAAAAGAGTTGCCAAGTACTCTTATTTTTACTTCAAACAATTCTTACTGCATTGAATTAGCAGAAAAGCATTATTATATTGAAAATCAAACTATTAACTCTTTTAAGTAAAGAATTATGCTAAACATATCAGAAAATAGTATT
>Ga0105045_10001538_pt1 | contig 18950 bp, 15 predicted proteins | sample MAT02_FD_78089 | JGI IMG/M metagenome (GOLD analysis project Ga0105045, IMG submission 78089) | Freshwater microbial communities from Lake Fryxell liftoff mats and glacier meltwater in Antarctica - MAT-02 (megahit assembly) | ecosystem: Environmental > Aquatic > Freshwater > Ice > Liftoff... | reverse complement strand
TTGGTCTCCCCCTGTGGTTAAGGTTAAAAGTCAAGAGCCAAAATATAAAGAACAAGAAATAATTAACGATCGAAAATCTGTGAAAATAGCAGAGGGTTCTTCTGGGGAGAAATCAACTGCCAGATCAGACTCTTTACCTCGTGCCGTTATCGGTCATGGTTTTCTAAATGCACGCAGTCGTTCGCAAACACTTAGCCAATTAGCTGGTAAAAAACCTGTGGAAGAAGTTCCTGAAGCCAAGGCTGAAGACGTTAGGATGAATAAAAAAACTAGTTAAATTTTCTTAAAAGCCTTTCTTAGATTTTCAACTTTCATATGATCGATTAAATGGGCAATATGCTGTGGTCCCTTCCACGCTGAGAAGGGATCACTTTTGTACTCGTTGGCGGACAGCTCAATGACTAGATCAGCTATTTCACGGTTGCTTTGCCATTTTTCTTGCATGTCCTTTACGGTGTCATATTGTTTAAATTGATGGTTGGCAATAATGACTGCAAAAGCCGCAAGAGCTTCGTTATCAACCCCCTCATATAGCAAAAGTAGTTTAGGGTAAACAAATTGATAGATCGCATTTTGGCATTGCGCCATCTCTAAGGACATGCGAATGCGAGTTTCATCATTTGCATAAGAACGAGTCGCAAGCATTCTTGATTTTGCCGAAACTTCTGCTAACTGCTCTTCAATTAATTTTACTTTGAATGGATCACTGCAATCTAGAATAACTCGATTGGTTTGAGCAGGTTTTAGTGTAAGGTTTGCAGCGACTCTGTTGCCAACACCATGGTAACAAATATCGATGAGTTGGCGTTCTACATAGACCTTTTCATCCTCAACTAATGATCGGATGACGGGGTTTCTTTGCTGAAAATCTTGATTTACTTGATTAAATACTTCATTTGGCGAACCTAAGCGTGCGATTAAATTTCTACGTAAATCAATTATTTGTTCAGAGCTTAAAGTTTCATTTGCGGTGGTTAGATTAAATTCTAATTTTTTGCCAGCTTTTAACATTTCAATCGTATATTGATTTAATGCCGTTAATGCTAAACACTTTTTCTCATTTTCTTGCGGTGTCACGTTGGGTGCTTGGCAACAAGCACGATTGAGCATGGTAAAGATAAGGTTACCCAACTCAGTGATGGGATCAACCATTTGTAACTGTGGGTGTCCTGATCCCATCCCTGCAATGCGACCAAGAGTGCCAGGGTAACAAGAAGGGTTGTCGATCTCTTTGGGATTGCTTTCATTATGGGCGCGTCTTATTTCAGCAATTTGCCCGATAAAGATACTTTCTCTGGCATCTTGTGCTATCAGCGGTGTAATGCTTTGATCTTTAAGAGCCAAATAATACAATGCCGTACGCATTCTAACCTCGTTAGAACCTTCAGTTAAATCAATCTCAGCTACATTATCTGTGATCCCCGCGGCGTAGATTGTAGCGTTCTGCAAGGGCGACGTAAATAAATTAGGCCATTCTATAACAGGCGCGAAGGGATCATATGCTCGCCACGCGATGTGGTTAACATTTTGAGTAGAGTCAAGAAATGTTCGAGCCTGATTCATTAAGGCAAGATTAGTCCCGGCGATAAGTTGCTGGTAGTAATCATTAATAAAGTTTTTTTGATTAGCATCCGTTGTTTCATTGAGGATAGATTTTAATATCATATCGCGGATATTTTTTTCAATCTGCTCGAGTGCTTTATCAGGGCTTCCACAGGCTTGCGCAAGGGTTTCAAATGTTTTCATATATAAACGTTGCAGGGTTACATAGCCTATTTTAGCTGTCTGCAATGCTTGCGCTGACATGGCAGTTTCAGAATGGGTTTTATAAGCGCTTTCAAGCCTTTGAACACGATTATTGACTTCTGCAATACAAACCGATTCAACGATCAGCGGCAGTGTTAATTGGCGAGGAATTTGTTTTACAAAGATAACCGGATCACCAAAGAAACGCAAGATTTCAGCTGGTTGAGTGAAAAGACTCTGGGTAGCACTTGGTAGTATCATATCGTTTAAAGCAAAGCCAAAAAATTCCATTTTCATCACAATGGGTATTAAAGAACTCAATAGTACAGGGTTGTTACATAGATCAACCAGCAACTCGGGATCATTTAAAAGTTGGTTCGCAATAGCTTCGATGCCCAACAAATACAGTATCGTCTGCGTGGCATTTCCTTCTAAGGCGGTTTTGAGAAGTTGATTGTCTTGAACGGCTGCTTTCTCTCTAACACTCGCGGTAGATAATAGCAATTGAACAACCTCAAGATGGTTACCATAAGCGGCTGCACCTACTGCGGCGTTTTTACAAGTGGCTGCTTTTTCTTTTACATTCGGCAAGTTTAGTAGAAGGCGAACAACTGGTAAATGTCCAAATTGTGCAGCATAAAGCAGCGAGAAATTTTTATTGGTGTGAGCTTTTTTACGGACGGCATCAATATCTAATAATAATGCGACGGTATCTGGATCGCCCTTTTTACAGGCGAGTTCTAAGACCGCATTGTTTTCACAATGGGCTACAGCTCGCACAGGCGGAAACTTTAATAGTAAAGGGGATGCTGGATGATTATTTTCAATCGCCAGTTGTAAAACGTTATTATCATCATCGGCAATGACAGACAAGACGGCCTTGTGCAATTGTGGATCTTGCAATAACTGCATGGCAATGAAATGCGACTTTTCTGAATTAACAGAACAGGCTACTTTAATGGCTTCATAAATAGAACGGATGTTTTGTTGAATATCGTTAAAAGAATAAGGCTGACTTAGGACGAGTTCAACATCTTCCGCATTTTCATGTTTAACAGCATTTAATAAATCAACTAATGAGGGCATTGCTCTCGCGTCCTTAGAATAAGTTGTATAACTGCAATACAACACATTATCAATCGACAGGTTATTCCTATTATGCCTAGAATTGAACATAGCCTCTAGTGAGAATAGATGAAATGTGGTCTATTTGGGGTGTGAGGGGCGATGCGTCGTCTTTCATAGACCCCCCTCCCACAGGGTGAGAGGGCAAATTAACACAGTTTAGTAGCAGGCATTTCCAAAACGTTTTAACCAATCAAAATGGTTTTGGCCTAGGCTACCTGAAAGCGGGTTGCTTTTTTGCATCGCAATTTCAAAATGCACTGAATTAGCATTGCGTAATTTCAAAATCACATTGCGCGAAATGAATGCGCCTTTAGAAACATTTACCGTATCCGTGCCCTTTTCCACTCTCAATACTTCAGGTTTTTTATTGTCATTAATATAAAGTAAGAGATAGTTCCCAACGTTACCTTTGGGTGCTTTAATATTGAGGAATACTTCCCCTCGTGAATCTGTCGTACTAATAACATCTAATTTAACGCTTTCACCATTTGCACATATCACATCAAGATTTTTCATGGCACAAGGATGCGACTTTTCAATCGTGGTCGCAGCGAAAATTGATGAAGATGCAAGCATTAATAGTAAGGTAACGACAGTCATTTGTTTAAACACGGGTGTCTCCTTAGTAGTGTTTTACACGGGTAGACAGTCTATTTTTACAAATACAGCTCCATTAATCAATCAAATTAACTCATTAATCGATTAATAGCTTATTTAAGTCTTTATTTAGAGCGCTTTAAGTTGTATATACCGCTCGCACTTGAAGGTGCGGACGGTATAATCTTGATTGAATGCTGCGCGCGAATTCATTCGCGCTTGCTATCAGGGGGAAAAGCGCGCTTTTCCCCCTGATAGCCCTCATCGCGTAAGGCTGCACTTCTTCTATGCTTCGCATCTTGAAGTGTAATAGGTATATACCCATTACACTTCAAGATGCGAAGCCATGAAATGATCGTAGCAACTACATCTGTTTTTCATTTCATCTACTTATATCATGGGGGCAGTCTTTAAGGTATTCAATATAGAAGGTGTAAGAAGATCCACGTTTAGCGGCCTATTTAAGCCTTTATTCAATGATGCTCGGCACCTCAGAAACAGGTGTGCAATTATGTCTGCATTATAAAAATGCTTGAACAACCCTACAAAACGTATGAGCCGAACGATAGGACCGCTGCTGGACCGCTACTGCATTGAACTATCACTCGTTACCCCTTCATAACCCCATATGCTTAAACTCGAAGGCAATTAAGTGAAAAAATGTATAGCACTCGTGGTGATCTGCACATTATCGTTGAGCTGTTATGCTGCTTACGTCAGAACAGGCGAGATGCTCTTACATGAGTGTGGAGCGAACCCAAAGATACCCCTAAAAGAACCCCGAAGTGGTTGTGAGCATTATATAAAGGGGGTTGTAATGGGGTCTAAGCTAGTAGGGCACAATAGCGTTAAATGCCTACCTAATGAATTATCCATGAATCAACAAGCTGATGTCGTTGTTACCTTTTTAAAAACCCACCCCAATGAATTACAGGCGAATGCGCCCCGCCTGATTGAGAAATCGTTGCAAGAGAAGTATCCGTGTACAACTGAAATCAAAAAGTAAGGTTATCTCAAATAGACTTTTATTTTAAATAACGAAACTTCAAAGCGCCCTTTTCTTTTTGTGCTTGTTTTTTTGCAGCGCGTCTTGTCAAAGGTCTATCATTGACTTGGCTTCTGCGAAACAGATTAACAATAGCAGGTTTAACATCATTCATAACATGGTTTACAGCTTGATATGTGCCATAACCGACTGCAGCCCCCATTGCTAAAGGAGCAGTAACGGCACCGACTGCTGTTCCGGCTAATAAGCCAAGGACAGCGTACTTTTTAAGATCCTTGTTACTATCCAACGAAAAAGAAGATAATCCTAACAAGCCACCTAGGAATCCACCTATAACAGTCGTCTCATGATTTCCGTAAGCATGGAAGCTAGTGACAGCTCCAGTACCGATTGCTATACCATAAGAACATATGTTCTCACGTGTTAAGTATGAACCCTGTAAACTCATTTGGAACTCCACTAAATGCTAATAAAGAAATGTGTGTTGAATCCTACAGTGCCGAAGGTTATCAAACAATTTAGCAGTGATAAAAGGAAGCAAATATCAGATGTAATTTCATTTATTTTTTATTTAAAATAATGGTTAGCCTTTTTGTTCTTTAAAGTATAATGATAATCAGTGTTAGAGTAATTTAGAAATGTCCTAGTCACTGGCAAGTTAAAAATATCTGCTGTTTATATTAACATTTACTGTTTTCAGAACTAACCCTTACCTGTTCTGAACAAGGTTAAGCTGCAACGGCTAGTCTTTAATAGCGCCTTCGGTTATCATTTGAAGCTTATTATCGGGTAGGTAATCGCTCATGTTGGCAGCAAAAACTATTCAACAACCTTCCCTTTTGAAGGTTTATACAATGTTTGCTACCGTGATATTGGTCTGGGGCTTAAGCTGGCCCATGAACAAAATCGGTATGCAGACTATTCCTCCTATTTGGTTTGCGACCTTTCGGATCCTGATTGCTACAATTTGCATCTTTATTTTAGTTGCTGGCCTAAAAAGATTAGTTTTGCCCCAAAAGCGTGATTTACCGCTTATTTTATCGATGGGTATTTTTCAAATGGGCTTTTTCACGATGTTTATTAACCTAGGGTTATTTTATGTCGATGCGGGTCGCTCAGCGATTTTATCCTACACCACACCATTTTGGATTTTGCCGATTGCGGTCTTGTTCTTTAAAGAGAAATTATCCTTTTTGAAAATACTTGGCTTTATGATGGGTATGACAGGGGTTATCACGTTATTTGGCCCTTGGAGCATCGATTGGTCGGATCATGATCAGCTATTAGGCAATGGCTTGCTGCTATTAGCCGCTATCTCATTTGGGGTCGCCCTATTATGCGCCCGGAATATGACCTGGTATCGCCCAGCGCTTGAAATGCTTCCGTGGCAGCTGTTAGCAGGGGCGATCCCCGTTCTCGCTATAGCGCTCATTCTAGAGCCAACGCCAGTCATCGTCGTAAACGCCACTACCGTGTTTACGTTGAGTTACACCGCAATGTTGGGTACAGCCTTTGCCAATTGGTGTTCGACCATCGTGAGTAAAGAACTACCTTCAGTGACCGTTTCTATTGGCTTCTTAGGAGTGCCTATCAGTGGCTTGGTTTTTTCTGCCTTCATCCTGAATGAGCCTATCACCACCGCAATCCAAATCACGATGTTTTTTATTCTCGGAGGATTGTTGTGTGTGGCGTTTGCAAAGAAATAGTTAAAAAGATGCAATTGGTAAAGAAATTACCAAAACTTTACCTAAAGTGGTTATCCCTAATTTTAATCAAAACATTCAGGACTCAAGTAACTTGCAGAAAAAGGATCCACAACACAAGCTCAAACCTAAATAGCCCGAGTCATTCTACGGCCGCCAGGGCCGAAAAATAATGTGGTAATTGCTATCTTCTATGTTGACATATACCCATTACATTTCAAGATGCGAAGCATAGAAGAAGTGCTGCCTTACGCGATGGGGGTTATCAGGGGGAAAAACGCGATTTTCCCCCTGTGCATCTTCAAGTGCTAGCGGTATTTAAGTTATAAGCCCGGGGCTTTATTTGCATTATGGTCAACTTCTAATAACTGGTATGCAAAATCTTTTTTAAGATCGTAATCAGCATTTTCTAAGGCATTCATAAAACGGTTGAGCTGTTCAATAGTTAATTGGAAGAGATAATTGTTCCAGCGCAGCCACGCCTTTTGCGCTGAGTAAAATAAATCAAGGCTACCAAGATGTGTTTCGTAGAGGCAAATTGAGCCATTGACAGCAAACGATTGTAATTGGCTAATGTAATAATATTTACGCTGGGGATCGGATTCTTTAAGGCGCAATCTAACTTGAAAGTTCAGCTGCGGCTCTCGCTGATAGCATTCTGAATTCTCTACTAACGAGAAAGTATCGTCAGTGTCTGTTAAGATTTTCAGTGGTTTATGCGGCTTGGCCGACCACGAAGATGCAATCCGAGTAAATAGATTGAGCATGAAGCATGTCCTTTACTGTTGCACACTTCAACACTAAATCGGTTTTTGGGTTCGGTCAATGAGTTTATAATAGTAGGGTAACTAAGTATGCCGCTGCGCATAGCAGCATCAAAAAGGACATCCTAACAATTTTCTCGGTATAATGATCCGATACAAGATTGCTTAAGTTAACTTAAATAAAGGATTTAGCATGCAAACCATTTTAATCACCGGTGCCAACCGCGGCTTAGGTCTAGAATTTGTGCGTCAATACGCACCATCTGGTGTAAAGCTATTGGCTTGCTGTCGTGATCCTGAGGGCGCCACCGAGTTGCAAGCTTTGCAAAAGCAACATGCCAACATTCGCGTTTATCCGCTTGATGTCTCGAAGGCACAGGACATCCAAGCCCTTGCCAGCCAAATTAAAGAACCCATCGATATTTTAATTAATAATGCTGGCACGTTAGAACAATCAGAAGCGCTTGGAAACATCTCTACCGAAGCTTATTTACAAACCTTTTTGGTTAACGCGATTGCGCCCCTTAAAATGGTTGAAGCTTTTAGACAGCATGTTGCTAACAGTAGCCGCAAACTCATCGTTTGTATTTCTAGTACAATGGGTAGCATTGGAGAAAATACCAGTGGAGGTTATTATAGTTACCGCTCTTCTAAAGCAGCCTTAAATATGGCCATGAAAAGTGCGGGGATCGATTTAGCCTCGAAGGGCATTAAAGTGCTGCTGTTGCATCCGGGTTGGGTTAAAACTCGAATGGGCGGCGATAGTGCGACCACTGAACCCGTTGATAGTATTCAAGGCATGCGAAAAGTGATTGAAAACTACCAACCTGCTCCAGGAGAAGTCATTTTTTATCGTTTTGATGGCCAAACCGCAGGCTGGTAAAGGTAAATACAATTGAAGAATATATTTATTCCAGAGTTTTCCCTAGTGCTTCTGATTGGCGTGGCAGGCTCTGGAAAATCTACCTTCGCTAAAAGACATTTTCAGGAGACGCAAATCCTTTCTAGCGATTTTTGCCGAAAACTGATTAGCGATGATGAAGCTTCTCAATCTGTCTCATCACACGCCTTTGAACTACTTTATGATATTACTGACAAACGCTTAAGCAACAAAAAGCTGACGGTTATTGATGCGACTAATTTGCAGTCTGCGTCCAGGCAATATTTGAAAACTTTAGCCAAAAAACACCATGCGCAAATGGTTGCTATCGTGTTTGATTTGCCTAAAGAATGGTGTCAAAAAAGAAATGCCGCAAGGATTCGCGTGGTACCCTCTGACGTTATCGATGAACAATATGCTATGATGCAAGTAGCCCTAAAACAGTTAACGACTGAAAAGTACCGTGAAATCGTTTATCTTAACAATGAACACGATATTGAAAATGCACAAATTATTTTTAAACTATTACCTTGCAATCAAAAATCCTTGCATGGCCCGTTTGATATCATTGGTGATGTGCACGGTTGTTATGAGGAATTACTGGTGCTGCTACAGACGCTTGGTTATCACATTCACACTAATCTCATTACAAGTGATAAAGCTGCGTTAAGCCACCCGCGAAATCGCACCCTTGTCTTTGTGGGTGATTTAGTCGATCGGGGTCCTTATTCTAAGCAAGTATTATCGTTAGTCATGAATGCAGTGAACTACCGCGGCGCACTGTGTGTCAGGGGCAATCATGAGGACAAATTTTTGCGCTATCTAAAAGGCAAGAAGGTGACATTAACACATGGCTTGGAAGTAACGGCCAGTCAGTTTCCTGAGCCAAGTGAAGCGCTCTATGCCAGAACCATTGCTTTTATTAAGAAGCTTGGCAGCCATTATGTGCTAGATGAAGGCAAGCTGGTAGTAGCCCATGCAGGTCTTACTGAAGCGCTTCAAGAACGAGAATCTGGCAAAGTACTCTCTTTTGCTTTATTTGGTGATACGACAGGTGAGGTTGATGAGAGGGGGCTGCCGGTGCGAAACGATTGGGCACAAACCTATCAGGGCAAAGCCGTGGTGGTATATGGGCACACGCCTGTCAAAGAGGCTATATGGTTCAACAAAACGATTTGCATTGATACGGGGTGCGTATTTGGTGGCAAGTTAACTGCACTTCAATATCCTGAAATGCAGCTAGTTTCAGTGGCTGCGAATAAAACCTACTATGCGTATCATTAAAAAAGAGATTATTATCTGAAGCTTGGCTATGAATTACTTGAACTAGGGAAAAAAATATCCAAAAAAGCCACAGAAGAAGCTCAAAGAGAAGAAAAAAATTTCTTGAACAGCTTGAACAAATTTTAGATGAAGAACCTGAAAAAAAACCTTTCCGAAATATTTCTTTAGTAGCAGAAATTTTGGGCACCCCAACGTTGTCGAGCCAGAGCGTATCTGGCTCGTTGCTAACAGAAGATAAAACTCCACGTACTTTTATTCCGTTCCGAAAATTTTCAGAGATGTGTCTTCGTGAAGCAGCTCAAGATGAAATAATCCAGTTAGCTAATTGTGCAGCCGCTTCTATTACAAAAAAATAATAAATTTTCTTCACGGTCAGGTATGAATTCGAGACGCGTTTTATTTACAAGTTTCTTTTTTATTTTAATAAGGGCGATGAAAATAATCACAAACTGTTTGTCGATGATAGATTATTTGGGATTAGTATTTCAGTAAAATCCGCCAAGGTTTGAATTTGAGCCAAATATCTGATTTTACAAAGGTAGGACGGGCCTGCATACGTTGGAACCAACTTGCTACAGAGGGAGTAGACTTCATGAGATCGTCTTCGCCAATCATGTTTAAGCGGCCTACCAATACCGAACTGACAATATCAGCTGAACTAGGCTTTTCACCAAATAGTAAACTGTCAGTTTTGGGTAATTGATTCAAAAATGTCCTCACTTCTGCTCTACGCTCATTGAGTTTTTTAAGCTGATCACCTTCTGTGAAATAAGCAAGACGTGTTTGATTTACTTTAATCTTATTTTTGGCAGCAGTAGGATCAGCTGATGTTTGTACTTCAGTTTCAAGTTGATAAATGATGCGAGCTAACATTCGTGGAAAGAGTTTGCGAGGTAAGTAATGCTCTAGCATGATTTTACCAAAAGTTAACTCTTCAATTGAAATGGCGTAGTGAGCATCGACGATTTTCTGGATCGCTGGTAATAGGTTAGGATCGTAATCGCACCATTCATCTGCTGCGCGATTGGCTGCTAAATGTAAGATATCTCGGCTATCTGTCAATATGTGGTCGTCATCGGTTAAGCTAGGCACTGTCATGTGTGGGTTTATCGCAATGTACCATGGTGATAATTGGTCTTTAGCTATATGTATATCCATGTAGCGAGTGTCAAATTGAATAGGGCTTTCATCAAGCGCTAAACGAGCAATCATAGAATAATACGAAGGGGGCGCGCTGTATAAGATCATTGGCTATTTTGCCTCTATAGTTCATGAAAGAGATATCGAGAGTGTTTTCAATAAGCTTAATGCTTTATTGGCTACTTTCAGTGTAAACTCACGATAAAGCGTGATTATAGAATGGCGGATTATTGTGATAGACAATAAACTCTCACCACAACAAGATTTTTATAAAGGATTCAGCTACGCATTACAGGGCTTTACAGATATGTTAAAGCCGGGTGTGAAGCGCTATGTTTACTTACCATTGCTGATTAACTTAATCGTGTTTGCGGTTATTTTTTATTTTGGCGCGCAATATGTGTTACATAAATTAGATTTTCAGTTTTTACAAACGTTACCTAAATGGTTGCAGTGGCTTAGCTGGTTAGTCTCTGTTATTAAAGCGTTACTGATTGTTGTGACGATCATATTGTTATTAGCAAGCTGTGCGCTCTTTTCTACTTTATGTGCAAACCTGATAGGGGCGCCCTTTAATGGGTTGCTGAGTGAAGCATTTAGCGCTTCACAGGGTAAGAAGCTACCGTCTCGGACTGTGGTGAGTGTGATAGGCTCAACTTTACTACGTGAGGGACATAAATATCTCTATATTATTCCCAGAGCAGTAGGATTAGGGATTTTGGCAGCAGTTATCTTCTTTATCCCGGGTCTGAACCTTATTCTGCCGATTTTGTTTTATTGGTTTACTTCATTTATGATGTCGATTGAATATCTCGATTACCCTGCAGATAGTGAGCAGATACCTTTCAAAGAATTGATCAACACTCGAAAAAAACGCCGCTGGTTACACTTAGGGTTTGGTGTCGCCATTGCGGTGCTAAGTAGTATTCCTTTAGTTAATCTATTCGTTATGCCGGCTGCGGTGGTGGGAGCGACTCGCTTGTGGAATGAGAATTGCTAAAAATACGACTCAGCTCCAGCTTGGGCAAAGACGGCTACCCCTAACCCTCTACCAGTATAGTTTTGTGAATGCCAGTTTAAGGTTTTTAAAAGGAGTTATTAATGAAAAATACTTATATACAAATGCCCAGTGGTGTTCAGATGCCCAAAATCATTTATGGTACCGCTTGGAAAAAGGAACAAACGGCTGCTCTGGTTGTTAGAGCCATAAAAAATGGTTTTAGGGGGGTCGATACGGCATGTCAACCAAAGCATTATTTTGAACCTGGGGTTGGACAAGCACTTAAAGAATTAGATGCAATCGGTATTTTGAGAGAAGAGATTTTTTTACAAACCAAATTTACGTCCATGACAGGACAAGATCCAAACAACGTTCCCTATGATCCAAATGCAACGCTTTGCGAACAAGTTATGCAGTCTTTTGCTGTTTCAAAACGGAACTTAGGAACTGATTACATTGATTCATGGGTTCTGCATTCTCCTTTTAATACCCATAAGCAGACGATGGAAGTCTGGAGAGCAATGGAAGAGATCTATCATCAATCGGGTGTAAAACAACTAGGCATTAGTAATTGTTATGATTTAAAGATAATGGAGCAGCTGTATGATGAAACAAGCGTGAAGCCTTCTGTGTTACAGAATAGATTCTACCCTGACACCCATTTCGATAAAGAATTGCGATCGTTTTGTATCGAAAATAAAATCGTTTACCAGAGTTTTTGGACGTTAACTGCTAATCCTGCATTGCTTCAAAGCAAAGCTATCACGGGTATGGCTTTGGCAATCCATAAAACGCCTGCTCAAATTTTGTTTCGATACTTAACGCAGGTAGGGATAGCACCCCTCACTGGTACCACATCAGATGTTCATATGGTTGAAGATTTAGCTATTTTTTCGTTTGAACTATCTGAAGTGGATATCAATAAAATTCATCAATTGATAGCTTAACTTGACTCAAATAGATTACTTTGTCTTTTTAAGTCCTGGTGTTAAGAGGCGGGCGGCTCCGTAGGTTAACTAAACTTAGCTAAAATAATCGACGCAGTTAATTCAAGTTGCAGATCCATAATTGTATCAACTACGATGAGAGATATTGGATATCCTTATTAAGGAACCTATGCGTGAACTTTCAGTGGGTGAATGCTCATCAGTCAATGGTGCTGAGGATAACACCTTTGATTTAAACGACGTTTTTGACATGATTGAAAATCGTGAAGAAAAGTTATTGCTGGTGGGTACATTACTTGCGTTTGCCACAAGTTATTACTGCGCCAAAATAGCAGGTCGATATGGTGCAGGGTATGCTGCATTAGCAGGAGCGGGTGGTTTAATTGCCGGTTCGTATTTATTACCCCTCGCTTTTATTACGACTTATGCGATGGTTAGTCAATCTTACCGTTTTTTTGGTTTCGTCAAATAGTCGCCCCTTAATAGTGCGTATGGACCTTCGTAAACCCCTCTTGCACAAATACTTCATTTAACCATTGCGCGTCTTGAGGTGGCATCCTGACACAGCCGTGGCTAGCATTGTAATCCGGCACCGAATTTGATCCGTGCAGTGCATAGCCGCCATGAAAAAACATGCAATAAGGCATTGGGGCACCACCTCGTCCGACAGGAAAAATGGTCGACTTACAATCTTCTCCACCCATCCTATATATTGTGAATATGCCAGTTACTGTTTGGCAATTTTTGCCAATATCGGGGCAAAAGTCTTTACCGCCAGAAACATGCCCCGAACGAATTAAATCGCCCTTATTATCATAGGCACTCCAAGTAAGATTGCTTAAATCTACATCGATCACGTCTTTACCTTTGTGTAAGGTCTTATCGCTGTTGTAATAGTTATCATAGGTGTCATTAGATATGTCTGTATGTTGTTGCGCGTGAGCAAATTCAGGGACCTCATTACTGAATACTGTCGATGCAGTGAACAATGAAGATATGAACAGGGCTAGTTTTATACTCATGTAATGCCTTTACAGTTTACAATCTGTGCAGGCAATACGACAAATAGGAAGGGAGTTAAGTTCACTAATTTTGTAAATATATAGGCGCAGCTTAATTATAGAGTGCTGGTTTGAAGTTTGCTTTTTGATTCTTCTGTTTCATCAACTGCTGATACATGTAAGCGTTGCAATTCCTTTTGAATCAAGAAAACATTAGGTGTCTCATGTTTAATTTCTAGATCTTGCTCGTTAACAGTCATCGCTAAATGTTCTAGCGTTGTTTTTCTTTCATTTAACATTGTTAAAAGTAAAGTATGATAGTAATCCTTTGATAAATGGTTTTTTGCTTGCAACAAATGATTCATGTAAGCAAAACTTGGTTTATGGTCTGTATAGCCTTTTAAAGCGAAATCTGCTTTGGCGATGTAAGTAACTGCCTTTATTCCACTTTCCAGAACAATGATTACTTTTTCATATTTGATTGCTGCTTTAGAACGGATCCCTTCATGTTTATCAAGCTTAGTAAATTGTTCCTTTGTTAACTTGTATAAAACACCTTCAACAACATCTGTTGCTTGGCCAGTACTAATTAAATTAGCTGCACCACAATCCCTTGTTTTTGAATACTTATCAAAAACGAGTCTGAAACCAGATACTTTAGCTGGAATAGACAAATTTACATCCCCAACGCGGGATTGCATCTGAACGGAGTCCATATTTGAACCAAAGGCAAAATAAAGCATGTAGTACCTCATGTGTCTGAATGGCTTAATTATATCCTTTTTACATCAGGAACTAAAACCCAATAGCAAGATATTCGTTTGTTCAGCAGGGCAAATGCACTATGATCCTATTAAACTTGTGATCTATTGCGCCCCTCTGCCCCTCTGCCCCTCTGCCCCTCTGCCCCTCTGCCCCTCTGTCCCTCTGTCAGGGTAGTTGTCGCCTCAATTAAATAAGTGCAGTTACCCTACTTTGGTCAGCCTTATTTGAACAAAATAATGTCTTCTATTGTCCAATTTTTAAAGAAAGTTGAAAAATAAGTGTACCTGCAAATACCAATAGTGAGGGAGTTTGTAAATATGGCCTTGCAAAAGATTAACCAAGAAGAGTTTAACGAATTGATTCTTAACTGCAGCAAATGGAATGAAGTAAAACCTAGGGGTTCAATCAATTTAAAAAAACTTCTTGCTGAGCATGGGTTTATGCCAGTACTTGAGAATATTGATTTGGCAATATTTCAAGTAACTATAAAGCATGCAGATGGGGCTGGCGCAAAAGTAACGCATGGATACGAAAGACTCAAGAATATTGACTATTCTGATATGACCTTTAATCATTGTGAATTTACTGGGTGTAACCTTTCAGAATCGATAATTAATAATTGTCAATTTATAGAATGTGACCTAACCGATACCGTTATGGCTAGTTGTGACATACAAAATACTACTTTTGAAAGCTGTCAACTAAAAGATGTGCTGTTGATGCGTTCTGAAATAAAGGGAACGACATCGTTTGAAAATTGTGAGCTCGCTAATGTAGATTTTTATAAAACTGTTTTTGGAAATGGCGTGGCAATAAATCACTCAACCCTTGAATCTTGTGTGTTTATAGAAAGTAAAGATAATGGCATATCATCTAGCGAAACGAAATTGATAGATTGTATTCTTCCTAAGACACTTAGTTTTATGAATTATGCAACCAAAGAACAAAGCGACCCACCTAAGCCTGTAGTAGGTGTGTTGTGGCAGCCTCATCAACCCGGGCACGCTGCTGCAAAAATATATAAACTGTTAAAGAAGAATGGTGCTATTCCAGTTAAGATTAGCTACTTAAGTGATAATGATATTGATTTAGGAACAAAAAATACAGGACTTGATGGTGAAGTTAAAAAAGTCTTACAAGAGTTCGATGTCGATTTGGCAAATAATAAAACTGATGAAAAAAGCAGAGCCATGTATATTATTAATCGTGGTTTAGAAGCTTCTCATGAAAATCAAAATATTAGTAAAATAATTCAAAGAGCCACCACTTATGGTGAATTTCTTGATTCAATACTCATACCAGGTGGTGCCGATATTCCTTCGGACTTATATGGGCAAAAGCCTGATCCGCGAGCTCAACCTGAAAAAAATTATATGCGGAGTGTTTTAGAGTTTGCTCTAATTCAAGATCAAAAGAAACGAGGCAACCCTATGATGGGCGTCTGCAGAGGTTGTCAAATAATGAATGTCTATCATGGCGGTGATATGTTACAACGAGTTGATGATGAAGGTAATTTTAAATCTATACGATCTATTAAGTCGAAATCAGGAACTAAAGGTATTATTCCAAGTTTAATGAATAAAAGCATGTGGGGGGTATCTTTTCATCATCAAGCAATAGACGCAGTAGGTGATAATCTTTCACAAGGTGGTCAATTGGAAGTCGTTGTAGAATATAATGGTATTGTTAAAGCTGTTCAAGAAAAGCATGGTGCTCCTATTTTGATGACTCAATTTCACCCTGAATTTTATGGTGAACATTTTGTGTCGAGTTTTAAATCGGATCGCAGTAATTTTGTCGGTAAGCTTTCTAGTGCTTTGACGAGTGTTTCTTTTGATGTGCATTTGAGTAAAACGAATCATGAATTTATTCCCGCCCTCATTAAAGCAGCAAAAATTCGTAAACAACAAAAAGTTGGTTTTGTTAATGAAGTAACGGCTCTTGGAAAAGACACTCAAGATAGTAGTAAAGAAGGTGTAAATGAGGAGTCAACCATTAAGCCATCTAGTTTAAAGAAAGAATCTCAAGTAAAATTGGCTAATAGTAACTTGCCTGGAAGGGTTAAAAGTCTTATTAGTAACTATAGATACCACCGGGGTAAAAGAAACAAGAAAATAGCTTCAAAATTTCCATTTTTTAAGAAGACTGCACTTGCCATTATCAGTTTTTTAGATAGAAATATTTTTTCAAGAAAGGAAGAAAAAGTGATTTCTTACTTGATGAAGGAAACAAAATCAATTCAAGTCATAGAAAAGCAGAAAACCAATCTTGATGTGAATAAGGTACAAGTTCATGAAAACAAGTGCCGAAAATTAATATCCGATTTATACAAAGCAAAACCCAATTCCATGTTAAGCAATTTGGCGTTTGATTCATTAAGTCCAGATGTCAAAACAGAAGTCGAATTAGCTTCAGTTGATAATAATTATGAAAATTACAATACAACAAACAAAATTAAAGAATTTATTGATCAACATCCTGAAAGCCCCTTAGCAAAAGCAATTAATTTGTTTATGTCATCATCTGACAATAAAGTCGGATTCTCTCATACTGTTGAAAGGAACGGACAAGCTGTTATTGAAAATGTTCGACGCTTACCAACTAATGAAAGAGAAATGCTAGCTATTATTCATTGGTGCAACCATCAACATAGTGAAACTGCAAAATCTTTAATTACTCCAAAAGATCAAAACTATATTAGAACTAACTTAAATAGTTTACAAAGTATTGACGATAAAAATCTTAGCATAGATCAAATTCATCAAAAATATGTAATGACTATTTCTCAATTATTACAAGGTGGCGATGGTTATCAAAGGTATAATCAACATCTGAAAAATTACTTGCTCTTTCATGATAACCAATATCCTTCAACACGCCAACAATGGCGCGAGCTTCAAGGTTTACTATCTAAAAGCAGTATAAACGATCTGCTCATGATTCAGTTTTCTGCTGAGATAAGTAAAATGTTTATTGACAAAGAAGAATCACAACAAGAATTGGATCGGTTGGCGAATAAATCGACAAATGAACAACTTTCACCAAATGAAATATCTAACCAGCAAGCGCTTACTGAAAAGGTGAGTGTTATTCAAGGACAAATGCTATCGCAACTTTTGATTGGTCCCAACTATGAAATGACATTATCATTAAAATATTATCTTGAAAGAAATAAAGGTATTTTTCCTGTTGATAAAGATGCTTGGAATAAATTTAAATTGAATCTCAGGACCATTACTGATCCGCATGAGCGTGCATTGATTGTCCAGGTCGATAAACTGCATAAGGATTGGCAAAATGCACTTAAAGATAAATTTGATAATTTCATGACTAAACATCCCTATGATTTCTTTGCAAAAGCTTTAAAAGCTTATGCCGAAGTAAATGACAAATTGCCTTTATCACAAAACAACTGGAACGAATTTTTGATTAATTATTCTAAACTAAGTGAAGAATTGCTGTTTGACTCGCATGCTTCTGATTTAATGAATCAGATTCATCAAAGAGATTTAATCGTTGAAAGAGAGAAACGCTTGATGGGGCGTGAAGCTGTTAAGCCGAGTATTGTAAGAAATCTGGAAGAAGTTAAACAAAAGAGAGTAAATGCGCTTATAGCCCACTTTGCATCTGAAAAAAATCAAGGTATAGCTAAGCATAATGATGTTAAACATGATAGTAAATCTAGTTTGAAATTTCATAATGATCGATAATACGAGCCTGTAAAAGGATTGTGTAACTACTTATTCTTGATTAATCTAAGGCGCGCCAGCGCCCAGTATTTAATAAGGTATAAGCAGTTACACAATCTTTTTACAAGCTCTGCGGTTTTAATCACACTGAAATCAACAAGGTAGATAGTTTAAATTTTGCTCTACATTGCTATCTTGAGGCGGCAGCATCAAGAATTACTTTTTTTTCATCTGAATTGTTTTTTGGGTATTGTTTACAACATTTTTTGGTTTCTTAGCATCTTGCCGAGCAGAATGTTGCAAGAGATTAAATTTAGTGGTCAATGTTGTCACAGGAGCAGAAATGGCTTGATAATCCAGAATGTCCGCTTTGGTTGTGCTTGAAAAATTTAATTTTTGCATTTGTTCGGAGAGTTCTTCATAGCCCGTCTCGAGAAATCCTTGTAATATTGGCATATCACTTGGTTCAGAATATCCTCTTGAAACATCACTTATCATTTTATTTATCTCTTTTATGACTCTGTGATTGACTGGGTTGTCTGCCTTTAGAGTGATAATTAATGATTCAATGCTAATATCTTTCAAGGCCAGTTTTAAAAAGTGTGGGTAACCATTCCAAGCAAGCTCAATTAAAAGAAAAACCACATTTTTCTTACTATTATCAATAGATACTTTTCTATTTAAAAATTCAGGTTTCATCTTAATATAGGGTAATAATACTTCAAGAGGGTACAGATAGTTTTTCTTTGCTAAATGGCATAACATTTCTAACTCAAAACCTTGAATCGCATCTGGATTGAGTCCGAAGTGTTTGATATTTTGTAAAACAAGATTAAGAGCTTTAAAATTGTTATTCATAGCTAACGACAAAGCAAAACTCAGCACACTTTTACCAGTATTATTCTCTTGTTGTGCTCTTGCACCATAGTCAAGATTGAGTTGTTTTCCTTGTTTAAGGGCACTGATAAAGGGTTTTATCTTGCCCTCTAATGCTGCTTCACCCAGGTTCCACAATACGGTTTTACCTATATTTTTATCTTTAGGTGAAGTAGGACCATTGTTATAATCCAGCTTTGAAAGATCTTTTACTTTCTTTAATAGCATTTCCATCTGTCGGCTATTTTTTAATTTAGCATCGATATGAGAAACGAACCATAAGGCACTTTTATTGGCATTTTTATCTTTAGGATCTTCGGCCTTATCGTTAAAATCTAATTGATCAAAATCAACATTATCTGCAATATATTCATAGCATACTTCATCATCTTCAAGCATGCATGCTGAATACCATAGTGGTGTT
>Ga0105045_10001537_pt1 | contig 18954 bp, 14 predicted proteins | sample MAT02_FD_78089 | JGI IMG/M metagenome (GOLD analysis project Ga0105045, IMG submission 78089) | Freshwater microbial communities from Lake Fryxell liftoff mats and glacier meltwater in Antarctica - MAT-02 (megahit assembly) | ecosystem: Environmental > Aquatic > Freshwater > Ice > Liftoff... | reverse complement strand
GTTCGAGGAGCGCCTCAAGGCGGTCATGAACGAGATCGCGCAGAATAAGCAAGTCATCCTGTTCATCGACGAGCTGCATACGCTCGTGGGTGCGGGCGCGGCTGAAGGCGCGATCGACGCCAGTAACATGCTCAAGCCGGCCCTCGCACGCGGCGAACTGCAGTGCGTCGGTGCGTCCACGCTGAACGAGTACCGCAAGTACATCGAGAAGGACGGAGCCCTCGAGCGTCGATTCCAGACGGTCGTGGTGGAGCCGCCCTCGATCGACGAGACCGTGCAGATCCTGCATGGGCTGCGGAAGAAGTATGAAGATCACCACCGGGTGAACATCCCCGACGAGACGTTACTCGCCGCCGCCAAGCTGTCGGAGCGCTACATCACCGACCGATTCCTGCCGGACAAAGCGATCGACGTGATCGACGAGGCGGGCGCGCGCGCCCGTTTAGCGGCGCAGATCCCACCGGCCGAGGTGGCTGAGCTCAAGGAACAGCTGGAAGCGATCAACGCCGAGAAGGAAGCGGCGGTGCGCGACCAGAATTTCGAGAAGGCTGCGTCGTTGCGCGACAACGAGCGTGATGTACAGGCGCAGATCCGGCGCAAGCAAGAGGAGTGGGAGCAGCGGCGTCAGTCGCATCGCCCCACGCTGGGCGAGGAAGAGATCGCATTCATCGTGAGCCGCTGGACGGGCATTCCCGTCACGCGTCTTCAGGAGGCGGAAACGAAGCGCCTGCTTCGGATGGAAGACGAGCTGCACGAGTCCGTGGTCGGTCAGGACGAGGCCATCAAGGCGCTGGCCCGCTCGATCCGCCGCAGCCGGGCCGGTCTGAAGGATCCGCGTCGTCCGATCGGCTCGTTCATCTTCTCGGGGCCCACGGGCGTCGGCAAGACGGAGCTCGCGCGGTCGCTGGCCAAGTTCCTGTTCGCCGACACCTCGGCCCTGATTCGCGTCGACATGAGCGAGTACATGGAGAAGTTCTCGGTGTCGCGGCTGATCGGCGCGCCGCCGGGGTATGTGGGCTACGAAGACTCCGGTACGCTCACCAAAGCCGTACGACGGAAGCCTTACTCTGTCATCCTGTTGGACGAAATCGAGAAAGCGCACCCCGACGTGTTCAACATCCTGCTGCAGGTGCTCGATGAGGGTCACCTCACCGACAACTACGGCCGGGTCATCGACTTCAAGAACACGGTCGTGATCATGACGTCGAACGTGGGCGCGAAGGACATCACGAGGGGCAAGTCACTCGGCTTCGCCGGTAACGATGCGCGTGGCGACTTTGAGCGCATTTCTGAGAAGGTGAAGGAAGAGATGGGGCGCGTGTTCAACCCCGAATTCCTCAATCGCCTCGACGACGTGATCGTGTTCCACCCGCTCGGGAAGGAGCACATTTCGAAGATCGTGTCGATTCTGTTTGCCGACGTACAAAAGCGTCTGGCGGAGGAGGAGATCACGATCAAGCTGACCGATGCAGCAACCGAGTTCCTGGTCGAGCATGGGCACGACGAGCACTATGGCGCTCGTCCGCTCAAGCGCGCGATTCAGCGGTACATCGAGGATCCGCTGTCGGAGAAGATTCTGACGGGCGAGTTCTCCAAGGGGGACGAGGTCGAAGTGGCTGTTTCGACCACGGAGAAGGAGAAACTGGAATTCCGCGTCCTGTCCCCTACGCCCCAGGCGTAACGCGGGATCAGCGGCGGCCGGACCCTCAGGGGTCCGGCCGCTTGCTATTTCGATGTATATTCAAAGGCTATGCTGAAGAGCGTCCCCAAAAGAGCGGCCCAGTTGCTGTTGGCCGGCATCGCCCTGTGTGCGTCTGTGGTAGCCCCCCGTATGGCGGCAGCCCAGGACGTAACGGGGCGTTGTGCGTCCCCCGATTCCATTGCGATCCGTGGCAACACGCGAACGCCCGATGCGCGCATTCGCGGCGAGATCGGTCTGACGCCCGGAGCGCCACTCAACTTTCCGTCGATTCAGCGCGCCATGAAGGGGTTGTATGCGCTGAACCTGTTCGACGATGTCCAGCTGCTCTGTGATCTGGAGAGCGTGCCGGAAAAGGTGTTGACTATCATTCATGTACGAGAGCGCGCGATCCTTGGTGATATCAAGGTGGTGGGCCCGAAGAACGTCTCTGAGCGGTCGGTGCGTGACAAGATCGACCTGCTGATCGGGCGCCCGATCGATCCCATGATGCTCGCCAAGGCGCGCGCGCGGATCGACTCGACGTACGAGGCGGCCGGCTATTACCTGGCGGAGGTGCGCATCGACTCGGTGATGATGGATGATGATCGTATCGCCATCACGTACACCGTGGACGAGGGACGCCGCCTGGCGATCTCGGGCATCGACATCGTGGGCAACACGTCCGTGAAGGAAAAACAGGTCGTGTCCGCGATGAAGACCAAGCCCGAAGGATTCTGGTGGTTTCGCAAGGGCGAGTTCGACGAGGACAAGTACGTCGGAGATCTCGGCGAGCGTATCCCGGCGCTGTTTTCGCGCCTAGGCCACGTCGACATGCGGATCTCGAAAGACACGCTCATCGTCGATCGCGAGAAAGGGAAAGGGTTGGTGCAGATCGGTGTCGAGGAAGGGCCTCGCTACCGTATCGGCACGTTCGAAATCGCGGGCAACCGTCGCTTCCCCACGGAAGACCTGAAAAAGTTCTATCTGGCCGAAGGAAGCGCGCCCACGCTGACGCAGCGCGTGAAGGGGTTGATCCAGCGAGAGGCCGAAGCACCCGACGGCATCTTCGATCAGCACAAGTGGGACGATGCCATCGAGAAGGTCAACGGGGAATATCGCAACAACGGCTATCTCTACGCGCGCATCAATCCCGTGCTCGAGCGCAAGCTCGAGGGGCCTGATTCGATTCCAACGGTGAACTTGCGCTGGGAGATCGACGAGAAGAATCCGGCCATCGTGAATCGCATCGAGATTCTGGGCAATGACTTCACGGCCGATGACTGCATTCGCCGACAGGTCTTCCTCGTGCCCGGTGGCGTGTTCAATCAGGCCGCGCTGATCCGCAGCTATCAGAGTATCGGCAATATGAATTTCTTCGAATCGCCGATGCCGTTTCCGGATTACCGTCCGATCAACGATCAGGGTGACGTCGACATCGTGTTCCGTGTGAAGGAGAAGCGGACGGGCTCGATCAACTTCGGCGCATCCATGGGGCAGGGCGGCGTCGGGTTCGGCGGATTTATCGGCCTCGAACAGCCCAATCTCTTCGGCCTCTGTAAGCAAGGGAAGCTGAACTGGCAGTACGGTCGGTTCTTCAACGACTTCACCGCCACGTACACCGACCCCGCACTGCGTGGCTCTCGCGTGTCCGGCGCAATCAGCGCGTACCGCACGCAGTCCCGCTTCATCGTCGGTAACCTCGGCCAGAACATCCGCACCGGGTCGCAGCTGCGGTTCGGTCTGCCGGTACCTTGGTCGTTCTTCTCGACCATGGCGGTATCGTACAATGCGGAGTCGGCCACATTCACCTCGGGCACGATTCAGGATACGTGTACCCGGAACTGTTTCCGGTCGAACGTGGGGCTTGAATACACCTACGACACGCGCATCGACTTGCCGTTCGCGACGGGCGGATCCATGCGGACGGTCACGGCCGACTTCAGCGGCGGTCCCTTGGGTGGGACGGTGAATTTCCAGCGCGTGACGACGGAAATGCGCGCCTACACCCAACTGGGGCAGATTGGTGGAACGAACCCGGGTTCGCAGCCTATCAAGTTCACGATGGGGCTCACGGCGCGCGCTGGTAGCCTCTTCGGCAACTCGGGACCGTTCTTCTTCCAGCAGCAGTTCGCGGTGGGCGGCGTGCAGTTCGGTCAGCAGCTGCGCGGCTATCCGGAGTTCTCGATCACTCCGCTCGGGTTCAATCCGAACACCGACCAGTTCCGCTCGGACCCGGCGTCCTTCGGCAACGCCTTCATGACCCTGACGGGTGAGGTCGGCATCCGAATCAGTCAGATGTTCTACGTCAACGCGTTCACCGACGCGGGCAACAATTGGGCATCTGCGCGACAGATCAATCCGACACGGCTCTTCCGTTCCGCGGGATTCGGGGTATCTACCGTAACGCCGCTGGGACCGCTTGGATTGGACATGGCGTATGGTTTTGATCGTACGATCGTGGACCCGGTTACCGGACGAATTCGGCCCGATCCACGCTGGCAGTTCCATTTCCGACTCGGTCAGCTCTTCTAAACACAGGACCTCACATGCGTCTTTCCTCGTTCGTCGGCGCTTGCGCCTTGGTCGTTGGCATTCCCGCCCTGGCTTCCGCTCAGGGACAGAAGTTCGCCTACGTGAATTCGGCCGCGATCCTGCAGTCTGCCCCCGGCCGTGCCGAAGCCGAGGCGCAGTTCGAAAAGGACATGACCTCTATGCGCGCCGCCGTTCAGAAGCTGTCCGACTCGCTGAACACGCTACAGGAAGTGTACGCGAAGGAAGAAGTCTCTCTGTCGCCGGCGGCGAAGGAAACACGCCTCAAGACGCTTCGCGAGAAGCAGGCGGACTACCAGGAGCGCGTGCAGAAGATGCAGGAGCAGGCGCAGGCGCGTGAAGCCGAATTGATGCAGCCCATCATGGACAACGTGCGCAAGGTGCTCGACGACATCCGTGCTGAGGCCGGTTTCGCCTTCATCTTCGACGTCGCGGCGGGCTCGCTGATCGTATCGGCCGACAAGAATCTCGACATTACCGATCGTGTGGTGTCCAAGCTGCGGCTCGCGGCGCCGCGCGCTGCACCGGCGGCTGCCAGGCCTGCTGGACCGACGAGCGCCCCAGCAGGCCTGGGCACCAAGAAGCCGCCGACGGCGTGATCGCTGCGGTGAGCGGCGGTTCCAAGGACCCGCAGGCAGGCGGCGGTGATGGGCAACAGCCCATCACCGCCGCTGCCGTTGCGGCGCAGGTAGGTGGTACACTCATCGGCGACGGATCCATCGAGGTGAGCGGCTTTGCACCGCTTGATCGTGCCGGGCCCAGCGAGCTGAGCATTTTTTCTCATCGGCGGTATGGACAGTGGTTCGCCACGTCTCGTGCCGGCGTGGTGCTGATCTCGCCCGAGCTTGCCGATCTGGCGGGTACTCCAACCACGAGAATCGTCGTGGCCAAGCCGGTCGACGCCATGGTCTCTCTGCTGGCGCGGTTTCACCGCCAGGAGCCGCGGGCGCAGGGTATACACCCGTCCGCCGTAATTGCGCACGGCGTGCGTCTAGGCGAAGGCGTCACGATCGACCCTTTTGTTGTGATCGGCGACGGGGCGGTGATTGGCGACAGGAGCTGGATCAGCGCCCATGCGGTGATCGGCGCGGGTTCGGTGCTCGGGAAGGAGGTGCGCGTGCACGCGTCGGCCGTCGTGTACCCGTTTACGGAACTTGGAGACCGAGTAACGCTGCATTCGGGCGCACGGGTCGGTCGCGAGGGCTTCGGCTTCGTCCCGCAGGCGAACGGCGTGGTACGCATTCCTCATGCGGGGCGCTGCATTCTGGAGCACGACGTCGAGGTGGGTGCGAACAGCTGCATCGACCGCGGCAGCGTGGACGACACGATCATCGGGGCTGGCACGAAGCTCGACAACCTCGTGCACATCGCCCACAACGTACGCGTGGGCCGCGGCTGTTTCTTGGCAGCCCAGGCCGCCGTCGCGGGCTCGACCCGGATCGGCGATGGCGTGCAGATCGGCGGGCAGGTGGGTATCAGTGGGCACGTCACGATTGGCGCTCAGGTCAATCTGGCTGGCGGTGCCGGGGTGATTGGGAATGTGCCCGCTGGCGAAACGTGGTCGGGATACCCGGCCCGCCCGCATCGGGATCATCTGCGGGCGTCGGCAGCCATCGCCCGCTTAGCGAAGATCGTGCGCCCGCTGGAGCAGCTGGTCAGCAAGCAGGCATCGGTTGGTCAGGCCGACCGCGAGTCTGACGGGAGCGTAACGTGATCGCGAGCTCGGGAAAGTCGACGAACGCGGTGATTGGTTCAACGTCCGAGCCGGCAGGGCAGCGGCGCACGATCGGTCGTGTGGCCGTGGTCGAGGGTATCGGTCTTCATCTCGGGCAACCCTGTCGACTCACGTTCCAGCCGGCACCAACGGGAACCGGCATCGTGTTCCGACGGACCGACATCGTCGGCGCCTCGCCGATTCCGGCGCGTGTCGATGTCGCGGTAGACGCCGAGCGCCGCACGCAACTCGGGACCGGTCCGGCCGCGCTGCATACGGTGGAGCATGTGCTGGCCGCCGTGGGTGCACTGTCGATCGACGATCTCGAGATCGGCATGGATGGACCCGAGCCACCGATCATGGACGGCAGCGCCGCACCGTTTCTCGACGCGTTGCGCGGCGCCGGCTTGGTGCCCAACGGAGGCCGTGCCGAGTGGCTGATCCTGCGGAAATCGCTTCGCGTCGTGGAAGGCGACTCGGTGTACGAGGCCGGGCCGTGCATGGGCCTGTCGCTCGACGTCACGATCGATTTTCCGCATCCGCTCATCGGCACGCAGCGCACGCAATGCATGGTCACCGCCGACAGCTTCACGCGAGAACTGGCGTCGGCGCGAACCTTCGGGTTCACGCACGAAGTGGACGCGCTGCGCACGAAGGGATTGATTCAGGGGGCATCCACTGCCAACGCCGTGGTACTCGACGCCGATGGCGTGGTCGATACCACGCTCCGGTGGCCTGATGAATTTTCCCGGCACAAGACGCTCGACTGTGTCGGAGATCTGGTTCTCACCGGTGCGCGCGTTCGCGCGCACATCGTCGCTCACAAACCGAGTCACCGGGGCACCATCGCCTTGGTTCGCGCCCTCGTGCAACACGCTGTCCGGGAGCCTGCCGTGTATTCCATCGAAGATATCATGCAGGTGCTGCCGCACCGCTATCCGTTCCTGCTCGTCGACCGCATTCTGGAGATCGAGGAAGGGAAGCGGATCGTCGGGCTGAAGAACGTTTCGATCAACGAGCCTTTTTTTCAAGGTCACTTTCCGGGGCATCCCATCATGCCGGGTGTCCTCATCATCGAGTCGATGGCGCAGGTGGGCGGTATGCTCCTCATGCGCAGCATCGCCGACCCGTCGAGCAAGGTCGTGTACTTCCTGTCGCTCGACAACGTGAAATTCCGCCGTCCGGTGAAGCCCGGTGATCAGCTGCGGATCGAGATGGAAGTGCTGCAAACCCGCGGGATGATGTGCAAGATGCGTGGCGTCGCGACCGTCGACGGCCAGGTGGTGACCGAGGCGGATATGGCCGCAATGGTCCGCGATCGATGACTGCGCGTATTCATCCGACGGCACTGGTCGATGCGTCGGCGCACCTCGGCGGGGATGTCGAGGTGGGACCGTGGGCGATCATCGGTCCGCAGTGCACCATCGGCCACGGCACGCGCATCGCGGCGCGCGCGACACTCGAGCGTAATGTGCGGCTCGGTGAGCGGGTGCAGATCGGTATCGGGGCAATCCTTGGCGGCGATCCGCAGGACCTGAAATATCGTGGCGAAGAGACGTGGGTCGACATCGGTGACGAGACGTCGGTGCGTGAGTACGCGACGATCAATCGTGGCACCGCCCACTCGATCACGACGAGCGTCGGTCGCAACTGCTTCCTGATGAGCTATGTGCACCTGGCGCACGACTGTCACGTGGGCGATCACGTGATCATCTCGAATGGCACGCAGTTGGCTGGACACGTCACGGTCGAAGACAAGGCGACCATCTCCGGGCTGTGCGCAGTGCATCAGTTCTCGCGCATCGGTCGGCACGCCTTCATCGGCGGATGCTCGCGCGTCGCGCAGGACGTGCCGCCATTCGTTCGTGCCGTGGGTAATCCGATCAAGCTTTTCGGGCTGAACTCGGTCGGACTGCGCCGTACGGGCGTCGACGAAGACGTGGTCCGGGAACTCAAGCGGGCGTACCGCTTCTGCTTTCGCTCCGATCTCAATCTCGGGCAGGGCGTCGAAAAGGCGCGGGCCGAATTGTCCATGCTCCCCGAGGTTCAGCACTTTCTCGACTTCATCGAAGCGAGCCAGCGAGGCGTTGGATTCTGAGAACCACGACCATGACCGCGGAGTCGCGCGCGTTCTCGAAAAGTGATGCGCCGCGTGTCGGTGTCGTCGGCGCCGGCGGCCTGGGCGTACACCATGTCCGTATTCTTCGCGATCTGTGCGGTGACCGGTTCGCCGGCTTCGTCGACGAGAACCCGGGGCGGGCCGCCGAGGTCGCGACGCAGCACGGCGTCCGCATGTATCCCTCGCTTTCGGCGATGCTCGACGAGGTGGAGGCGGTGTCGATCGTCGTGCCGACCACCTCGCATCATGCGGTCGCGGCGGCGGCACTCGATCGCGGCAAGCATGTCTTCGTCGAGAAGCCGTTCACGGTAACGCTCGACGAGGCCGATGATCTGCTTGCGCGCGCGCGCGCGGCCGGCGTGCTGCTGCAGGTGGGCCACGTGGAACGATTCAATCGCGCCGTACGCGCGGCCATGCCGTTCGTGGACGCACCGCGATTCATCGAGAGTGACCGCCTCGCGCCGTTCAATCCACGTGGCTCCGACGTGGCCGTTGTGCTCGATCTCATGATCCACGATCTGGACCTGGTCCATACGCTGGTTGGACTGCGTGTGGCCGACGTGCAGGCGATGGGCATGCCGGTGCTCACGCCACAGATCGACATCGCGAACGCACGCCTCACGTTCGCCAACGGCGCCGTGGCCAATATCACGGCGAGCCGCGTGTCGCGTGAGCGGTTGCGCAAGCTGCGGATCTTCCAGCGGAGCGGCTACATCTCACTCGGCCTCGCGGCTGGCACCGGTGAGTTTTTTCGATTGCGCGGAGATTTCGATCCGATGCAGTTGGCGCGTGCGCCGCGTGCGCTCGAGGAGTTCGTGGAGCGGGTGCCGCTCGAGGCACCCGATGGCGAGCCACTGGTACTCGAGCTCTCCCAGTTCCTCGGCGCCATCGCCGGGCGGCACCCCGTTGCCGTCACGGGCGAGGAAGGACGCGAGGCCCTGGAGGCGGCTCTACGCATCGTGACGGCCATCGAAGCTGCACAGCAGGTCATGCGTGCATCCGACGAGTCGGCGCGTGCGTGAGATTCTGTTCGTCGTCGGTGAAGCATCCGGCGATTTGCATGCGGGGAAGGTGGCCGAGGTGCTACGTGCCACGGCACCGGCTTTGGCGATGGTCGGCATCGGCGGGCGACACATGCGCGAAGCCGGCGTGGAGATCATCGAGGACGTCGAGAACCTCGCAGTGATGGGTTTCACCGAAGTCGTTCGTCACATTCCGAAGCACTACGCCTTGCTGGGCCGGTTGCGTGAGCGCATTGAAAGTGGACGTGTCGCGCTGGTCGTGTTGCTCGATTATCCCGGCTTCAATCTCAAGGTCGCGGAAGTCGCGAAGAAGGCGGGTGTCCCGGTGTTGTACTACATCACACCGCAAGTGTGGGCGTGGGGCGCCGGACGCTTGCCGAAGCTGGCTCGCGTCGTCACGAAGGCGGCGTCCATCCTTCCGTTCGAAGAAGGGCTGCTGCGCCAGCATGGAGTGGATGCCACGTTCGTGGGCCACCCGCTGCTCGATCGGGCGCAGTCGTTGCCGACACAGGCGGCAGCCCGCGCGGCGCTTGGACTTCCGGCCGATGGACCGATCCTCGCGGTGTTCCCGGGTTCGCGTCGCGCCGAGCTGGCGCGCCACCTGAAGCCGTTCATGGCGACGGCCACGCTGCTCCAAGCGCGCGTTCCCGGATTGCACGTCGTCGTGAGCGTGGCGCCGACGGTGCGGATCAGCGAAAGCGATTGTCCGTTCCCGCGTGTGCACGGCGCGTCGTTCAACGTGCTGCGCGCTGCCACCGCCGGCCTGTTGAAAAGTGGAACCACGACCCTCGAAGCCGCCGTGGCGGGCTTGCCGCATGTCATCGGCTACCGCACGAGTGCGATCACGTACGCGATCGCGCGACGGGTCGTGAAGATCCCGCATATCGGACTCGTGAATGTCGTGGCGCAGCGCGAAGTATCGCAGGAGTTCGTGCAGGATGCATTCGAGCCACAGCGTGTGGCCGATGCGCTGATGCCCTTGCTGGACGTGCACAGTGCACAGCGCGCGCACGCAGTAGCGGGGCTGAGCGAAGTGCACGGGATGCTGGGTACGCCGGGCGCTTCGGAGCGCGTGGCGACCATGATCCGTGACCTCGTTGCAGCCGGGCCCGCGTGATGACGGCGGCAGTTCTCGCCTGGCGCACGCGTATCGCCATCACGCTCAGCACCTGGGTGCTGTACGCGCTGGGTGCCACGTGGCGCGTGAAGGTGCATGGTCGGCAGGCGCTGCTCGATCGCGCGCCGGATGCACCTCGAGTCGTGCTCATGCTCTGGCACGGGCAGATGCTGCCGCTCCTGTGGGCCCATCGACAGCCGACCGGCGTGATGATCAGTGAGCACAAGGATGGTGAGATCATTGCTCGCATCGTCAGCAGGTTCGGATTCTTCGGCGTTCGCGGCTCGTCGTCACGCGGCGGCACGCGCGCCCTCTTGGAGGCGGTACAGGTGCTCAAGCGTGGCGCCGATATGGCGATCACGCCCGATGGTCCGCGAGGACCACGTTACAGTTTCGCCGCCGGCGCGCTCGTGCTCGCGCATCGAGCGGGTGCGCCCGTGATTTCACTGGTCGCGCATGTCGATCGCAAGTGGCAGCTGCGTAGCTGGGATGGATTCGAGATTCCGAAGCCGTTCGCGCGCGTGACGATCGAGTACGGTGAGCCGGTCATGCTGGGGGAAGCCGATGTGCGCGCCGTCGCGGCGCGCACCGAGGAATTCGCCGAGCGGATGCGTCAAGCCCTGGCGCGTGTGGAGACGCTCTCGAAAGCGCCGGCGACCACGTGACCCGATGAGCATGGGGAGCGGCGGGCGGGCCTTCGTTTCGTACGTGTGGACGTCGTCGTCGTTCGGCGCGCGTCTGGTACGTGCGGCTGTGACGCCGCTCAGTTGGCTGTTCGGTGCAATCGTGGCGCGTCGCAATGCGCGATTCGATGCGCTGTTGCGTACGCGCACTCTGCCCGCGTCGGTGTTACCGGCGCTCTCGGTCGGCAATCTCACCGTCGGCGGCACGGGCAAGACGCCCGTCGCTTCGTGGTTCGCGTCGCGATTGCGGGCGGGTGGTGCATCGCCGGCGTTGGTGCTGCGCGGCTACGGCGACGATGAGTGGCGCGTGCACGGACTACTCACTCCCGGCCTCCCTGTGGTCGTCGCGCCAGACCGTGCCGTGGGACTCGTGACGGCCGCGAGCAAAGGGTGTGATTGCGCCGTTCTCGATGATGCGTTCCAACATCGTCAGGTGTCGCGGATCGTCGATGTGGTGTTGGTAAGCGCAGATGCGTGGCAGGAGTCCGTGCGGCTGTTGCCAAGCGGTCCGTTTCGAGAGCCGCTCGAAAGCTTGCAGCGAGCGTCCGTCGCGGTGATTACGGTGAAGGCGGCACCTCCTGGACAGGTACAGTCGGTTCGCGCCGCGATTCGTGCGGTGGCGCCGGATGTACCCATTGCGCAGGTCCGTCTGGCGCCTGGAACCGTTCGGCTCGCCGCGACCATCGGCCGTGGCCATGCGGCACCGCGCGGGCTCCAGCACGATCTGATGTGGCTTCGTGGGCGAACGCTGGTGCTGGTAAGCGCCATTGCGGATCCCTACGCGTTTCGTCGCCAGATGGAGGCGGCGGGGGCCGTGGTCCAGCATCACGCGATATATCCGGACCATCACGACTTCGTGGGCGGCGACCTGTCGGACATTGTGGCACGGGCCGATCCCTCAGTAGAGGTGCTCTGCACCCTCAAAGATGCCGTCAAACTGGTCTCGCTTTGGCCTCGCGCCGGGGCGGCGCTTTGGTATGTTTCCCAGACTGTGGTGGTCGAGCAGGGCGCCGAGGTACTAGAGCAGGCAATAGCCCGAGTATTGGCGGCGCGCAGGGCCACCACTCCCACCGCCGGCTGAGGCCGGCCAAAAACATCTGGCGAAATGGCTATCGACCTCCTCCGCCTGTCGACGGACAGTATTGTCCGTCCGGACAAGGACAGGTTCCTCAACGAAGAGAATCCCTTCGAAGCGATGATGTCCCGCTTCGACCGCGCGGCCGAGCTGCTCGATCTCGAGCCCGGCATCTACAAGATTCTTCGCAATCCCGAAAAGCAGCTGATCGTGTCGGTGCCCGTGCAGCTCGACAACGGCGACGTGGAAGTGTTTACCGGTTACCGCGTGCTGTACAACACGTCGCGTGGTCCGGCGAAGGGTGGAATCCGCTTCGACTTGAAGGTTACGCTCGAGGAAGTGAAGGCGCTCGCGGCGTGGATGACGTGGAAGTGTGCCGTGGTGAATCTGCCGTTCGGCGGTGCCAAGGGTGGCGTGGTCTGCGATCCGCTCACCATGAGCGTCGGTGAGCTCGAGCGCGTGACGCGCCGCTACACCAAGGGCATCATCTCCTTGTTGGGGCCCGACACCGACGTGCCCGCACCGGATGTGAATACGAACGAACGCGTGATGGCGTGGGTAATGGATACCTACTCGATGCATGTCGGTCGCACCGAGAACGCGGTCGTGACCGGCAAGCCGATCGAAATGGGTGGCTCGTACGGACGCCGTGAAGCCACGGGTCGTGGCTGCATGCTGGTGACGCGTGAAGCGCTCAATCACCTTGGCTTGCCGATGAAAGGCGCGACGGTGGCGGTGCAGGGCTTCGGCAACGTGGGATCGACAGCGGCCATGCTCATGGCGGCCGAGGGATGCAAGATCGTGGGCATCGGCGATCGCGCTGGTTCGTTCTACAACGCGAAGGGCATCGATGTCGACACTGCAATCGCGTACGTGCAGAAGCATCGTTCGCTCGAGGGCTTCACGGGCGCCGATATGATCGACGCCGATACGTTGCTCACGCTCGATGTCGACGTGCTGGTGCCGGCCGCGCTGGAAAACGTCATCACGACGAAGAACGCCGCGCGCATTCGCGCGAAGGTGATCTGCGAAGGCGCCAACGGGCCGACCACCGCCGCCGCTGATCCGATTCTCGACGAAAAGGGGATCTTCGTGATTCCCGACATTCTGGCCAACGCGGGTGGCGTGACGGTGTCGTATTTCGAGTGGGTGCAGGATCGGATGGGATACTTCTGGTCCGAGGCGGACGTGAACGAGCGCTTGGGCGGCATCATGACCCGCAGCTTCCAGGATGTCCTCACGCTCTCCAGGCAGCATCGCGTGAACATGCGCACGGCGGCCTACATGTTGTCGATCAGTCGTGTGGCCACCGTGCACCGCCTCCGCGGTATCTACGCGTGATCGTTGACGTGGCATCCGATCCGGAGCCATGCGGATTTCGCTGCTGGTAATCGGCCGCCCCCGCGACGCCGGGCTGGCCGATGCGATTCGGGACTACGAAACGCGAGCGGCGCGCTACTGGCCGCTCGACGTCCTCGAGGTCAAAGAGGAGTCGGGGCGTGGGCTGACCCCGGCGCTGGTGATGGATCGTGAGGCGACACGACTGGGCGAGCGAATCCCCTCTGATGCCCAGGTGATCGCCTGCGATCCGGGTGGGGAGTCGATGGACTCATCCCGTTTCGCGACGTGGCTCCAGGATCAACGCGAACAGGCCCGAAGCGTCGCGTTTGTCATCGGCGGTGCACATGGTCTGGGCGAGGCCGTGCGCAGCCGTGCGGCCCGTCGATTGTCGGTGGCGCCGTGGACCTTGCCGCATGAGGTAGCGCGACTGGTGCTCTCGGAGCAATTGTACCGAGCGGGCACCATCATTCGAGGCGAACCGTACCACAAGTGAGCAGAGGGCGTGACTGTCCGTGAACCAGAGCCGATGTCGGTAGACGGCGTGATCGTACGCACCGCCCAGCTGGGTGGCAGCACGCTGTCGCAAGCGATCCAGCGCGGCGACGTCGGTGCCGAGTGGTATTCCCATCGGCCGACCTCGCCGGCGGCGTGGCGTGCGCATGCCCTCCAGGTCCGAGCCTCGCTTGATGGATTCGACTGGCTCACGACACTCGCTCCGGCGTTGGCGGCAACCGGCGCGGCTGCCGACCGGCTCGCGCAAGCGGCCGCGCGTGGCGTGATCGTGACCACGGGACAGCAGCCGGGCCTTTTCGGGGGGCCGGCGTACACGTGGACGAAGGCGATCAGCGCGCTGTCCTTGGCGGATGCACTGTCGTCGGCCATCGACATGCCGGTGGCGCCCGTGTTTTGGGCGGCCAGTGATGACGCCGATTGGATGGAGGCCGCGGTGACTCACGTGGCCACGGCACGAGGGCTTCAGACACTGTCTCTGGTTGGAGAGCCGACCGAAGGAGTCGCCATGGCCGATGTGCCGCTCGGCGACCTGACCAGTGCCCGGGCCACTCTGGCGGCCGCGTGCGGATCGGCCGCCCACGCGAGCGTGCTCGACGCCGTGGACGCGGCGTACGTCCCCCATGCCACCGTCGGCGCTGCGTACGTCCAGTTACTGCGAGCACTGCTCGAGCCGCTCGGCATCGCGGTCCTCGATGCGGCCCATCCGGCATTCCGGGCGGCCGCTGATCGTTTCCTGCGTCACGCGCTCTCCGCCTCGGCGAGTGTGGCGGAGGCGCTCTCGGCGCGAACGCAGGCCATCGTGGAGGCCGGCTACGCGCCGCAGGTGGATGTGATCGACGGTTTGTCGCTGGTGTTTCATACGGGTCTCGTGTCGAAGGCGGATGCCATGCAACGCGTTCGGGTGCGGGTTCCGGTGGCCGAGGCACCGAGTGTGGCGCGCGAAGCCGAAATCGGAACCCTCGGCGCGAATGTTTTGCTGCGCCCGGTGCTCGAACGCTCGTTGCTGCCCACGCTGACCTATCTCGCGGGCCCCGGGGAACTGGCGTACTTCGCGCAGGTGTCACCGATCGCCTCGGCACTTCGCGCACCGGCGCCGGTCGTTTCGCCACGCTGGGCTGGTGAAGTCCTCGATGGCGATGCCCTTCGCGCGCTCGATCGGCTCGGTCTCTCCGAGGCGACGTTGCGCGATCCGCACGCTGCCGAACAGCAGGTCGCTCAGCGACTGCTGGATGACGGGATCAGCGATACACTCGAGCGGTTGCGTGTGGCGATCGAGGCGCAGCTCGGCGCGTTGCGTGACAGTGTCGATGGCGCCGGGTCTCCCGTCACTCATGATGTGCTCGCCGGTCTGTCGCGCGACCTGACGCACCGGATCGACAAGTTCGAGCACCGCGTCCTTGGAGGTGTCAAGCGCAACGAAGTCGACGCGATGCGCGAACTGTCCTTTGTTCGCGCATCACTCCATCCGATGGGGAGATCGCCGGAGCGCGTGCTCAACCTGCTGCCGTACCTCGCGCGATTCGGCGTCGGGCTGTTGACGCGCCTCAGCGAGGCATCGCGGTCACATGCGCATGCGCTCGTGCACGGAACGCGCGCCGACTCATGAGTGACGCCGGGGGCGGACGCGCCGCCTTCGTCGTCGGTGCGGGAATCCTGATCAGTCGTGTCGTCGGGCTCCTGCGTCAGACCGCGTTCGCGTACTACTTCGGCGCTGGACCGGCGGCCGACGCGTACGGTGCCGCGGTCAAGATTCCAATGGCCGTGCGGAACTTGCTCGGAGAAGGCACGCTCTCCGCGGCCTTCGTCCCGATCTACAGTCGGCTCCTGTCGCGCGAGGATCCGCGCGCCGCGCGTGCGTTGTCGAATGCGGTGCTCGGATTGTTACTGGCCGCAACGTCGATACTGACGCTGGTCGGGATGCTGGCGGCGCCGCTCTTGACACGCCTGCTGGCCGGGGGCTTCGATGACACCACACGAGAGCTCACCACGCGCCTGACGCGCGTGATGTTTCCGATGACGGGCCTGATGGTGTTGAGCGGCTGGTGTCTCGGCATTCAGAATTCGCATCGACGCTTCTTCTGGTCGTACGCCAGTGCCGCGATCTGGTCGCTTGCCCAGATCGTGCTGCTCCTCATCGGCGGACCGCGCGCCGCCGACCTGGCCACGCTCTCGTACTGGCTGGCATGGGCCACGCTCGCGGGCGCGGTCCTGCAGATCGGTGCGCAGGCTCCGGAAGTTCTGCGGCTCGCTGGCCCGCTGCGCCCCACGCTCGATCGGGCGGCCGAGGGCGTCATGCCCATGCTGCGCAACGTGCTGCCGGTGATCACCGCACTCGGTGTCGTCCAACTTTCGTCCTTCGTCGATCTGTATATCGCGTCGTTTCTGCCCTCAGGCGCCGTCGCCAACATTGGCTACGCGAATACACTCGCGCTGTTGCCGGTGTCCCTCTTCGGAGTGTCCGTTGCCGCCGCCGCGCTGCCGGACCTGTCGCGTGACTCCGGTGCGATGGCTCTGGATGCGCTGTTGGAAAAAGTGCGCAGTGGTTGGCAGCGCATTCTCTTCTACATCATCCCCAGTGCGGTCGCGTTCATCGCGCTCGGCGACTACTGCGTGGGCATTCTGTATCGTGCCGGCCGCTTCGGCGTGGAGGAGCAGACGTCGGTGCACTGGGTGTTGGCCGCGTACGCCATTGGCCTCGTCAGTTTCGGGTCGGTCAAGCTGCTCGGCTCGGCGTACTACGCCTTACAGGATTATCGCACACCGCTTCGCGCCTCTCTCACCAGTGTCGTGGTGTCGGCGATCGTGTCGGTGAGTGTCGCGGTGCCACTGCGGTCGCTCTCGGTGGCGGCCGCTGGTATCGCCCTCGGATCGGCCGTCGGGTCGTACGTCAACTTGGCGATCCTCGCGCGCGGACTGCAGCGTCGGCTCGGTGGGTTGTACACCGCGGCCATGTGGCGTGGTACGCGACGGATCGTGCTGGCGGCCCTGGTCGCCGCGGTGGTGGGCACGCTTCTGCGCTACGCACAGTATCGCTGGTTTCCCGCCCTGCATCCGCGACTTGCCGGTCTTCCTGTGCTCGGCGCCTTCGGTGCGACGTACCTGCTGGTGGCGTGGGCCATGGGTTCGGCTGAGGCGGCGCGTTGGCTTCGTCGACCCGTTCGCCAGGTGGGCACATGAGCGTGGACCACGATCAGCGGCTGAGTGACGCCTTACTGGTGCCAGAGGATGATTGGACGAGCGCCGCGATCGCACGCGGCATGCCGACCAGTGTCGCGCAGAAGCTGCCGCATCTTCCCGAATCGCCCGGCGTGTATCTCTGGAAGGATGCCGAGGGCGTGGTGCTCTACGTCGGCAAGGCGAAGCGTTTGCGCTCCCGCGTGAAGAGTTACTGGGCACAGGATCACCTGAGCAGCCCGAAAACGCGTGGGTTGATGCGGAAGGTCCGGGACCTCGACACGATCGTGGTGTCGAGCGAATCGCATGCGTTGATTCTCGAAGCGACGATGATCAAGGAGTATCATCCGCGCTTCAACATCGCGCTGCGCGACGACAAGTCGTATCCCTACATCAAGGTCACGGTGCAGGAGCCGTTCCCCCGCGTGATCGTGACGCGACGGCTACAGGATGACGGCGCGCGGTACTTCGGTCCGTATACCGACGTGGGCGGGATGCGACGCGCGATGAACGTCGTCAACCGAATCTTTACGGTGCGGTCATGCCACTACAACCTGCCGAAGGAGGCCCCGGAACGGCCGTGTCTCGACTACTTCATCAAGCGCTGCAAGGCGCCGTGCGTGGGATATCAGAACATTGACGACTACCGCGCCATGATCGACGGCGTCATGTGGTTTCTGGACGGACGTACCGGCGACGTCATCCGCCACGTGCGCGAACGCATGCTCGAGGCTTCGGAGCGCCTGGATTTCGAACGCGCGGGTGAACTGCGCGACTCCTTGCGCCATCTCGAGAAGATGGAAGAGCCGACCGTCGTGCTCGAAGTCGAGGGCGGCGACCGCGATGTCGTGGGCTACGCCCGAGACGGGGCGGATGCGTGTGTGGTGATCATGCGTATCCGGGGCGGGAAATTACTGGCGCGCGACCACCGGCTGGTGGAACATGCGGAAGACGAAGAGGACAGCACGGTGCTCGGTGCCTGTCTGGCGCAATGGTATCGCACCGCCGAAGCGCGCGCCGCCGATTTACTGGTGCCGTTCGACTTCGAAGATCGCGAGCTGCTGGAAGTATCGCTCGAGAGTACGAAGATCCGTGTTCCGCAACGCGGTCCACGTCGCGCGCTGGTGGATCTCGCCGACAAGAACGCGCAGCACTTACTCGAAGAGTTCAAGCTGGCTGCGCTGGAAGCCGATGAGCGTGCCGCCGACCCGGTGTACGAGTTGCAGCGGGAACTGGGCCTGCCGCGCTTGCCGCGTTCACTGGTCTGTTTCGACATTTCGCACGCGCAAGGCACCGATGTCGTGGCGAGCGCGGTGTGGTTCGAGAATGGACGACCGAAGCGTGCGGAGTATCGCAAGTTCAAGATCGCGATATTCGAGGGCAACGACGACTTCAAGTCGATGCACGAAGTCGTCACGCGCTACTTCACGCGTCGCGTGACCGAGGAGCTGATGCTTCCCGATCTTGCCGTGATCGATGGCGGCAAGGGACAGCTCGGGGCGGCGCGCGCCGCATTCGATGCGTTGGGGATCACGTCGATCGGATTGATCAGCCTCGCCAAGCGCGACGAAGAGATTTTTCTTTCCGGCCGCAGTGATCCGGTGCGACTGCCACGCCGCTCGCCGGCGCTTCGTATGCTGCAGCAGGCACGCGATGAAGCCCATCGGTTCGCCGTCACGTTTCAGCGACAGAAGCGCGCGGCGCGTACGATCACATCGGAACTGCTCAAGATTCCGGGCGTCGGCCCCAGCAAACGGCGGGCCTTACTCACGACATTCGGCAGCGTGCAGGGCGTTCGTGAGGCGACGGTCGAGCAGATTGCTGCCGTAGCGGGCTTCGGCCCGGCCTCGGCGGAACGGCTGCTCACGGCGCTGGGCGTTCCGTCCCGTGCCACTCCGCCGGATATTCCCGCCGATCCGACTTTTGACGTTCCTCTCGACTCGTCTCCTGAATGACTCCTGCCTC
>Ga0105045_10001536_pt1 | contig 18959 bp, 7 predicted proteins | sample MAT02_FD_78089 | JGI IMG/M metagenome (GOLD analysis project Ga0105045, IMG submission 78089) | Freshwater microbial communities from Lake Fryxell liftoff mats and glacier meltwater in Antarctica - MAT-02 (megahit assembly) | ecosystem: Environmental > Aquatic > Freshwater > Ice > Liftoff... | reverse complement strand
TAAAAAGAAACACAATTTAGTCTGGTCTTTTTTTCATAAGGTCTAGTATCAAGTTATCCATGTTGCATATTTTAAAAATCGAAAATCTACATGTTGCAATCGAAGGCAAGCAAATTTTTCGAGGAGTTAACCTCGAGATGCACCATGGAAAGACACACGCTTTGATGGGGCCCAACGGCTCAGGCAAGAGTACGTTGGGGTTAGCGATCATGGGGCATCCAAGCTATATCGTAACGGAGGGCTCGATTACGCTCGATGGCGAAGACATTACGGAAATGGAAGCGGATGAACGATCCCGGGCTGGTTTGTTCATGGCCTTTCAGCGACCTGTAGCCGTTCCCGGCGTGAAGATGGCCGACTTCTTGCGGCACGCTGCGACGAACGTTCGTCGCCCAGATCGCAAAGAAGGGGAAGAGCTGATCCCAATGCGGGAGTTCCGCAAAGAACTCAAGTCCAAAATGGAGCAACTCAAGATGGACGCTGAGTTTGCAAGACGTTATGTCAATGATGGATTTTCGGGTGGTGAAATGAAGCGAGCCGAAATTTTGACGATGGCGATGCTCTCACCAAAATTTGCTGTTCTTGATGAGACGGATAGCGGACTCGATGCAGATGCAGTTCGACTGGCAAGCACCTCTATCGCTGAGATTGGACGAGAGAAAATGGGGCTTTTGATTATTACGCACCATGATAAGTTGCTCGAACATAATCCCCCTGACTTTACGCACGTCATGCTTGGCGGGCGCATTGTTGAAACGGGCGGAATCGAACTAGCTCGTGAACTGCATGATTATGGTTACGACCGGATTCGCAAAGCTTACCCGGATGCAGATGCAGCTAATCAAGAGTTAAACACCAAAGAAGAACCGGCCATGATCGTTTGATTCTGGCAGAAACCATCCTTCTTTAGATGGCCTGTTGACCTTGGAGATTGATAGCCTCGGTATGAGGCTTAGTCGAATAGATCCTCGTTAAACACAAAGTCCTGTTTTTAGAAACTAAAAATATATGTCTACTGATATCGCAAGTAATGAAGCCATCGGAGAGATCAATAAGTACGACTTTCGTACGGAAAGCAAAGCTTTTTTCAAGGCTCGCAAAGGGGTTGACGCGGAAATCGTCAATCAAATTTCCGAGATCAAGAACGAGCCGCAATGGATGCGAGACTATCGCTTGAAGGCTTTGGATATCTTTAATTCCAAGCCGATGCCTAAGTGGGGCGGTGCCATTGATTTGGACTTCCAAGACATCTTTTATTATCTCAAGCCGACCAGTAAGCAAGGCAAGACTTGGGATGAAGTCCCTCAAGAGATTAAGGATACTTTTGACAAGCTTGGTATTCCTGAAGCAGAGAAAAAATTTCTTTCCGGGGTCAAAGCTCAATTTGAAAGCGAAGTAGTTTACGGATCGCTCAAGGAAGATCTCACGAAGCAGGGAGTTATCTTCACCGATACCGACACCGCGATTCGTGAGCATTCAGACCTCTTGCGAGAGTATTTCGGCAAGGTGATCCCGGCGACAGACAATAAGTTTGCAGCATTGAACTCGGCAGTTTGGTCGGGTGGTTCGTTCATCTATGTCCCGAAGGGAGTCAAGATTGACTTCCCGCTACAGGCTTATTTCCGAATCAACGCAGAGAACATGGGTCAATTTGAGCGTACATTGATCATCGTCGACGAAGGTGCATCGGTTCATTATGTCGAGGGCTGTACCGCTCCAATGTATACCTCCGAGTCTTTGCACTCGGCGGTCGTAGAGGTCGTTTGCAAGCGAGGCAGTCGATGCCGATACACAACGATTCAGAACTGGGCCAATAACATCTACAATCTCGTTACAAAACGCGCGGTCGCCTACGGTGATGCAACAATGGAATGGGTCGATGGTAACCTTGGTAGTAAGCTAACGATGAAGTACCCCGCTGTCTACATGATGGAGCCAGGTGCGCGCGGAGAGATCCTTTCCATCGCCTTTGCAGCTAAGGGCCAACATCAAGATGCGGGCGCCAAGTTAGTCCATGCAGCCCCCCACACAACCGGACAGATTATCAGCAAGTCGATTTCCAAAGGTGGCGGACGTAGCAGCTATCGTGGGCTGGTTCGCGTTGAAAAGAACGCAGCCAAGTCGAAGTGCAATGTCGTTTGCGATGCGTTGATCCTCGACCCAGAATCTCGAAGCGATACCTATCCCTACATCGAAATTCTTGACCAAGATGTTTCGGTTGGGCATGAGGCGAGCGTTTCGCGAATCGGAGAAGAGCAACTCTTCTACTTGATGAGCCGAGGTCTCTCGGAAGCAGAGGCGGGGACCATGATCGTCAATGGGTTTATCGAGCCACTTGTGAAGGAACTACCGATGGAATATGCGGTGGAGATGAATCGCTTGATTCAACTTCAAATGACAGGCTCGGTCGGTTAGCCGCAGTCCCTTCGATTTGAATTGCTTGCTTGTAACTAAATTTAGTTCTACCGGTAACGCGTTGTAAATTTTGGTCCCGCATCAGGCTGTTCTATTAGTGTTTGCTTGCCTACCGGGACCGTTTCAATTTTTCAAAAACTCACTTGATCGCCATGACGACTGCTACCACACAACCGGGCCTTAATTCCCTTCAATTCAAATCGTTTTTGGACCGACGCGTAGAACCGAAATGGTTGATCGAGAAGCGAAAAGTTGCTTGGGATCAATTTGAAAGCATGGATTGGCCATCACGCAAATCAGAGGAATGGATGCGCTCCGACTTGCGAGGATTCCACATTGATCGATACGCCGTTTTGGAAAGCCAAGGTGGTGAAGTGGGGCAAGCTGCAAATACATGCCCCGTGAGGCTTTTAGACGAAGTCGATCTTGGTGGAAGGCTGGTGATTTTCGATGGTAAGGTAACCGATGTTTCTCTAGAGTCCTCGATCGCCGAGCAGGGAGTCATTTTAGAATCCCTTGAAACTGCTTCGGTGAAGCATAGTGACTTGGTTCAAAAACACTTGTTTACAACTACTGATTCGACAGTGGACCGCTTCGCGTCGTTGCAAGCGTCTTCATGGTCTTCGGGAAGTTTTCTACATGTGCCTCGAAATGTTAGCGTCGCGAAACCTCTCCATGTGTTCACTGGAATGTCAGACGGCGGTTGTGATTTGAGTCACTTATTGGTTGTTCTGGAAGAAGGAGCCGATGCCACAGTTTTGTACGAATGCTCAAGTGTAACTCCAACTGCAAACGGCTTTCACTGTGGTGCTTTAGAGTTGATCGTCAAGCCTGGGGCGCGTTTACGATTTGTCAAACTTCAAGAATGGGGCGATAAGGTATGGCACTTCGCGCAACAGCGAGCCACGGTTGATCGCGATGCTTCACTCCAGTGGACATTGGCAGCCATGGGAGCGCGGTTTACTCAGGTAAACCAACAAGTTTCTTTAATTGGTCCAGGTGCAACGAGTCAAGTCAACGGAACGATGTTCACCAGCGGCAAGCAGCAAATGACGTACAACACGCTTCAGTATCATGTGGCTCCCAATTGCCGCAGTGACTTTTTGTATAAAGCGGCGCTTCAGGATAGTTCTCGAACGGTTTGGCGTGGCATGATCAAAGTGGCTCCTGGCGCAATAAAAACCGATGGATATCAACGGAATGATAACCTGATGCTGAGTGATCTAGCTCGGTCAGACTCGATTCCGGGACTAGAGATCAAAGCCGATGATGTCCGCTGCACTCACGGAAGTACCTCTGGAAAAGTAGATGAAGAATTGATTTTTTATGCTCAGTCTCGTGGTTTCACCCGACACGAGGCTGTTCGCATGATCGTTACTGGATTTTTCCAACAGATCTTTGATCGAATCACCATCGAGAGTGTTCGCAAAGCGCTTGGTTCAGTAATCGCCCGACAGGTTCGCCAGTACAACTAGAAAAATTATTCATGGATCCCCTCGTGAGCTCGACTGAGAAAGAATTCGTTTTCGTAGTAAAAATCGGCGAACTGAAACCCAATACTCCTTCGACTTTTGAAGTCGAAGATCGCTTTGTCGTGATCGTCAAAAATGACGAGGGGATTTTCTGTATCGACGATGTTTGTACTCACGATGGCGGCACCTTGGGTGATGGCGAGTTTATTGATAATTGCCTGGTCTGCCCAAGACACGGTGCAAAATTTGATGTCAGGACTGGCGACGCGGTTACAATGCCAGCAACAGAACCTACGGCAAGTCACGAAGTGAGAGTCGAAGACGATCGCGTCATGATTCGATTAGCATTCTAGCGTTCCCGTATTTGTTTTTTGAGTTTCATAACGTTAAAGGTCCTCGCACCATGCCCGTAACGGAAGATCTAGTTCGCGAAGAACTGAAAAAAGTAATCGACCCTGAATTGTTCGTGAATATCGTTGACCTTGGTTTGATCTACGTGGTTGATATTCAGCCTGCCTCTGACCCCGAAGCTGCTGCAGGAGACGAAGCATCATCGGATTCCGAAAACCAGACACAATCTTCAGCGATACCCCTTAACGTTGAATCGATTGTCGAAAAATGCGACGTGAAGATCGAGATGACGATGACCAGCCCCATGTGTCCTGCTGGTCCTCAATTGGTTGCGAACTCGAGGCAAGTCGTTGAAGCAATTGAAGGCGTCGTGAAAGTAGACATTAAGGTTGTCATGGATCCACCTTGGACTCCAGATTGTATGTCAGAAGATGCACGAGATCAGTTAGGGATTTTTTAAAAGGTGAACAGTTCAATACATTCAGTCGGCGTCGACACTATTCGTGAAGAAATGTCAGACTTGGAGACAGCGGAAGAACGGGTTGGCTATCTGATCGAGTTAGGTGATACGCTCTTGCCATTCGAGGAGTCCGAGAAATCCGAGGGCAATCGAGTTCTCGGATGCCAAAGTATGGTTTGGCTGACCTCGAAGCGGAAGGGCGACGAGATCGTGTTTTCTGCTACCAGCGATGCGCCCATGGTAAAGGGACTTGTTGCAATCTTAGTCGGGGCGTTCTCATTCAAGAAACCTGAACAGATACTAGCCTTTCCTATCCTTCAACTATTTGATGAATTGCAGCTTAAGTCATTCCTTTCTCCACTTCGGAGCAATGGATTGTACTCCATGGTTCAAAAGGTCTTGTCGATTGCGGAATTGCAACTCAATCGCAGTGAATCGCATCGAACAGCGACTTTCATACGGCCTAGTCCTGATAAATCGGTTAACGATTGCCGAGTCGATTTCCCGATCTTGGGGAGAATCCTACCCAATGGGAAATCGCTTGCATACCTCGATAACGCGGCCACATCGCAGCGTCCAAATACTGTTATCCAAGTCATGACTGAGGCGTACGAGAAGCACTTCAGTAACGTCCATCGCTCTGGGCACTTGCTGGCGGCCGAGACGACCTTGGCCATGGAAGCATCGAGACAATCCATCGCAGACTTTATTAATGCTAGATCCAAGGACGAGATTGTCTTTACGGCCGGAACCACTGCGTCGATCAATTTGGTTGCGAGGGCATGGGGTGATCATTTCATAAAGGATGGTGACGAGATTCTACTGACCGAAATGGAGCACCACTCTAATATCGTTCCGTGGCAACAACTGGCTGAAAGGAAGGGGGCCATCATACGCTGGGTTCCGATTACCGGTAGCTTTCAGCTTGATCTGGACGCCTACGTCAAGATGCTCGGTCCACGGGTGAAGCTTGTCGCCATGACAGCTGTGTCGAATGTCCTGGGCACGATCAATCCGGTAAGACAATTTGTCGATCTCGCTCACCGCGCAGGAGCGGTCGTCCTGGTTGACGCGGCTCAAGCCATTCCGCACGCGGATGTCGACGTCCAAGCGATGGACGCAGACTTTTTGGTCTTTAGCGGCCACAAGATGTTGGGGCCTACTGGTATTGGGATTCTTTACGGAAAACGAAATCTCTTAAATGCTATGCCTGCTTTTCTGGGTGGTGGAAACATGATTCAAGCTGTCACGAAGGAAGGATTTACGCAAGCGGAAGTGCCCCATCGTTTTGAAGCCGGTACAGCGGCGATTGTCGAAGCTATCGCACTTAAACCAGCAGTGGACTATCTGCTTTCAATAGGTACCGAGGCGATTTTGGCTAAAGAACGCTTACTGTGCGAAAAGGCCTTCAAGGGAATCGAGTCGTTGCCCGGAGTAAGAATGTTTGGACCAAAAACTGACGAGAAGACAGGCGTACTTACATTCGTGATTGATGGGATTGATTCCCAGCAAGTAGGGCATTTGTTGGACGAGCAAGGAATTGCTATACGCGTAGGTCATCACTGCGCGATGCCGCTTCACCAACGTCTTGGGTTAGGTGCCTCCTGCCGTGCCTCGTTTTACTTTTATAACACGTTGGAAGAAGTCAACCGATTCGTCGAGGCAATTCAAGCGATTGTCAAGAATCGAAGATAAGGCTCTCGGGACGATCACACGTAGCGGAAGCCGTAAAGGCTTTCGGCCGAAACTCGTAACGAGTTTCGCGACATGATCAACATCGGTCGTTACATCAACTTTAGTTTTTCTTTAGTCCTTCTCGGCGACGACTTTGTGGTTGACCACTACCCAGCGCGACGCTCTGAGATGCCATAATGGACTCGGCTCGAATTCAGACTCTGCAGGGCGAATCAACACGACTCGGGCAGTGAGCCTCGGCGAATACAGTTCCACGATCCATTTTTCTAGGCTCTCAGAAGCAGTCACGTAGTTGCCTTTTGTCCATTGCGTTACGTGTCCACGTCCTTGCAAGACTGGGCCTTCATAATCCAGATAATCGACACGGTGGCTTGGAAGGGGCCTTACTGCGATTTTTTCGCCCGCAATGGGGAGTAATTGAAGCTCGAACGTGATCAAACGTCCATCTTTCTCGAGCATCAGGTCAAAGTGGCTGGAACGATTCGATAAGGCATTTGGGTTCAAAGTTTCCGCTAAATCATTAGGGGAACGCGCGGGCTGAGGCGGAACGGCGTGCCATAGAATGACGAATCGAGCTTGAGGCTTGATGAGATCCATGCTGGCTAAGCGAGATTCCGGCATTTGATGGGAACTTAAACCGTCATAATCCATCCAACACTCCACGTTTATGTCTATTTCTAACCCCCAGGCGAGATAACGTTCAGTCCGTTTGATTGCAACCTGAAACAGCCTAATTATACTCGATTAGAGCCGGTGTTGTATGGATGGTAAACGAGTTACATGGGTGAAACCTGCACCACTACTGGTCGCAGCTGAACAAATGTAATGCCTAGTGTTGGTGATTTGATGGCTGATTTTACTTCGGATGCCGGTAGCTAAAGCATCTGTTGACTGCCTTTATTTTCGATATTTGAGGAACGGTAATGGTTATTCGTGGCGTCCGCGACGATTCGGTTTCAAATCACTCGAACAACGAGTCTGGGAACCCAGCCGACTTGGTGAATGACAAGAAGTCGCGCCGTCTATTCAAGAAACGAGCTTCGAGCGAGAAATCTTCCCTTAAGCAACAATTTCGGCAAACGCTTATCGAGTCGTTGGAAGTCCGAAATTTGATGGCTGGTCCGCAACTGATTGGTATTCAGCCCAACAACAGTGATCTTATCGAAGAAGGAGTTGTTCGAGACGTTGCACCTAGAGAACTGACCTTCCGTTTCGATGATTCTCAAATAATCAATCCAGCTTCGACTGGCGGCATTCGTTTGACTCGCTCTGGTGGCGATGGATCTTTTGGGCTGAACTCTGTCTCGACCGACTTTGGGTCGGGAGGTCGTGTTGATATTCAACTGACGATGAAATCTTCGGGGCAGACTTTGACGGTCACCACGATTAAGGCAGACCGAGGAACTCAGGGTCCGCTACTTTCGCTTACTGGAAACGTGCTGACGATTACGTTAAATTCTAACGCGACCAATCCGACCACTGCGGGTCGCTTGGTGAACACTATTAATTCATCCACTCTTCTTCAGAGTACTCTTTCGGCTTCTATCAATGGCGGTTTCGCTAATGCTCCGCTGGGAACACTTTCGCCAACTGTCTTTGGTCCAATTCTCATCAATCAGACGAATGATCAGATTGTCGCGCCGGCTTCAAGTGTAGTAAGCAATGCTCCGAATCAGAACGAGGTGAAATTTCAGTTTGCTGAGACGCTCGTCGATGATGCTTATCGCATTGAAGTGTTTGGGTTTGATAATCAGCAATCTGGGATCGTTGGATTGAGGAACACGCTGAGTGAACTGTTTGTTCCGAAGACCGTTGGTACAAATCGGGACACATTTAACTTTCGCTTAGACCTGGGTTCGAAGGTTCTTAGCGTCGTGCCTCAACCTGTTATTCGAAATGCGAATGACACGATTACGCAGCTTCGGAATCAAGTCGTAGTTTACTTTGACAATGACAAGCTATTGGTAGAGAACGATTCCTTTGGGCGGCCGACCACGCGATCGGCCGAGAATACCGATTTCTATCAGTTGATATACACGTCTGATACGATTCGAAACACGGATGATGCTTCCTATGCTCCATCCAGGGCGACTTACAACGCTTCGGCGAACTTGGTGACACTAGAGTATTTCTCGTACAGTGGACCTCAGGTTGTTAGGGCCGGAATAGTCTCGCCTGGGGCGTTGATTCCTTCAAGTCAACTGGCTCCAATCATTGCTGCTGGAAGAACTCTGGTAGCTTTCGATATTAACAATCTGCGGCCTGCGGGGGCTCCTAACGCTGCATACCGGCTTCGTATTGGCACTCGAGAATCCCTTCCGTTTGCTCCGGTTCGATTGGAGGCTGCTGCTACTGCTGTCAATGACCTGAATACTAATGGCGCAGCAAGGCTCAAGTTTACTTCCCGTCAGGTTGGCGAGGGGGTTGCTGCGATCAGTGTGAACTTCACACGCAATCCGGCCGCTACTGCAGTGGCTGTTTCTGTTACAGGGAATGTCGTCAATGTCGTCCTCGCCCCAACATCCACTGCAAACAACGTCATCACCGCGATCCGGGCTTCCGGTCCGGCCTCGCTACTGATTGATGTCTCATTAGAAGAGGGGCTGGGTGGTTCAACAGTTGTAGGAAACCGTCCAATCAACTATTCGCCAGTACGACTGGTTGGATTAGGTGATACCTTTACAACCGCGACGAACATAGGCACTATTGGGTCTTCCGTGACCCGGCTTTCGAGTTTCGTATTCACTTCGGATATTAGGACTACGGTTCTGGGATTGGACAATCTTGGATCGAGTGATGATCCCGGAAGTCGCGATTTAGGCGCAGGTAACTTTGAAAATCATATTAACACTACATTTGGCGCAGACACTAACCCTGGCATTACGACGATCAACTATAACTTCCGATCTGATTATGGAACCGTTGGCGGCGCGGTCCAGCAAAATGCGATTTCTGCAAATCAGCAGATTCGAGTTCGTGAAGCATTACAAATTTGGTCGAGGTATATCGGCGTTCAGTTTGTCGAGACTGCAAATCAAGGCTTTACGTTTGCTACCGGAAATCGCGCGGTATTGAGCGCTTTCGTGCCCGGAACCCAGATTCAGCAAGAACCTACTGAAAACTTTGGAGCCCGAATCGATCCAGCTTTTGTTAATGGCTTACTTGTTTTAGATTCAAATCGTGCTTGGAATGAAAACTATGGCGAGGATTACTATCGCCACGTTATGACTGGAATTGGAATGCTGCTGGGGCTAACTCATGCTGGCAATCTTCCTGCTTCTACTCTCTTAGCACTCAATAACACGTTTTTGAATCTCAACGGTGGAACGTCGAATCTCGAATCGGTCTTTCCTGGGACGCAAGATATCCTCCACGGTCTATACCTTCACCAAGCAGACAACAGTGACATCGATTTGTATCGGTTCCAGGTCGACTTCGGTGCCGAACAAGGACGTGTTGGCAACTTTGAAGCAGAAACATTTGCAGAGCGTGGTGCCCAGGCCAGCTCGCTCGATACCTATTTGCGATTATACAAAGAGACACAAGCGACGGCGGTCAGTAACTTCGGCGCAACGAACGGTTTGGGAATCCAATTTACCGCAATCGCTCCAGGACGACTGGGGAATAATCTACAAATTGCTGTCTCTCGATCCGATCTCGGAACTACGACTCCAGGAAACTCGATCGTTAGTGTTGAGCCAAATTTGATTCGAATCGAGTTGAATTCGCGTGTCGGTTCTCCAACCACGATTACGCAACTTCTTGCAGCTTTGCAAAATAATTCTGCAGTAACCAGATTAGTAAGCGTTCAGTTGTCGGCTAACTCACCTGCCAATTCTGGTGCAACGATCATTGGTGGAACTGAAATTTCTTACTCGCCAATCACTCTGCTGGGTGGCGGTATGGAGTTGATAGCGCAGAACGACAATTATTTTAGTGAAGATTCTTTGCTTCGAGTTTCACTTGGAACCGGTGTTTACTATATCGGTGTCAGTGCGGCTGGTAACGATAAATATGATCCGACCATACCAAACAGTGGGACGGGCGGACGCAGTGAAGGCAGTTATGATTTACGTCTAACTTTCCGTGCTCAGACCGATGCGGAAGATTCGATTACGGATACCAATACTCGATTCATTGGTGACCAATCCAAAACGCTTGACGGTGATGCCGATGGTGTGCCGGGTGGGATTTACGACTTTTGGTTTGAAACGCGACCACTTAGTCGAATCGTAAGTGTGAACTCGAGTGCGTCGGCGAGCTTGGAAGGCCAAATTATCACGATTACCGGTGCTAACGGAGTGGCTCGGCGACTGGAGTTCAGCGCTAACCCATCGTTTGGCGTCGGAAATACTCGTATCAATTACACTACCAGCTCGACCAGAGCCCAACTGACAACAAGTTTAATTGCTGCAATCAATTCGCTTACTAATTCGACGGGTATTTCGGCAGCTTTAGTTGCTGGATCGACAACCTCGTTTACGCTAACTGGTGAACGTACGTTTGCGGTGCCAACCACGCTTTCTATTTTAGATATCGGCGGTAAGACAATCTTTGTTGACAAGTTGGCCGGTCCTAACGCGGACGGTTCCTTGGCAAGTCCATTCAACAACATTCAGAACTCAAGTGTGGCCAATGCGTTTGGATCTGCCCTACCGGGTGATATTGTTCGAATTGTCGGAAACGGTGGTAATGACCGAAATCTTTCTTCGGTCGGGGACAATTTTGCTTATGAATTTGGGATCGGTTTGATCGGCAACGCCGCATTAACCGACGGTGCTGCCTTGGAGGTTCCTAAGGGTGTCATTGCGATGATCGACGCTGGAGCAATTTTCAAGTCAAGGCGTTCACGAATCGCGGTAGGTAGCTCGAATGCGGGGATTGATCGAAGCGGATCGAGCTTGCAAGTTCTTGGTACCCCGGTAGTCGTTCAAAACAATTCAGTTGTTAAGAACTTAGCGGGTCAAAATGTATCTGGAAGCGTCTTCTTTACGTCTTGGTTGGACGAATCGATTGGACGCGACAGTTACGGCCCGACGACAACACCTAGTAACGGTGACTGGGGTGGAATTGTCTTGCAACGCGATGTCGATAGAGCGGCGTCTCGGCCAGACAAAGAAGATGAGGGGATCTTCCTGAACTACATCAACTTCGCGGACATTCGGTTCGGCGGTGGTGGTGGAGTGGTGATTGATTCGGCTCAGCAGGTCGTCAATCCGATCCAAATTATCGATGGACGTCCGACGATTAGTTACAACACGATTACAAGAAGTGCTGATGCGGCATTGAGCGCATCACCCAATAGTTTTGATGAGACCCTTTTCACAGATAAACAGTATCAAGCTCGTGGAGCATTTACTCCGGATTACGATCGAATCGGTCCAAGTATTCATGATAACCGATTGGTCAATAACTCGATCAATGGGCTGTTCATCAAGATCACTACCTTGCCGGGCGATGCGCCAAGAAACCTGACTGTATCCGGCCGGTTCGATGATATCGATGTTACTCACGTGCTGAGCGAGAATTTGTTGATCCAAGGAACTCCAGGTGGAAACATTCGAGACTCACTTCAGCCATCAGTCCAATTTACCACGGTATCAGCAGCTCAGGGTGGAACGCTAGCGGCTGGAGTTTACAACTACATCGTCACTTTTGTTGATCAATTCGGTAACGAAAGTGTTGCATCGAATGCGACAACGAACTTTACGCTCACGGGTCCAAACAATGCAATCTCGATTCAAGGAATTTCACCGGCGCTAGGTTCTTACATTGCGGTACGATTGTATCGGAGTAGTTTGACAGTACCGGGGCAATACAATTTAGTTGCACGACTCACCAAAGCTCAAACTTCGGTTATTGACCGGGGACAGAACGCGAATGGATCGAGTGGAACACTTCAAAACGCGGGACTAACTTCTGTAGTTCGCTCTCGTTTAGACGCTTCACTAGTAATCGATCCGGGAACAACGTTGAAGATCGAAGGTTCACGCATAGAATTAGGACAGGGAACTCAGTTACTTGCCGAGGGTACTGAAAATTCACCTATCATCATCACGAGCAAGTTAGATGATTCCGCAGGTGCTGGCGGAACGTTTGATAGCAACAACGATAGGACTCTATCGAGACCCGCAGCCGGTAACTGGGGCGGTATTTTCGCTGCCCCTGGCTCACGAGTGTCGCTAGATTACACGACGATTGCTTACGCAGGTGGTGTGACGCGTATTGATGGAACATTCCGTTCATTCAACGCCCTGGAACTCCAACAGGCCGATGCCAGAATAGCGCATTCGATCTTTAGAAACAATCTTAATGGTGTCGGTGGTCAAGGGCCTGAGTCGCGATTTGGTCGTTTGGCCAATGAGCCCGCGACAGTCTTGATTCGTGGTGCGAGTCCCATTTTCATCGATAATTTCTTTGATTCAAACACGAGTAGCGTCACCGATGATCAAAGTGCGAATCGTATGGCTGCTATTAGCATCGACATCAACTCGATGAACAATGTCCTGCAAGGCGACACGGGGAGAATGTCAGGAGCGATTGATCGTGATACGACTCTAGATAACAATCGCGGTCCGCTTTTCCGAGGCAATAGCTTTGTAAATAATGATCTAAATGGATTGAAGATTCGAGCGGATAATCGAAGTAACAATACTGATGGAAACAACTTGGACATCAATAATGGCCAGTTGCCATCCGACGCCCTTACAGTGGAGACGGTGTGGGATGATACCGATATTGTTCACGTCCTTTATGACGGGGTCTTCGTGGGAAATCTCCAGCACGAAGGAGGACTTCGACTGCAGAGTTCTGCAACCGAGTCCTTGGTTGTCAAATTAGTAGGTGCAGGATCAAATTTTGATCCCCTTCGAGGGACTGGTTTTACTGCCGAAGGATCGAAATCCAGCATCCACGATCGCGTTGGTGGCACCATCCATATTGTCGGTCAGCCTGGTTTCCCAGTCGTGTTAAGCAGCCTTCGAGACGACAGTGTTGGAGCTGGGTTGAAGCCTGATGGCACCCCTCAAACCGATACAAATAATAATGGTATCGCAACGATCCCGAGACCTGGAGATTGGCGTGGTGTTCTGCTGGATCAGAACAGCAATGATCGTAACGTAGCATTCCTGATGGAGACCGAGCCAACGAATATCGTGGCTCCGGGGACTAATGGGACAACGCTGAATTCTCAAGTACTCGGTAGTTTGGCCGCTAACGCGGCAACGTCGGACGAAAACCTTCGACTTGGATTTGTGTTGAAGGGTATCTTAAATCAACCCGAGGATGTCGACGTTTACAGCTTTACAGCCGTTGCAGGAACCGAAGTTTGGTTTGATATTGATAACACAACTTACACGCTCGATACGGTGATCGAACTGCTCGATGCCAATGGCAACTTGCTCGCTCGCAGCAACAACAGTGGTGAGGAAACCGCAGGTGTCTCATCAATCGAAACCAATCCGCTCCTGATCTCTATTGATCGAGTGCAGCCGCTGGCGAAGCAACAAGTTGGTATTGTTAGAACGAATGCGGATGGATCATTGAAGGAAGATGGTTCTATCAATCCTCGTGATGCTGGCTTCAGAGTTGTTCTTCCCGGACCGACGAATTCGCGAACTGGTTATTTCTTCCGTGTTCGTAGCAATTCAACGAACATCGATAATTTTTCGGCTGGTATCTCGGCAGGTGTGTACGAAGTCCAACTTAGACTTCGTGAAGCTCAAGAGTTTGCAGGTTCTAGCATCATCGGTGCAGATATTCGTTATGCAACGAATGGAATTCAGCTCCGCGGATTGCCTGCTAGCTCGCCATTATTAGGTGAAGCCAGCGAAAGCGAATCGCAAGCATCGACACTTGCACTGGCGACCACGCCAACGGCTTCCGCCGTTCCAACCATTACATCCACCAACAATGTGCCTTGGAGCTATCAGACAAACGGTGCCTTCCTCAATTCAACAAGCTACTCGACGGCAGCTCGTCCAGATTACATCGGAAATCTCTTGGCATCTGATCGAGGTGTGATCAGTGTTGCTGGAAGCTTATCAAGTGCTACTGACCGTGACTTCTATCGATTCAGCCTTGCCGAGCAGGACTTAGTGAATCCGTTTACAGGTTTGTCCAAGCAACTGGTTTTCGATATCGATTACGCTGACGGATTGAATAGAGCGGATACGAATCTTTCGGTTTATAGACTCGTCAATACGACGCCTGGCAACGAATCGTGGCAGTTAATTTATTTTGCTGAAGGAAGTAACATTGCCGATGATCAGCGATTGCCTTTATCTGGCGTTGGAACTACAGAATTGACAACCGGTTCCTTGGGAATAAACGATCCATTCATTAATACAGCCGCTTTAGGAACAGGGGAATATTTAGTTGCTGTCACCGCATCGAATCAAATCCCAAGCGAATTGACCGAAACGACTGTCCAAAGTTTATTACCACAATTTGTCACAAACACGGCAGCCGGCAGGTCGGTTATTATCGACTTGACTACGATTACCGCTGCACAATTGCCAACGTTAGCCTTCACCTTTCAAAATCTTGGAGCTGGTTATCAAGTTACAGCTACTGGAGGAACGGTAGCGACTCCCATAACCTCGAGCTTTACTTATGGAGGTACAGGAAGTACATCCATTTTCCTTGCGCCTTTTGTCGGCGGATTGGTTACAGTTGTCTTCCCGCCAATCGCAGTCGTTACGCCGCCGGCCGTACAAGCCTCGGTTTCAGCAACACGTGCTTTTGCCGTGTTGCCGTCTTCAGGAGTAACAAGAACTCCCGACACGCGTTTATCGAACCCGCAATTGGACGCTTTGGGAATTGGCTCGCTCAACTTTGCCAATCCGTTAGGTACTCGTCAGGCAATACCCATTGATTTAAGCAACTATTCGGCCGGTGATTTACCTGCTGCGTACTTTGAATATTCGCTCACCGGTAACGATTACACAGTTACGATTGAATCATCGGCTGGTGTTTTTCCAGCGAGCTTTCTTACGGGTGCTTTGAGAACGAACGGATTTACGAATCAGGCGAAAATCGATCTGCGTCAGCACGCAGGCCAATCAAATGTGCGTATTGTCTTCACAACAAACGTTAACCTTTCGACTGCTACAGTTGACAGACTGATTGTGGGATTTGCAGAACGTGGTGAAGCTATAACAGCACCCGTTCGATCGCAAACCCAATACGACAACCGCTTCGGTGGCACTCTGTCGCCTCTTTTCTCCACACCGGTCTTCCCGACTAGCACTCCTCAGGTCGGTCGCTATCAGTTAGAGATTCGCAGTATCAATGCTTCGACAATTACCGACACAAATGACCGCGATTCGAACGGTTTTGCAATCACTATCCCAAGTGTCGTCAACATTAGTCCGTCTCGACCTAGTGTACCGAATAGAATCGTGGGTGACACTTTTGTGATCTCCGATGGTGTCACAAATCTTACCTTTGAATTTACTTCGGATGGAATTGTACAACCAGGCAATGTCGCAATTGTCGTGCAGACAAATCCAGTCGGATCTGCGAACGTAACGTCGACCGCTAGCCAGATCGCGACACGCATTCGCGATGCCATCAACAGTCCATCGGTTCAATCGCGTTTCTCGGTTCGTTCTGCTGGTTCCGACGGAACCGTTACTGGACTACTTCGAGGTAATTCGCTTAACCTGTTTAATGCAAATTCAGTGAGTGGCTACTTTAATGAGACCGCTGGTACGCTAAAGCAGTTCGCGGGGAATGGTGATGCAAACGTGGCCCGTGACCAAGGCCAAGTCATCATCACTGGAAACTTTATTCGTGAATCGCGTGATTATGGAATTTGGTCGGAAGCTGGGCTAGCTGATTATGATCCTCGTGACTTGATTGATACTTATTCAACGTTCGGGAACTTACTAGATAACGGCTCTGTCCGAAACCCCGATGCGATTATTCAAACGAGACCGCGACTAGTTGGAAGTTCGCCTGGACCCGCTCGCAATCTTCCAACGTTGAACTCCGATTTGATTGGAGGTTTCAACACAGGGGTTGTCATCGTTAACAACGTTCTAGAGCATGGCGGACTCGGCGGCGTAAACATTGCCGGTGAGAACCCGATTTGGATGATCACACCAGTCTTTATCCCTACAACCGACAGTGTGCGTTTTGTCAACACTACTGGGACACACTTTGGATCGTTTGTCGATGATGGTGATCAATTCATCATTGACTCCGACCGCACCCGCGTTGGATTTGAGTTTGAGGATATTGCCGGTGCTCCGACTGCTGGACCCGATTTTGGTAGCGGAGTTGTCGCAGGAAATGGCGTGAGTCCCAATAATGTTCCGGTCGGTTACCGAGAGGACAACGGTGCACTTTATCTCAGGGGCGCTGGGCCACTAGTCCCTTGGGGCTACTCAGCACTGGAAACCGTTCACGCCCTGCGTGATTCGATCTTAGGTAGTATCCTGGTTACCAACGGTACGACTCAAACGGTCAACGCGACTGTAGCAATGTCGTTGCTACCTGCTTTTGCACTTCCAGAAACGTCCTTCCTGAGCAACGCTCCGGGACTAAATTGGGCAAATCGACCTGCTCTCTATTTAGAGGGAATTTCGAATATCTACTACCAAAGTGCTCGTGGTTCAAACCCTTGGATAGTTCAGCGAATCGATAAGGCGGATACACCTCAGCCATTCGCTCGAGTCATCAACAACACGATAATCGGTAACGATGGTCGTGCGAGTTTCAATGCCGATAACAATAACGGTACCAACACTGCCGTAAATGAGCCGAACGATACGCTGGTCAATGCGGTTCGTACCGAGCAGGGATCAACACAAAATCCTCAGAGCTTTACGATGGCTGGACGCATCGGCGATAACGCGACGCTGTCTGATTCAACTAAGGATGTCGATTTTTATCAGTTCTACATGAATATCGGAGATCGAGTACGAGTTGATATCGACACTACTGGAGCAAATCCGGTCGATACGATTCTGCAAATATTTAATGCAAGCGGACAGCGGGTCAACTTGGGTAACGCGTTGACTGTCGCCGATAACGTGGCGGCTCCTGGTGAAACGCTGGGTGTTGATCCGTATGCTGATTACACCGCAACCGCTGCTGGGATTTACTTTGCTGCTGTGAGCGCAAGCGGGAACGTCAGTTTCAACCCGCAACTTCAGTCTTCCGGTACCAGTGGGTCGTCCACGGGTGCTTATCAAATCTCCGTATCCGTCGCACATCCTCAAGATTTTACCATCACGGTCGAAGATGCTGCGAGCTACGCCGACGGTGAAACGTTTACGATTTTCCAAATTGCAGATTTAGCGAATAATGGTGGCAATTCACGCACCTTTGAATTTACTCGCCAAGCGAACTATCAAGGCCCCAACGTACCGGTCTATATCGGCCCGAACTACTTCATCGAGGATATTGCCAGATCGATTGCAATCGCTATCAATAACTCCGGCTTAAATAATATTCAAAACTTGCCTAACGGCTCGTTAGGCACGGCTAATCCCCTCAATGCTGTTTCCGCTACAGCGCTGGGTGGTATAGATGGTGTACAACCCGGTTTACGACTTTTTCCTTTCCGAGGTGATGGATTTTGGGGAAATCCATTTAAGCACTCCGCTCAGGGAATCGGTCATGATCGCCGACAGTTTAACGGAGGTACAGGCAGTGAGGCCTTTGGGGCCGGGCCAACTCAAGCAGACGGAGCGGGTACAACGGAAAGATTCGTCGTAATTAGGAACGCGGCTGCTATCAGTAGCAATGGAGGGAACATTCGGGTCGACCCTGATCTCAACGCGAACAACAACCTTGATCAATTGCTACCTGAAAGCGGCATCCTCGTAACTCAGGGTGCTTCACCGACGATTTTGAACAATGTGTTTTACAACGTTCAGTCGCCGATCATTCGTGAAGAGACGAAATCGAATGCACCAGGAGGCGCGTACTTCAGCCAATCGCCACTTGCCTTCGGTACTGTAGGCGGTGTCGATCGAAATACCAAACCATCCGAAGTGATAGTCGGTGGTAACGTGTACCAGTACGTCGAAACAAGGGTTGCGGCTAACCGACTGAGTTACGGAATTCAAGGGCTCGCGCCAGGCGGGACCAACATCCCTAACACAAATTCCGACTTCAACTTCTTGGCAGGAAACACGGATGAGTTGTTTGTCAATCCACAAGCCGGTCGATACCTTCCGGCCAGCGGTTCTCGAATCATCGATAGCTCAATTGATTCATTGGTGGAACGCTCCCGATTCGCTGCCGTCAAGGCTGGTGCGGGTCTAGCTCTGTCGCCAGTTTTGGCTCCTGATAGGGATGCAATTGGTCAGCTTCGCGTCGATGATCCGGCTGTTTCTCCACCTCAGGGGCTTGGAGGAAATGTTTTCAAAGACCGTGGTGCGTTGGACCGTTCCGACTTTGTTGGACCGACCGCAAGACTATTAAAACCGATCGATAACGATTCGAATTTGATTGATAAAGATTCGACTGCTTCGGTGGTCCAATTAGAGAGTGGTATCTACCCAGAATTCCGAATTCAACTATCCGATTCATTCAGCACTTCCGATCCATTC
>Ga0105045_10001535_pt1 | contig 18963 bp, 14 predicted proteins | sample MAT02_FD_78089 | JGI IMG/M metagenome (GOLD analysis project Ga0105045, IMG submission 78089) | Freshwater microbial communities from Lake Fryxell liftoff mats and glacier meltwater in Antarctica - MAT-02 (megahit assembly) | ecosystem: Environmental > Aquatic > Freshwater > Ice > Liftoff... | reverse complement strand
TGCCCCGGGTGAAAGCGTCACGCTGATGCCGGGCGACTGGCATGCCTTCTGGGGCGAGGGAGGAGATGTGTTGATCGGCGAGGTCTCGACCGTGAACGATGACCTGACCGACAACATCTTCCGCGAGCCGATCGGCCGCTTTGCCAAGATCGATGAGGACGAAGCCCCCCTGCACCTGCTGGTCAGCGATTTCGACCGCTGGCTTTGAAACGAAACGGGGGGCGCCACTGGCGCCCCCCGTCATGTCTGAAGACCGGGCCGATCAATCGCCGCTGGCGGGTGGGCAGATGCCGTTGACCAGCGCAGTCGCGCAGGCAGGCGGCGCGGCGGCGGGCGCTTCGGTCACAGCCGGGGCCACTGCGGGGGCAGCGGCCGGAACAACCGGCGCCCCACCCAAGGCAATCGAGGGGGGCGGCAGGATGGTCAGCACGGGCAGGGCCGAGGCCGGAACCACAACTTCCTTCTTCTTCGGTGCGGGCGTTTTCGGGATGTACAGGCCTTTCGGCATCTCGCCCGATGCTGTCAGCACGATGACCTTCTCTCCACCCTGAAGGCGGGTATAGAGGTCGATCACGTCCTGATTGATCATGCGGATGCACCCCGACGAGGCGTTGCGCCCGATCGACTTCCATTCTGGCGTGCCGTGGATGCGGTAGCCATAGTCTATGCCGTTCGATTTGAGGTAGATCGCCCGCGCGCCAAGGGGGTTGGTCGGCCCGCCCGGCTGGCCCTTTTCCCACTTCGCCAGTTTCGGATCACGTTCGATCATTTCCTTTGGCGGGGTCCAGGTCGGCCATTTCTTCTTTTCGACCACATCCGCCTCGCCCGACCATTCGAAACCGGCGCGGCCCACTGCGATGCCGTAGCGGATCGCCTTGTTCTTGCCGACGACGTAATACAGCAGGCGCGTCTTCGGGTTGATGATGATGGTGCCCGCCGGCTCGTCCGTTTCATAGGCGACGACCTGGCGGCGGTAGGTTTCGGGGATCTGCTCGACCGGCAGAGCCGGAATCGAGATACCGGCGTCCACCGAGGCGAAATAGACATTCTCATCCGCTTTCGGAAGCGGCTGGTTCGAGGTGGACGGGCTAAGGGAAGGATCCACGCAACCCGCAAGGATCAGCAGGGCAATAATGGCCGGGGCAGCGGCGGTCTTGCGAAGAAACCGGGTAGTCACACGCATTGTAAGGGCTCACTTGTCCACCGGCCACGGGTGCAACGTCCGGGCCTTCTTGGCGCAACGGTAACCGAGGCGTGAGTGCGCGTCAAACCGTGCAGGGCTTGGAATACGATCACGGGCGCGTGAAAATGGCGTCAAAACAGTGCGCAAGCGGGAATTCTGCCCCCCGTTGCCGTCAGGTCACAGCTGCACGGGCCTTGAAGTCGGGTTTGTCCCAGGTGCCATAATCCATGATCCGGGCCAGCACGGAAACCGCCCGGGCCACGTCATCCTCGTCAATGTAAAGCGGCGTAAAGCCAAAACGCAGGATGTCGGGCGCCCGGAAATCGCCGATCACGCCTTCATGGATCAGCGCCTGCATGATTGCATAGCCCTCCGGATGGCGGAAGCTGACCTGACTGCCACGCATCAGGTGCGACCGTGGAGTCGCCAGTTGCAACATCGGCGCGCGGGTCTCGATCCCCTTGATGAACTGGTCCTGCAGACGCAGCGACTGGGCATGGACCTCGGCCATGTCGACGCCGTCCCAGACATCCATTGCGGCCTCCAGCGCCGCCATCTGCAGCACCGGGGGCGTGCCGACACGCATCCGCTCGATCCCCAGACCGGGGCGGTAGTTGAGGTCGAAGGCAAAGGGCGCTGCATGACCCAGCCAGCCTGAGAGGGCAGGGCGCGTCACCTCCGCATGGCGGGGGGCGACGTAAATGAAGGCCGGGCCGCCGGGACCCGAGTTCAGGTACTTGTAGGTGCAGCCCACCGCGAAATCCGCCTGTGCGCCCGCAAGATTCACCGCAATCGCCCCCGCCGAATGGGCCAGGTCCCAGACGGTGATCGCCCCCATCTCATGCGCGCGCCTGGTGATGTCGGCCATGTCGTGCCGCCGCCCGGTGCGGTAGTCCACCTCGGTCAGCAAGATGACCGCCACACTGTCGTCAATCGCCGACATTACCTCTTCCGGCGCGACGGTCTTCAGCCGGTATTGCCCGCCAAGCGTGCGGCAAAGACCTTCGGCCATGTAAAGATCGGACGGGAAGTTACCGGTATCGGACAGGATCACCCGGCGTTTGGGGTTCATTTCCAGGCCTGAGGCAAGCGCCTGGTAGACCTTGATCGACAGCGTATCGCCCAGAACCACCGTTCCCGGCTCGGCCCCGACCAGCCGCCCCACCCGGTTGCCCAGAAGGCTCGGCTGCGCCATCCATCCGGCCTTGTTCCAGCCGCGGATCAGCATCTCGCCCCATTCGGCCTGGACGACCCTGTCAACCGCCGCCGGGGCCGTTTTGACCATCGGGCCAAGCGAGTTGCCGTCCAGGTAGACTACCCCCTCGGGCAGGTGGAACAGGGCCTTCTTGGCGGCAAAGTCGATCGGCATGACGGTCTCCCCTTTGGCCGGTGTTATCGGGGCTTCCCCGGGCAAAGCCAAGCCGGAACTGCGGCGCTTGCACATGCGCCCGCCCTCTGCCTAGATCGGCGCTGACCGATGGAGGCCCGAATGCGCCGGTTCCTTGCCCTGATCGACTTGCCGCCTGTCTGGCTCGCTGGGCATGTAGTGGCCGCATGGGCGCTGTCGACAGTGTCGCCCGCACTCTTTGGCCCGGCTGGCGACAGGCTTGGCCAATCGCTGGTGACGCTGGGCGTCCTTGGCACGCTGGTCGCGGTGCTGCAGATGACGCAGCACCAAACCACGGTGATTCCGCGGCGTGACCCCTCGGCGCTTGTCACCACCGGCCTTTTCGCCTGGTCGCGCAACCCGATCTATCTTGCCGACGCGCTGATCCTGCTTGGGGCAATCCTGTGGCTGGATGCCGTCTTTGCGTTACCTTTAGTTGCAGTTTTTGTCTGGCTGATCCAGACCCGCTTCATCCGCGATGAAGAGGCCCGCCTGACCATGGCCTTTGGCCCCGAGTTCGACCTGTGGGCTGCCCGTACCCGGCGCTGGATCGGACGCAGATAGATGCTGCTGCGGCAGCAAACTGGGGTTTGAAATATTGTTGCGCGATGATAAGTGCGTCGGGCCGGTTTATGGCGCAGCGACGAAAAGCGGGGGGGCGAACGGTGAACATCGGGGCACTGACTGAGGTTTTTCCGGGCGAGAACCGGGTGGCGATGACGCCGGATTCGGCCACTCAAATGGTCAAGCTGGGCCATTCCTGCTGCATTCAGGCCGGTGCCGGGGCGAAGGCTGGTTTTGCCGACGCGCTTTATTCCGCTGCGGGGGTAACCGTACTGCCGACCGCCGCCGGGGTGATCGCCGCCGCTGACGTCATCGTCAAGGTGCGCGGGCCCGAGGTGGATGAGCTTGCCACGCTGGCCGAGGGGCAGACCCTGATCAGTTTCTTCTGGCCTGCGCGGAACCCGGAACTGCTTGAGGCTGCGGCGAAGAAGAACCTGACCGTGGTTGCCATGGACATGGTTCCTCGCATCTCCCGCGCGCAGAAGATGGATGCGCTGTCGTCGATGGCCAACATCGCTGGCTACCGCGCGGTGATCGAGGCCGGGAACAACTTTGGCCGCTTCTTCACCGGTCAGGTGACAGCGGCAGGCAAGGTGCCGCCCGCAAAGGTGCTGATTGTCGGCGCAGGTGTGGCCGGGCTGGCTGCCATCGGGACGTCGGTTTCCCTTGGCGCCATCGTCCACGCCTTCGACGTGCGCCCCGAAGTGGCCGAGCAGATCGAATCCATGGGCGCGAGTTTCGTGTTCCTGGAATTCGAAGCGACCCAGGACGGCGCCGCGACCGGCGGTTACGCTGCCCCCTCAAGCCCCGAATTCCGTGAGAAGCAGCTGGCCAAGTTCCGCGAGCTTGCGCCGGAAATGGACATCGTCATCACCACCGCGCTGATCCCGGGCCGCCCTGCGCCCAAGCTCTGGACCGAGGATATGGTCATGCTGATGAAGCCGGGGTCGGTCATCGTGGACCTTGCGGCAGAACGCGGCGGCAACTGTGATCTGACGGTGCCGGACCAGAAGATCGTGACCGACAATGGCGTGACCGTGATCGGCTACACCGATTTCCCCAGCCGGATGGCGGCACAGGCCAGCACGCTCTATTCCACCAACATCCGCCACATGCTGACCGACCTGACGCCAAAGAAAGACGGCGTGATCCTGCACAACATGGAAGATGACGTGATCCGGGGCGCCACGGTGGCCCATGTCGGCGCGGTGACCTATCCACCACCGCCGCCGAAGATCGCAGCGATTGCAGCGGCCAAGCCGAAGCCGAAGGTGGTTGAGTTGACCCCGGTCGAACGCCGCGCGCAGGAGGTGGCCGCCTTCAAGACGCAGACGCGCAATCAGGCAGGGCTGCTGGTCATTGGCGGCGGGCTGATGCTGCTAGCCGGGCTTTATGCCCCAGCCAGCTTCATGAGCCATTTCATCGTATTCGTGCTGTCGGTCTTTGTCGGCTTCTCGGTGATCTGGAATGTCAGCCATAGCCTGCACACGCCGCTGATGGCGATCACCAACGCGATTTCGTCGATCATCATTCTGGGCGCGCTGATGCAGATCGGATCGGGGAACTGGCTGGTCGTCATTCTTGCAGCCCTGTCGGTGTTGATGGCCGGCATCAACATTTTCGGTGGCTTCATGGTCACCCGGCGCATGCTCGCCATGTTCCAGAAGTCGTAAGGGGCGCGTCATGGATTACGGATTCACCACGGCCGCCTATGTCGTTGCAGCGGTTCTCTTCATCCTTTCGCTTGGCGGACTTTCCGGCCAGGAAAGCGCCAAGCGCGCGGTGTGGTACGGCATTGCCGGCATGGCACTTGCCGTAGCCGCCACGCTGTATGGCCCAGGGCAGGGCAACTGGCTGATCAGCCTGGTCATGATAGCGGTCGGCGGCGCCATCGGCTGGATCGTTGCCCAGCGGGTGCAGATGACCGAAATGCCACAGCTTGTGGCAGCGATGCACAGCCTTGTCGGCCTTGCGGCGGTGTTCATCGGCTTCAACACCCATATCGAACTGCTCCGCGTGGCCGGGATGGACGATACGGCGCGGGCGCTGCTTGATGGCTTTGCTGCCGTCGTTGCCTACAAATCCGGGGTCGAGGTGACGATCCTGCGGGTTGAAACCTTCCTGGGCGTCTTTATCGGTGCGGTCACTTTCACCGGGTCGGTTATCGCCTTTGGCAAACTGGCGGGCAAGGTTGACGGCAAGGCGAAAAAGCTGCCGGGCGGGCATATGCTGAATGCCGGGGCCGCGCTGATCTCGCTTGCGTTTCTGGTGCTTTACCTGCAGTCGGGCAGCACGATTGCGCTGATCGGCATGACGCTGGCCGCCCTTTTCATCGGCTACCATCTGATCATGGGGATCGGCGGGGCGGACATGCCGGTCGTCGTGTCGATGCTGAACAGCTATTCTGGCTGGGCGGCGGCGGCGATCGGGTTTTCGCTGTCGAATGACCTGCTGATCGTGGTGGGGGCGCTTGTCGGCTCCTCCGGTGCGATCCTGAGCTACATCATGTGCAAGGCGATGAACCGGTCGTTCATCTCTGTCATCCTTGGCGGTTTTGGCGGCACCACTGGTCCGGCAATGGAAGTCACCGGCGAACAGATCGCGATTGACGCCGAAGGGGTCGCGGCGGCGCTGAATGATGCGGATTCGGTCATCATCATCCCGGGTTACGGGATGGCCGTTGCCCAGGCTCAGCAGTCAGTATCGGAGCTGACCCGCAAACTGCGCGCCAAAGGCAAGAACGTCCGCTTTGCCATCCACCCGGTCGCAGGCCGCTTGCCCGGCCACATGAATGTGCTTTTGGCCGAGGCAAAGGTGCCCTATGACATCGTGCTGGAAATGGATGAGATCAACGATGATTTCCCCACGACCGATGTGGCTATCGTCATCGGCTCGAACGACATCGTGAACCCGGCGGCGCAGGAAGACCCGAACAGCCCCATCGCCGGGATGCCGGTTCTGGAATGCTGGAAGGCCAAGCAGGTGTTTGTCAGCAAGCGCGGGCAGGGCACCGGCTACTCGGGCATCGAGAACCCGTTGTTCTACAAGGAAAACACGCGGATGTTCTACGGCGATGCCAAGAAGTCGCTGGATGCGCTTTTGCCCTTGATCGACTGACCTGTAGGCGGGCCGCGGTGCCTGCCTTACCTTTCTGCCTTTGCGTCCAGATCAAGCCGATCCAGGAACACGCGCAGCACCCTGGCGATCAGGCGGCAGTGTCTTGCCGCCGGCAAGCGGTCGCGTCTGGGCCAGCCAGAGAAGCGCGGCGCCGCCCCTCTTGGGCGACCCGCCACAGGATCTGGACGGTTGATTGTCCCGGCCCAGTCACGCGGGCGCGCGACTTTTGGGCAGTCTTGCCGTCAGAGGTAGTGCAGGGCGTGTCGGTGCGGCAATACGCAGAACCGGAGCGATCCTAACGCTTAGCGCCCGATTTTGCGGCAGGGCTGCTGCACCCAGCCCGGTATGCCGACGCATGCCCACAAAACCATGGAGGTGCATGAGAATCTTCGCTATCGCTCGGCTGGCAATCCTGGCTTTGGACCCTCTGCGCATGCCGATCCCCGACCACCCCCTTCGCTATGCCACTGTAAACGAGCTGCACGCGCGGCCTTTCCCTTCGCTTGAGGTGCCCTCGACCGCAGTTTATGTTGCGATCAAGGAACCGGTGCAGGCCCAGAACCGCGACCGCAGCAAGGACCTTGCCCATCTTCTGGGGCTTCTGGACCGCCACGGCTCTGCCCATCCGCAGCCCGGTGCAACGCATTTCCAGGGGCCCATCGGCCGGGCCGAGGTGAAATGGGAAAGCCACACCGAGTTTGTCACCTACACCGTCTTTTCGCGCGGTGTGTCCAAACGCCCGTTCGACCCCGCCGAGACAGGGCTTTTGCCCGAAGACTGGCTGGCCAGCGCGCCGGGCAAGCGGCTCACCTCGGTCCTGATCCGCATCGAGCCGATGCCCCCGACCGAGGCGGCGTTGTTCGAGAAGCTGGACGACTGGTTCGTTCCTGAAAGCATTGCCACCAGCCAGGTTGTCGATGGCGCCGCCGTCATCGCCGGAGATTTCCGGATCGACCCTGCAGGCCACATGCGCTTTGCCGTTTTTGTCAAATCTGGCACCGGCCCGCGCCGGGTGGGCCGCATCGTCCAGCGCCTGTGCGAGATCGAGACCTACCGCGGCATGTCGATGCTGGGCCTCATGCGCTCTCGCGACCTCAGTGGCAGGCTGAATGCGCTTGACCCCCGCCTGTCGGCGTTGGTCTCCGGCCTCGACAATGCCGAACCGGCACCCGAGGCGGCGCTGCACAACCTTCTGACCATCTCGGCCGAGCTGGAAAGCCTTGCCGTGCAGTTTTCCTTCCGTTTCGGCGCCACGGCGGCATATGAGGCAATCGTGAACCAGCGGATCGAGGTCCTGCGTGAAGCGCGGATCGAAGGCCGCCAGACCTTTGGCGAATTCATGATGCGCCGCTATGACCCGGCCATGCGGACGGTAAAATCGTCCGAGGTCCGGCTGCAGGCAATGGCGGACCGGGCGCAAAGGGCGGCGGAGCTTCTTCGAACGCGGGTGGACGTCGAACGGTCGGCCCAGAACCAGAAGCTTCTGGAAAGCATGGACAAACGTGCCGACCTGCAACTGCGGCTGCAGCGCACTGTCGAAGGTCTGTCGGTGGTGGCGATCAGCTATTATGCGGTCAGTCTGGCGGCTTACCTGGCCTATCCGCTGGCACAGGCCTTGCACATGGGCAAAGAGGCGCTTACGGCCGCGCTGGTCTTGCCCGTGGTAGGCCTTGTCTGGCTTTTGGTTCGCCGCGTCCGCAAGGCGCTGCACTGACACCCTTCATCTGACACCTCAAAAGGGCGGTGCGGGAATGATCTGGCCAAAATGGGGCCGCTTTCCCTGGTCGGGCTGGCGCTGATCCGGGCCACCTGGCACCTATCAACCCGATACGGGCAAAGGCGCCGGGCAGCGCAGCCGCGGGCGCTGCGATCCCAACCCCGTGAATGTGGCTCTGGTCAGACCCGCCCCGGCCCGCCGCTTCGCCGGTCAGCGGCCCCGGATCCGCGGGTCCAGCGCGTCACGCAAGCCGTCGCCGATGTAGTTGACGCTCAGCACCGTCAGCGAGATGGCGAGGCCGGGAAAGATCACCCGTTCGGGGTATAGCTGCATGTATTCAAGGCCTTCAAAAAGCAGCCGACCCCAGGTCGGAAAATCCGGCGGAAAGCCAAGGCCCAGGAAAGACAGCACAGATTCCGTGATGATCGCCTCGGCCACACCCAGCGTTGCCGCCACCATCACCGGCGACACCACGTTTGGCAGGATATGCCGCAGGATCACCCGGCGCGGCGTGGCGCCGATCGAGCGTGAGGCAAGCACATATTCCCGTTCCTTAAGCGCCAGCACCTCGCCCCGCACGATTCGCGCGGCGTGCATCCAGCTGGTTACGCCGATGGCGAAGACGATCAGCACAAACGCCCCCATCTCCGGCCCAAGATATCGGGCGATCTTGTCGCGGAACAGCATGACCATGACCAAAAGCAGCGGGATCAGCGGCAGCGCCAGGAACATGTCGGTCAGCCGCATCAACGGGCCGTCCAGCCGCCTGAAATAGCCCGCCAGCACGCCCACCAACGTGCCGAGGAAGATCGCGATGGTCATCGCCACAAATCCCACGGCAAGGCTGACCTTTCCGGCAGCCATCATCCGCTGCATCGTGTCACGACCAAGGTGATCGGTGCCCATCGGGTGGGCCAGGCTGGCACCAAGGTTCTTGCTTTTCAGCGCTTCGACGACTGTCAGTTTTTCCGGCGCCCAGACCAGCGGGCCAAGCATCGAGAAGATGATCAGAAGCCCAAGCACGATCAGCCCGAACACCGCGCCCTTGTGCTTGCGGAACTGAGCCCATACCGCAGCGCGGAAGGTTTCGGGTGGTTTGGTGGCTAAGGTGATCTCAGTCATAGCGGATCCTCGGGTCAAGCATGCCGTACAAGAGATCGGCTATCAGATTGAAGACAACGATCAGGATGGCAAAGATGAAGGCGAGCGTCTGAACCATCGGCAAGTCATTGCCTCGGATCGCTTGGATAAGTGCCGACCCGATGCCGTTCACGCCGAACAGGTTTTCGGTGATGATCGCGCCGCCGAAGATCGACGGGATGCCAAGAGCAATAACGGTGACGACCGGGATCAGCGAGTTTCTGAGCACATGCTTCAGCACCACGGTCCGTTCATCCAGCCCCTTGGCCCGGGCGGTGCGGACGTAATCCTGGCTCATGTTTTCCAGCATGGACGACCGCATGTAGCGGCTGATCGCAGCGGCATTGGCCAGCCCCAACACCATTACCGGCATCGCCATCTGTCGAAGTTGCTTCAGAAAGCTTTCCCAGTCAGTCACCACCAGCGTCGTGTCATATTTCGTCGGGAACCAACCCAGCCCGACCGCGAAGATGAGGATGAAGAGCGTCCCGGTGAAGAAGGTCGGCACCGAAAAGCCGATCATCGCGAACATGGTTCCGAACTGGTCAAAGAGGGAGTACTGCTTGTAGGCCGAATAGATCCCGATCGGCAGCGCGATCAGCACACCCAGCAGATAAGCGGTCCCGATCACCGTCAGCGTCTGCGGCAGACGTTCCCCGATCAGCGGAAACACCGGCGAGCGGCTTTGATAGCTGATGATCCGCTGCATCCCCTCGGCGTAGCTGGTGCCGAAGATCGCATCGAACCCGTTCAGCGGTTCCACCCAGAAGAACTGCTTCAACCACAAAAGGTACCGAATGTGGAGCGGTTCGTTCACGCCCAAAGCCTCAAGGATCTTCATCCGCACTTCCGGCGGCACGGTCAGCGGAATCTCCGAAGCCGGGCTGCCGGGTGCAAGGTCAACCAAGAGGAAGATGACAAGACTGATCAGCAGAAGCGTCGGGATGGCCAACAAAAGCCGTCTCAGCGTGAAGGTGAGCATGGGGCGGGCGCCTCGGATCAGCAGTCTCGGGAAAACGAAGTGGCGGGGACCCTCAGGCCCCCGCCCGCAAGATGGGCAATATTCCCACCCTGCTTGTCAGATCACTTCACGCGGAACCAGTCCTGGACGTTCCACATTTCCGTGTCCCAGGTGTTCAGCACCGCACCGCCCAGCGTGTTCGAGGCTGCCGACAGACGGCCACGGTCCACCAGTGGCACGATGACGTAGCTGTCTTTGGTCAGCATCTCGTTCAGCCGGATCGCGATTTCGCCACGCTTTGCCATGTCGGCGGTTTTGGAAAGTTCGTCCACCATCGCATCATAGGCCGGGTCGCAGAAGCGGTTGATGTTCTCGCCCTGCCACTGGTTCTCCGGGCCCGGGATCTTGTCGCACTTGTACTGCGCCAGATAGGGTTCAGGGTCGGTGCCGTCGAAGTTGTTGGCGTACATTTCCACATCCGCATAGAACTTCTGGAAGGTGTCGGGCGAGCCCGCGTCACCGCCAAAGAAGACCGAGGCGTCGATGTTCTTCAGTTCGACGTCGACCCCAAGTTCCGTCCACCAATCCTTGATGACCGCCTGGAAGTCCTGACGAACCGGGTTGGTCGAGGTCTGGTAGACAATCTTCAGCGGCATGCCATCCTTTTCACGGATGCCGTCGCCATCGGCATCGACCCAGCCCGAGGATTCCAGAAGGGCCCTGGCGCCTTCCATGTCCTGCGCGATGCAGTCGGTGTTGGGCGAGGCGAACAGCTCCGGAGATGGCACCAGGTTGCAGGTCGCACGACCCGCGCTGCCATAGCCGATATCCACCAGGATCTGCCGGTCGATCGCCATCGACAGCGCCTTGCGGACGTTGATGTCAGACAGGAACGGGTGCGGATGCTTGGTCGTCGACCGCTCACCTTCGGCCAGATCCGGCGAAGGGTCGGTCATGTTCATCTCGATCCGCTCGACAAGCGTGCCGAAACCGTTCAGCAGGACGCCCTTGCCGGCGGCGGCCATCTGCGTTTGCTGTTCGGGGTTGATCTGGGTGTTCCAGGCATAGTCGAACTCGCCGGTTTCCAGCACGGCGCGGGCTGCGGCTGCAGCATCGCCGCCGCCCTTGACCGTCATCGTGGCGAAGGCGGGCTTGGCCGGATCACGGTAGTTCGGGTTTGCAGCCAGGGTCACCACGTCGTTCACCTTGAAGTCGGTGACGACAAAGGGCCCGGTGCCGATCGGCATGAAGTTCTGATCGGTGCAGGTGGATGCCGCAGCGCCCAGGCAGTTGGCAAATTGTGCCGCCTGCAGGATCGGCGAGGTGCCGCCGACAAACGCCGTATAGGGGTTCGGCTTCGCGTCGGCGAATTTGATGACTATGGTCAAGTCGTCCGGCGTCTCGATGCTTTCAATGCCCTCATACCGTGCCGCCTGGGCACAGCCGCCTTCAGGGTGGGTGCAGTATTCATAGGTGAACTTCGCGTCAGCCGAGGTGACGGGCGTGCCGTCCGACCACAGAAGACCGGGCTTCAGCTTCCAGGTGATCTGGGTCAGGTCTTCGGTGATGCCGCCGTTTTCCACGGTCGGAACCGATTCTGCCAGACGCGGGAAGACCACGCCTTTTTCGTCAAAGCCCGCCAGACCTTCCAGGATCAGCGAGGCCGTCTCTACGTCCTTGGTCCCCGAGGACAGGTACGGGTTCAGGATCGATGGCGCCTGCCAGTACAGCACGTTCACGTTGCCATCGGCCCCGCGCTCGGCAAAAGCCGGGGGCGCAAAGGCCAGTGCTGCGGCAGCGCCCATAAGGGCGGTTGTCAGTTTCATCGGGATACTCCTTGTTGGTTACGCTCTGTTGCCTCGGACGCGCCGGTTGGTCCGGCGGCTGGTGTTGTTGTGGGGTACAGGTGACAAGCGACAAACCGTCCCGCCTCGACCTCTATCAGGTCAGGGTCGACGGTCAGGCAGATGTCCATTACCTTTGGGCAGCGGGTGCAGAAGTTGCAGCCCAAGGGCGGGTTGGCTGGCGAAGGAACATCGCCCTTCAGGATGATCCGGCGGCGGCGGGCCGCAAGTACCGGGTCGGGTTCATTCACCGCCGACAGCAGCGCTTCGGCGTATGGGTGCAAGGGGCGCGAGTACAGCGCATCGCGGGGCGAAAGCTCGGCGATCTTGCCCAGGTACATCACCGCCACCCGGTCGGCGATGTGGCGCACCATGGACAGGTCATGGCTGATGAACAGGTAGGTCAGCCCCAGCTTGTCCTGCATGTCTTCCAAGAGGTTGACCACCTGCGCCTGAATGCTGACGTCCAGCGCCGCGATCGGTTCGTCGCAGACAATGAACTTCGGCCCCAGCGCCAGCGCGCGGGCAATCCCGATGCGCTGCCGTTGCCCGCCCGAGAATTCATGAGGGAAACGGTTGTAGAAGCTGCGGTTCAGGCCCACCGCATCCATCAGCTCGTGAACCCGCTCCAGCTTTTTTGCTTCGGTCCAGTCAGTGTGTTCGTCCAGAGGCTCGCTGATGATCCGTGACAGTGTCATCCGGGGATTGAGGCTTGCCTGCGGGTCTTGGAACACCATCTGCATCGTCGGGCGCTTCTTTCGCAGGGCCTCGGGGGCCAGACGGGCGATATCCTCGCCATCAATGATCACCCGGCCCGCCGTCGGTTCATACAGCCGCAAAAGCGCGCGACCCACGGTGGATTTGCCGCATCCGCTTTCACCGACGAGTCCCAGAGTCTCGCCGGCGTTGATGCAGAATGAAACCCCGTCCACAGCCTTCACATCGCCGGTATGGCGGCGCAGGACGCCGGAGTAGATCGGGAAATGCATCTTCAGGCCCTCGACCTGAACCAGCGGGGCAGGGGCCGTTACCGCGCGCGCGTCAAGCATGCGCGACCTCGCGCGTGGCGGCGGGCGCATGCCAGTGGCAGGCTACATCGTGGCCGCGACCCACAGGGCGACCGTCGACCGCGCGTCGCGCCGGATTGACGTTGTCGCAGGTGTCATGCCGGTGTTCGCAGCGTGCACGGAACGGGCAGGCGTCAGGCGCACGGGTCATGATCGGTGGCTGACCCTCGATCACCCGCAGCCGCGCATCCCGCGCGCCGCTGATCTTCGGGATCGTCTGCAAAAGCGCGCGGGTATAGGGGTGCTGCGGATTGGCGAACAACTCGGCCACCGGGGCCTGTTCCACCACCTGCCCGCCATACATCACCATCACACGGTCCGCGATACCGGCAATGACGCCAAGGTCATGGGTGATCCAGATGATCGACATGCCAAGCTTCTGGCGCAGCTCTTTGACCAGCTCCAGAATCTGCGCCTGAATGGTCACATCCAGCGCGGTTGTCGGCTCATCGGCAATCAGCACATCGGGGTCGCAGGACAGCGCGATGGCAATCATCACCCGCTGCCGCATCCCGCCGGAAAACTGGTGCGGATAGGCCTTGAGACGCTTTCGAGCATCCGGGATACCGACAAGGTCCAAGAGTTCGACCGCCCGCACTTCGGCCTGGGCCCTGGTCATCCCCATATGGGCGCGCAAGGGCTCCATTATCTGGTTGCCGATGGTAAAAACCGGGTTGAGGCTGGTCATCGGGTCCTGGAAGACGAAACCCACCTTGGCGCCGCGCACCTTGCGCAGGTCTTCCGCGTCCATCTTCAGCAGATCCTGCCCGTTCAGCAACACCTCGCCCTTGCGGATATCGGCCGGGGGCGAGGGCAGCAACCGGATCAAGGACATCATCGTCACCGATTTGCCTGACCCGCTTTCGCCTACAACGCCCAGTAGTTCGCCACGTTCAAGATGAAAGCTGACGTCGTTTACGGCGTGAATCTCGCCTCCGCGGGTGCGGAAAACGGTTTTAAGGCCCCTGACATCAAGGACAGGCAAGGCCTGATCGGCCATCAAATACTCCCCGCGTCGTTTCTTAGTTCTTGTTATTCTTGGGTCTTTTTGACCCCTTCAGCCACCGGTTGCCCACGGCTGACCCAACTGTTCCCGATTTCTGTCGTTCTATCAATCCCGATTTGCGGCGCGATTCCACACCGTTTCACCGGCAGAATGGCCGATCGGCTGGGCAATCTGCCAGATATTGACAGTGGCCGCCCCTGCGGACAGGTTGACCACAACATCTGGGAAAGACAGTCGTGACAATGAGCACAGTGCTGACGCCACGTCAGATCCTTGACCGGCTGGTCAGCTTTCCCACGGTCAGCCGGGGCTCGAATCTTGATCTGATCGACTGGGTCGAAGGCTATCTGGCCGGCCACGCAGTCGCCGCGCACCGCCATTGGAACGAAGACCGCACAAAAGCCGCTCTCTTCGCCCATGTCGGCCCGTGGAAGGCCGGCGCTGTAGTCCTGTCAGGCCATTCCGACGTGGTCCCCGTCGATGGCCAGACTTGGACCACCGACCCCTGGACCGTGACTGAACGCGACGGTCGCCTTTACGGCCGCGGGACCTGCGACATGAAGGGGTTTGTCGCCCTGTCGATCTGGGCCCTTGTCGAAGGCCAAAGCCGCGGCCTTTCCACGCCCCTGCAACTTGCCCTCAGCTATGATGAGGAGATCGGCTGCACCGGTGCGCCGCCGATGATCGCCGCCATGCAAGGGGTTTTGCCGAAAGGTTCGGCGGTAATTGTGGGCGAACCCTCGCGTATGGGGCTGATTACCGGGCACAAGGGCGGCACCGGGTATCACGTTCACATGAAGGGGTATGAGGTGCATTCCTCGCTGCTGCCGCAGGGCGTGTCGGCGATCATGGAAGGCGCGCGGCTGATCCAGTGGGTCAACGACCAGAACGCCGCCATCCAGTCTCACCCGCCGGGCCCCGTGGCCGCCCAGTTCAACCCGCCCTTTACCACCCTTCACGTCGGTATGATCGAGGGCGGCACCGCCCACAACATCACCGCCGCCGACTGCCGCTTTGCCGTCGAGATGCGGGTCGTCCCCGATGATGACATCACCGCATGGGAGACGCGGTTCAAGGCCGAGGCAGCCCTGCTTGACGCCGCGATGAAGCAGCTACGTCCCGAGGCGGGCGTCATCCTCGACCGCTTCTTCGGCGTCCCCGCGCTCGTTCCAGAAGCCAACGGCCCGGCCGAAGCCCTAGTCCGCCGCCTGACCGGGGCCAACACCACCGGCGTCGTCAGTTACGGCACCGAGGCGGGGCAGTTTCAGGAGGCGGGCTATTCCGCCGTCGTCTGCGGCCCCGGTGACATTGCGCAGGCGCATCAGCCCGACGAATTTCTTGAGCTTTCGGAATTTCAGGCCGGCCAACGGTTCATGGAAAGCCTGTTGGACGCCCTTACATGACCTTCCCGATCCATGATGCCTCACCGATACGCTTCGCCGCCACCCTTCCGGCGCGCAGCGATGTCGTCATCATCGGCGGCGGCGTCATCGGCGTGATGACAGCCTGGTTCCTGCGCCAGAAGGGCCTGACTGTCACGGTCTGCGAAAAGGGCCGGATCGCCGGCGAACAGTCGGGGCGCAACTGGGGCTGGGTGCGCCAGCAGGGCCGCGACCCTGACGAGCTGCCGATCATGGTGGAAAGCCTGGCAATCTGGAAACGCCTTGCCGCCGAGTTCGGGGATGCGTTGGGTTTCAAGCAAACCGGCGTCCTCTACCTTGCGAAAACCGACCGGGAAATGCAGGTGTTCGAGGATTGGACCGAACATTCCCGTGCCCATCAGCTTGACACCCGCCTTCTTGCCGGTCCCGAGACGCTGGCCATGCTGAAAGGTGCGGTCGCGCCGTGGAAGGGCGCGCTTTACACCGCCTCCGACGCGCGGGCCGAGCCTTGGCTTGCTGTCCCCACTCTCGCCGCAGCCGCCGGGGATCGGGGCGTCATCATCCGCGAAGCCTGCGCCGTGCGCGCGCTGGATGTTGCCGCAGGCTGCGTCATCGGGGTGGTCACCGAACACGGCCGCATTGCTTGCGACCATGTGGTGCTGGCGGCAGGCGCGTGGTCGCGGCTGTTCCTCGCCCGCCATGGAATCTTCATCCCCCAGCTTTCCGTCCTCGCCTCGGTCGCCGCGACCGAACCGATGCCCGAGATTTTCCCCGGCAACGCCGCCGACGATGACTTTGCCTTCCGCCGCCGCGCCGATGGCGGCTATTCCCTTGCGCCGGGCGGTTCGGAACATGACTTCTTTCTTGGCCCCGATGCGTTCCGCTCGGTGCGCCCCTATCTGCCGATCCTGAAAAAGGACATGCGCCACGCCCGCTTTCGCCCGATGGCCCCCAAGGGCTTTCCCGATGCCTGGGGCACAGCACGGCAGTGGGCCGAGGATGAGGCGACCCCATTCGAGGCGACCCGCATCCTCAACCCCGCGCCGAACCTGAAAACTCTCGGAAAGGTGCAGGATGCCTTCGCCCGCGCCTTTCCCGGCCTTGGGCGGCCAAAGCTGAAAACGGCCTGGGGCGGGATGATCGACACGCTGCCCGATGTGGTCCCTATCGTCGACCACGCGCCGATCCCCGGCCTCACGATTGCAACGGGGATGAGCGGCCACGGCTTCGGTATCGGACCCGGCATGGGTCGCGTGCTGGCCGATCTGGTGACCGGCGGCACTGTCGGCCATGACCTTGGCCGCTTCCGGTTCAGCCGCTTCACCGATGGTACTAAAATCGCCCCCGGACCCAGCCTCTAGATGGCGGCGCTGGCCTGTGGCATCGACTTTGGCACGTCCAACTCCACCGTCGGGCTGGCGGACAGTACTGGCGCGCGGCTGCTGGTGCTGGAGCAAGGCTCGCCCACGCTGCCGTCTGCCGTCTTCTGGCAGACCGAAGGCGCTCCGCCACTGTTCGGCCGTGCCGCGATGGCCGCGTATCTGGAGGGGGACGAGGGCCGCCTGATGCGGGGTCTCAAGTCCACGCTTGGGTCGGGGCTGATCCACGACAAGACCTCGGTCGGGGGCAGGGCGGTGTCGTTCCGCGACGTGCTGGCCCGCTTCATCGGCCAGTTGCGGCTGGTGCAACAGGCCGCCACTCCGGGCCTTGACCAGGTGGTTCTGGGCCGACCGGTCCATTTCGTCGACGACTATCCCGCCGCAGATGCCGCCGCTCAGGCGATGCTGGCCGAGATCGCCCGCGATTGCGGCTGGAGGGAAGTTGAGTTCCAGTATGAACCCATCGCCGCTGCCCTGCATTACGAACAGACCGCCCCGCGTGAAGAACTGGTGCTGATCGTTGACATCGGCGGGGGCACTTCGGACGTGTCGGTTGTTCGGGTGGGGCTGGGGCGCGCAGCCTTGCCCGACCGCAGCGCAGATATCCTGGCCAATGACGGCATCCGCGCCGGGGGCACCGATTTTGACCGGCTCCTCAGCCTTGCCGAGGCCTTGCCGCATCTGGGCTATCTTGGCCCAACCAAAGGTGGCGGCACGATGCCCCGGCATTACTATATTGACCTTGCCACCTGGCACCGGATCAACGCGCTCTATACCGCGCGCACCGCCAGCGACCTCAAGGCGCTGCGGCTTATGGCGGATCAGCCCGAACGCGTTGACCGTATGATCCGCGTCGTCCATGGACGCCACGGCCATGCGCTGGCGATGCGGGTGGAGGCTGCGAAGGTGACACTTTCCGACACTGACACCGCCCGCCTGACAATGGCGGACCTGACCGGGGGCCCGAACCCGATGCTGCGACGTGAGGGTTTCGAGACGGCGGTGGAAGCCCCTGTCGCCCGCATCCGCGCGCTTTTGATCCGCGTGTTGGCTGACGCGGGCCTGACGCCCGACCGGATCGGCACCGCCTTTCTGACCGGCGGGTCAAGCCAGCTGCCGATCCTGCGCGATACCGTGCGCTCCGTCCTTCCAGAGGCCACGATCGCCACGGGCGATATGCTGGGATCGGTCGGCACTGGCCTGGCGCTTGAGGCGCGGCGGCGCTTTGGCTAAGTTGATTTCCGGGGACTTGCGCAGCCCCCCGTTTCGGATCACCCTTTCCCGTCAAAGGAGTCTTCCCATGCCGCCCAAGAACCGTTTCGCCGAGCTTCTGCCCGAAATCACTGCCTGGCGCCGTGATTTCCACGAACACCCGGAGCTGCTGTTCGAGGTCCATCGCACCGCCGCAAAGGTGGCAGACCTCTGCCGCAGCTTCGGCTGTGACGAGGTGGTTGAAGGTATCGGCCGCACCGGCGTTGTCGCGGTCATCAAGGGCAAGTCCGACACCAGGGGCCGCACCATCGGCCTTCGCGCCGACATGGACGCGCTGCCGATCAAGGAACAGACCGGCGTGCCCTATGCCTCCAAGACCCCCGGCAAGATGCATGCCTGCGGCCATGACGGGCATATGGCCATGCTGCTGGGGGCCGCGAAATACCTGGCCGAGACGCGGAACTTTGACGGCACTGTCGTCTGCATCTTCCAACCCGCGGAAGAAGGCGGTGGCGGCGGCCGGGAGATGGTTCAAGATGGGCTGATAACCCGCTGGAATATCAATGAAGTCTACGGCATGCACAACATGCCGGGCATCCCCGTCGGCCAATTTGCCATTCGGTCCGGCGCAATTATGGCCGCCGCCGACCAGTTCGAAATCGTGGTTACGGGGAAGGGCGGCCATGCCGCAAAGCCGCATGACTGCGTGGATACGACTGTCGTCTCGGCGCACATCATCGTGGCGTTGCAGACCATCGCCAGCCGAAATGTCGACCCCTTGAAACAGATCGTTGTCAGCGTCTGCACGGTAGAGACGGACAGCACGGCCCACAACGTCATCCCGCAGGTGGTAAAGATGAAGGGCACCGTCCGCACCATGGATGCCTCGGTGCAGGACTATGTGCAGACGCGCATCGCCCAGATCGTCGAAGGCACCGCCCTGGCCTTGGGCGCGTCTGCCGATGTCCACTATCAGCGCGGCTATCCCGTCACGGTCAACGCAC
>Ga0105045_10001533_pt1 | contig 18966 bp, 14 predicted proteins | sample MAT02_FD_78089 | JGI IMG/M metagenome (GOLD analysis project Ga0105045, IMG submission 78089) | Freshwater microbial communities from Lake Fryxell liftoff mats and glacier meltwater in Antarctica - MAT-02 (megahit assembly) | ecosystem: Environmental > Aquatic > Freshwater > Ice > Liftoff... | reverse complement strand
TGGGGTAGCGGAACTCGCCAGAGTTTTGGTGTGCAGCTAGAACTCTCGCGATGAAATCGCCTAAAACCTAAGTGGCTTCCGCTACGGTTTCTATTCATTTTTCAAGTCTAGTTGACCTTCTTGCAATTATCGTATCCGCCTGAAATCAACCAAAACGACTAGCTCAACATCATTTTTAATTGCCGATCGCACTGCAAGGTTAAAAACTGGTCGTTTCATTGACATTTGAACCTCTCGATTTGACGCTAAAATGGCGAAAAACCAGGTTTTACATATCTTTGACACGACTAGAACCAATCCTGGACATACACAAAGAGGAAAGGGCGTTAATGTATCTGTGTGGATCAGCAAGCCCGGAGCCTGATTCAGACGCTCAAGTTTAACCCCATACTCTCCAGCCCCCCAGCCGTTAGGAACTTTGGCATGTTAGGCAACGATCCAGTCATCGATTCTCCAAACCAACAACATTATCAACATCATGCTAGTACCTTGACCCCACCGCAAGCGATGGTCGAAGAACTGGCTCCAGCAAGTCTACCCTCGGCAGGCGGCGCAGCCAAAGTTTCGCCGGTGCCAACTGTTTGGAATATTCAATGGGGCGCATCGGCCTGGTTAATCGCTTTGCACATTGGAGCTCTCTATGCTCCATGGTGTTTCACTTGGAGTGGGCTCGGCTTGGCTCTTGTATTTCACTGGATGACTGGTAGTTTGGGCATATGCTTGGGTTTCCATCGCCTTTTGACCCATACTGGCCTGATTGTCCCCAACTGGCTTAAGAATGTCTTTAGCACCATTGGCACTTTAGCCGGCGAAGGTGGCCCGATCAGCTGGACCGCCAACCATCGCAAGCACCATGCCTACAGCGATCAGCCGGGCGACCCACACTCGCCACACGACGGTCCATGGTGGTCTCACGCATTTTGGTTGGCCTTCACGACGGATAATGGCGATCCCGAAGGCTACGCCAAAAAATGGGTACCTGACTTGTTAAAGGACAAGTACACCGTATTCCTCGAAAAATTCTTCCTCCCCATTCACATCGCTTTTGGTGCGTTGGTAACCGGCGTTGGATATCTTATCGGCGGTCAGACTCTCGCAGTTTCCTGGCTGGTCTGGGTGATCTGCGTACGAATGGTTGCTGTGATGCACACAACTTGGTTTGTGAATTCCGCATCCCACATTTGGGGCTACAAGAACTACGAAACACGGGACGACAGCCGAAACCTTTGGTGGGTTGCAGTCATTGCTTACGGCGAAGGCTGGCACAACAATCACCATGCTCACCCTCGATTGGCTCAGCACGGACACAAGTGGTGGGAGTTTGATATGACGTTTATGGTCATTCGACTCCTTCGCGCTGTCGGACTTGCAAAGGATGTCATCGATCTTAAGAGCATGGACGAAAAGAAACGCCGTCACTCAGAACGCGTTGCCGTTTAGTACTGCTCGGACAAATAAAGATTAACAGCTCAAACAATCGGCATCCTTGTGATGCCGATTTCATTCTCGTAGGAGCCGGTTCCGCAGGCTGTGTGCTTGCCGCGGAAATTTCTCGCCGAAAGCTTGGCTCTGTTATTTTGGTCGAGAGCGGGACGAAGCCGACATCGCGGCATCTCAAGGTCCCGGTTCAATATCCATATGCCTTTAAGAGCTCGCATGCTTGGCAGTATGAGACGATACCTCAAGCTGGTTTAGCGGGCAGAAAAATCCAGCTTCCTGCTGGCAAGACGCTCGGCGGCTCCAGCGCGATCAACGCGATGATTTATCTCAGAGGCCATGCTTCCGATTATCAGCTCTGGGAGCAACTGGTCGGGCCGGACTGGAGTCCAGGAAACGTAGCCATGGCTTTCCAAGCGATGGAAAGGTCGATTGGGATCGGCGATGCACTGAGCGCTGACTTGCATCCTGCCACGCTGGAATTTTTGGCGTTGGTGGCCAGCGGTAGCCTCTTGCCGTCCTTACAACCGTTCATTGAGCCAGCAATTGGCATTGGTGCTTACACGCGTTGCCAAAGGAACGGAAGACGGCGTTCTGCATGGGATTTGTGGTCAAAAGGGAACTTCAATCCGGAGGCTACGAAGAGCAATATCCAACTGATTCAAAACGCTTCGGTGCAGCATTTGGTTATGAAGCGACAGAAAGTTGTTGGGTTAGCAATCAAGACGAACGACCATGCGGAGCCGACGACCATCCTTTCCGCAAGCAAAGGTGTGATTGTCTGTGCAGGTACCATTCAGTCCCCCCGTCTTCTGCTTGTTAGCGGTATTGGAGACGCCGACGAACTTGAAGCCATCGGTGTTCCATGCCAAGTCGATCTACCGGCCGTTGGTAAAAATCTTCAAGACCATCTGTTGTTTCCTGTCGTGCGGAATCTAAAACGTCACGGCTCTTTGCCAAGTCGGATGAGCGATGCCGAACGCTACGCGTACGCAAGAAATCGGACCGGACCGATGACCTCAAACATCGCCGAGGTGGGCGGGTTTCTCTCCTTCTCAAACCAGGCTATCGAGGATCGAAATTGGACGAAGAAGGTGCCCGACTTCCAGTGGCATGTCACGCCTACTCACTATTTGGAGTATCCAACCAAACCGGAACCGACGGCAGCCATCAGCATCGCCGTTTCGCTCTGCCATCCAACAAGCCGCGGGACTGTCCGACTAGTGCCCGCAACGCGAAGCGATTCGAGCGAGCAGTTCGAGTTGGCTATCGATCCGGCCTATTTAGCGAGTCCAGATGACTTGTCTAGGCTTTTGGCCGCCGTCCAGCAAACGCGATCGATCTTCGATGGGGACTCGTTTTTGGAGTTGGTCGGAGATGAGTTGCTGCCTGGAGCCAAACGTCAACGGGATGACCAAGTCGCAACGGCCATCGCCCGGTTTGCAACGACGATTTATCATTATGCAGGTACATGCGGAATGGGCAGCGAGCGGACTGGAGTTGTTGATGAAAAATTTCGAGTGCGTGGTGTTGATGGGCTGTGGGTGTGCGATGCGTCCGCGATGCCGCGACTCGTCTGTTGCAACACACAGGCAACCGTGATGATGATGGCCTATCGGCTAGCGGAATGGCTTGTTTAGTTGTGCCTATGGTTCGCAATATGATTGGTGTGCTACCCCTGGTTTGTATCTATTTCCTTCGCAGCGACTTTAACTCTTGGCTTCGAATTGGCCGACTTTGCCGTCTTTGCCGTCCAGCAACAATTGATCACCATTGGAGACGCCAGAGCGGATCTCGATCATGTCTCCGTTCTTTCGCCCAAGGCCAACGACTTGCTCTTTGAGTTTACCATCGATGACCTTCCAAACCTTGTCCACGCCAGCGAATCGAACGAGGGCTGAGTTTGGAATCACAATCGCCTTCGAATCGGCATCCATTTGTATAATCCCCTCAGAGAACAATCCGCTTCTTAGCCGGCCGTCTTGATTATCGATGATCGCTTCGAAAACCAAGGACCTGTTCATCTGATCTAGACTTGGGCTAATCCTAGTTATCGATACCGTTCGAACCTGATCGCTCAATTCAAACTTAAGCTCTATCTGAAGTCCGATTTTGAGTTGCTGTGCAAATCGTTCGGGAACGCTTCCGCGAAATCGTAACACGGTCGTTTTGGCGATGCTCATAAGCGGTTGGCCCGCTTGCACATAAGTGCCGGTGGCCACCAAACGGGACTCGATGGCACCTTTGAAAGGAGCTAGGACGGAAGTTTCTGAAAGTCTCTGATAAGCCAAGTCGCGGGCAGCGGATTGAACCGCAATCAACGCAATCTTCTCTCTCACTCCGTTTTGTGCAGATGAGAAACGAGCAGAGGCAACACGTTCTGCTGATTCGGCAAAATCCAATTCTGCCGCGCTGATGGCGTCGCGATTGGAGAGTTGCCGAATCCGATCGATAGCCTTTTTGGCTTCGTCCCAAATTGCCCTCGTTTCGCGAACCGGGGGCGCATTCTCTGGATTTAAGCCTTCGACAGGATCGCCCGGTTTCAAACCTACAGCCGCCCGTGCTTGAAGCAACTGCGCGTCAGCCTGTTCGGCCATCAGCTGATACTCACGTCGATCTAGTTGCACTAAAACGTCCTCCTGGCAGGCAATGTCACCGAGGTCGACTGGAACCTCAACGATCCGACCAGACACTTTGGCCCCGACAGTTGTCACTTCATCGGCGATCAAAGTCCCCTGGCTCTTCACGAGGGTCGGCCACACAGAAGGCTTTATGGAGATGGCGGTTCCGTGAACAATAATCTCAGCGGCCTCGGCTGGTTTTTTCGCGGTTTCCGCTTCATGATGGCATCCAGCGGTGACCAAAACTCCTGCCGTAACCAAAATCGGGAAAGACTGAACGGCTTTCAAAAAAGCTGGTAAAAAGAACATGGGGAAGGATTTAGGAGGGAGGGGGACGCGGTTCGCATCGAGTTGGAACAAATTCTATTATGATTCACCCAACCCAAAACTTCAATGATCGAGTGTAGCACGGCTCTTCGAGCCGCGATTTGATTAACCCGAAGCGTGAGCGAGGGATTGCAGTTGGCCCCTCGCTTAAACTTCGGGTTGTGATGCCGCAACTCTCCGTGTGCTGCAGCCTCAAAAACCGGAGGTTTTTGAATTGCGGACGGCACATGGAATGTGCCTGCTACTATAAAATCTCGGCTCGGAGAGCCCTGCTTCGCTAGTTCATCACTAGATTCCCAGAGGAACTCTTGCGTTGTCGTGGTCCGCGACCTCCACTCGACTGACCGCTACGCGCGGTGCTTCTTGGTCGGCTTGTGCCTCGGGAATTGCCGCTTCGGCCCGATGATGATCGCCCGCCACCCGTTCTTCCACCGCCACCGCCACCTGTTGGTCGCTGGCTTTGTTGCGTTGCGGACAAGGTCAACTCATTTAAGGATTCGTTTACCTCAATGGTATTATTGATGAGTCGTTCGACATCTTGCAAACTGCCTCGTTCGTCCGGTGCACAGAACGACACGGCCGTTCCAGTAGCCCCAGCTCTGGCTGTTCTTCCGATTCGGTGAACATAAATCTCTGGAACTTCAGGCATCTGATAATTGATCACATGCGAAACGCCGTGAACATCGATCCCGCGTGCTGCAATATCAGTAGCAACTAGAATCGGTGGTCGTTCCGATTTGAAAGCGTCCAAGTTCCTAGTTCTAGCGTTTTGGCTTTTGTTACCATGAATCGCAACGGCATCGATTCCACTGCTTACCAAAATCTTGACCAATTGGTCTGCACCATGCTTGGTTCGAGTAAAAACAATCGAGCGGGTTACCGCAGCCGACTTGATGTAGCTAACCAACAGTTTCGGCTTGTTCTGAGCCGAAACGTGAAACACCGATTGCGAAACAGCCGTTGCAGCGCTCGATACTCGAGCCACTTCAACGTGCTTTGGCTCAAACAACCATTGCTTGGCCAATTGCTTGATTTCGTCAGGCATCGTGGCGGAGAACATCAGCGTCTGTCGGTCCAAAGGCACTTTGGCAACAATCTTTTTGAGATCGCGCAAAAATCCCATATCGAACATCTGGTCCGCTTCATCGATCACTAACACCTCCACGTTGGAGATATCGGCGATACGTTGATTCATCAGGTCAAGAAGACGGCCTGGAGTCGCGACCAAGATGTCGACGCCTCGTTGCAGGGCTCGCGTCTGTGGCATTTGACTCACTCCGCCATGGACAACCGCAATCCGAAGGTTGAGGTACTTGCCATAAGTGGTGAAACTTTTCTCGATTTGGGCCGCCAATTCTCGGGTCGGTGCAAGTACTAAGCAACGAATCGGTCGTGGGCCACGTCGATCCGGACCAGCGCTCGGACGACCTTCTTCTCGGCCGGCTTCCGCTGGCACAGTTACAGTTGCTGTAGCAGCCAATCTTTGCAAGGTCGGGAGTGCAAAGGCTGCGGTTTTGCCTGTGCCCGTTTGAGCACATCCCATCAAATCGTAGCCGGTCAGCAAAAGCGGGATCGCTTGCAACTGAATTGGCGTGGCGACATCGTAATTTGCGGCAGTAAGAGCACGCATCAAAGGCTGAATCAGCCCCAAACCATCAAAATTAGTCAAAACAATTCTCTCAATAAGGCCCAAAAATGGGCCGGCATTGCCTGTCTCGGAAGCAATCAACATTAGACGCTCAAAAACCGTTGGGACAAGCATGTCTCTTTGGACGGGGTTTATGGCATAAGATCGCACCGTCCCAGCGAACCTATCTCGACATGGTCGTGAACGACCTGGGCACAGATGGTTTGTTTTGTCAAACACGCCCTAGAATTTGGTCGGCTAACACTGCCGACACGTGAATACCTAGTGTAAAGGTATCGATTCACCTGTTAAACGAATACCTGATTGCGTATGAGTATACCACACAACGGCCATCCGGTCAAATGCGGATGATTTTGGTTAGAACTTATGCCCAATGACTCTCGATTGAGAGTGTTGCCCCAATAGCGTGGACTTCCAATGGCGTGGACTTAACGTATCCGAACTCGCCAAGAGTTTCGGTTTTGACTGGCAATTTACCGAAAGCCGAAGCGGCTCAGGGCACTACATGGCCCGAAGCTAGCGATTTCGGTTCACGACGAACTGGCCCGAAGCTAGCGCTTTCGGTTCACGAAGTGAGTGCCATTTGGCTCGTGCCCTGCCGTTACAAAGGACACAAACAAAATTGAGTTCAAAGGTTACGTCTCTAGTTCTTTGATCGTTTTCTTCTTTTTCACCTTCGCCTTAATCTTTAAGATAGGCGTTAATTCATCGACGAAGTCCTGTGCGTCACTGAAGCTCCGGTAGACGCTAGCGAATCGGACGAATGCGACTTGATCTACGTCGCGTAGAAACTCCATGCAAAGATTGCCTATTTCCTCGCTGGTGACCTCCTTTTCGTAGATGTCCAAAATATGGGCTTCGATGTCCCCTGCCAGTTTCTGAATTGCTTCGGCTTCAATTTTCCTCTTCCAACACGCAGCTCGCAGCCCTCGTTCTATTTTTACGCGGCTAAAATCCTGGTGAGTATTATCGCGCTTTCGAACTTGAAGCAGTCCTTCCACCCGTTCGTAGGTCGTAAATCGACGTCGGCAATGGTTACAAAAGCGTCTTCGGCGAATCGCTTTGCCGTCCTCAACAATGCGGGAGTCTCGGACTCCGTCGTTATCACTGTAGCAGTAGGGGCATCGCATGAATTAGATTGTCTTAAGCGCTCGATGGGTACTAATTGGAGAATTGCCAGAATTCTATTTTCGCAGGCAGCCACAGATTCATCAACCCGCAGCGCTTTGATTTCGCTGAACAGGGTTCCTGTTTTGTCATCGCAAGCATTTGACTCCGCGGCTACAATTGACTGCGAGTTGCTTGGAAACCCAGGCCATATGGTTCTTCTACTTACTCGATTCAAAATCAAATCATGCAAACGACCGATTCCGCAGGACTCGAAAACGTTCAAAAAAAGCGGTCCATGCCAGCGATTGTTCCGCTTCTCTTGGCTGGTTTGTTCATGGTTACCGGGATTTGCGTCCTGCTCGTTATCGGCAGGGAAAAGTCGCGAATCATTGGTCAGACGATAACCGAGCTCGATATCCAGCCTCTTCTCAACACGGAATCGCCAATAACCGACGAAACCATGCGTGGCAAAGTGGTTGTCCTCCATTTTTGGGGGTATTGGTGTCCCGCATGCATCAAAGAACTACCAGAATTTGTCAGAATACAGAAAAGCTATGCAGCCGACCCGGAAGTCCTCTTTGCCAGCATTTCCTGTAGTCAGCGAAAAGCGGAGACCGTTGATGCTCTTAAGTTCTACACGAATAAGTTCATGCAGAGCGTCGATGGGAATGGGCTCCCTGTTTATTATGACCCAGTCGAATTCTCTCGAACTCGTCTCAGCCAACTCTTAACAGCGGGAGGCTTCAGCTATCCCACGACGCTTGTGATCGGCGGAGCAGGCGAAGTCGTTGATTTATGGCGAGCCGAAGTGCCCCCGAGCGCCCTCGTTAAGGCGATAGACAAGGCAAAACTGGCCAACAAAAAACTGGCTTCAAAATGACTGCAGCAAACAATCCGGTCATCGCTATTACCATTGGCGATCCAACGGGAGTTGGTCCGGAGGTCATTGTCAAAGCGATTGCTAGCGGTCGGTTGCATTCTTCATGCCGCCCTATTGTGTTGGGACGAACAGCGATCCTGCAGAAGGCGACTGAGTTGTCAGGAATTTCACTCGACATCGTAGAGGTCGACTCCGTTGACGATATGCTCGCGAGAGCCAACGACAGCAGGCGTCCACCAGCAGGTACACTGTGGTGCCTGCCGACGGGCAAACCGGAATCGGATTCGGCAACAGAGCCAAAGGTCGATGCACGCGGCGGTCAGTTGGCTTACGATTGTTTGGTAAGAGCAACCGAGATGGCATTGGCGGGCGAAATCGCTGCGATCGTAACTGCACCGTTGCATAAAGTTGCGTTGCATGCTGCCGGCCATGATTGGCCCGGACACACGGAACTCCTTGCCCATTTATGCGGTGTTCAGGAACATGCCATGATGTTGTACTTGCCGCCAGGACGGCCGCGGCATGGCGGCGACGCTGGATTCGGTGTCGTGCATGTGACTTTGCATATGGCCATGCGAGAAATTTTCGAATACCTAACGATCGATTCGATCGATGAGAAGATAGGGCTGGCCAGCAACGTTTTCATTCGGATCCGAAAAGCGATGGGGCTCTCAGGAGTTCCTCGTATCGCCGTCGCAGCGCTCAATCCACACGCTGGCGAGAGCGGTCGTTTTGGAGGTGAGGAGCAGACCATCATTGGACCGGCCGTTTTGAAAGCTCAAGCCGGTGGCATCAACGTCGTTGGTCCGCTGCCCGTGGATACCCTAATGCCGCGTGCGGTAGACGGGGCATTTGACGCTGTGGTTGCTATGTACCATGATCAAGGGCACATCGCGTTGAAACTGCTCGACATGTTCGACGCCGTAAACATAACGCTTGGGCTGCCAATCCTAAGGACCAGCGTAGCTCACGGAACAGCACACGATATCGCTTGGCAAAATCGAGCAGAAGCGTCTGGGATGATTCAAGCGGTTCTCACAGCAGCGAGGCTATCGACTCATTGAACTCACCGTTTGTTAATACGATCGTCGTTTGTGTCGGCACTTCTGCGCTGGCGACTCTTCTCGGTCTGACGCTCGCGTTGCTGACCGTCTGCCTTCGAGTTCCAATGCATAAGTGGATGAGCACTCTCGTTCTCTGTTTGCTACTGATACCTCTCTATGTCCAAGCGACTGCATGGAGTGCCGGCTTCGGCGTGCAAGGGTGGTTTCGACTGAGTCAAGTCTCCGCCGCACTTTCTCCGATTCGAGCGATCGCTTCGGTCGTTTGGATTCATGCGATGGCGACGACCCCCGTATGTTTTCTGTTCTGCGTATTGGGCTTAAGTCGAGCTTTCGACTCGAATTCTCGGCAATCGCTTCTCGACTTTGGTCCCTGGGTTTCTATGTTTTCGGTCCTCATTCCAAAACTATGGCCGTGGATTGCGGCAGGAGCGTTGTGGAGCGTTGCGATGACCGGAAACGACATGGTTATCACCAATTTGTTCCAAGTGTCAACGATTACAGAATCGGTCTACAAACAAGTTCAATTTAACGAGTTGGAACAAGGTTCTATTTGGCCATCATGCTCGTTTGCGATCTTGGTTGGAGCAATGGTTCTCGCGATTGCGACAGTTTTACTGAAGCGAGTTGGCAGCGACTCGGCCGACACATCTGGACCGGCTGATTCTCAGGCCTTTGAAGTGCAAGGGTTGGTTCGCTGGCTGGGCGCGATCGTTGGCTGGGCGATCGTGTCGATGGTCGTGTTGATTCCGTTGGCTAATTTGGTGGTTAAAGCAGGCTGGATCGCGACCATGGAAAACGGGCAAACTCGGCGTGGCTGGTCGCCCCTCGTTTTGATCGATTCGATCTTGCAATCCAGGACTTTTTCGAACGAAATACTGTGGAGCCTTCAGCTCGGATTGTATTCTTCTGTGGTAGCGCTCGTCCTAGGTCTGTTGTTGGTTCGATGCACGAAGATGACTTGGGCGGCTTGGCTATCGATTGGCTTGGCCGCGTTTTTGTTGGCGATGCCCGGGCCGATTGTCAATTTGGTGGTTCTTAGTCTCTTGGATCGAAGCGAGCCCGAATGGGTGGGTTTTCTTGCCGATCGAACGCTCTTTGGACCGATCTTGGCTCAACAGACACGGTGCTTTCCAATCGTATTTGGAGTGCTTTGGCTTGCGAACCAGCGCTATCAACGGCACAACGAAAACTCGCTGCGGTTGGATCAAGGGCTTCCTTTTTCAACTCGATCGTGGGTTCGCGCCAGTGCCATGTCGACTCCGATCGCTGTTGCTTTCGCCGTTTCTTTTTTTGTGTCTTTTGCAGATCTTGCGACTTATCTATTGGTTCAGCCTCCGCAAGTTACGACCGTAGCCATGCGCATGTTCGATTTGTTACACTATGGCATTAAAAACCGAGAGTCAGGTTTGGCGCTGGCACTAGCGATGGCAGGTGCCATTCCGACGCTTTATTTAGTCGGACGCTTTCTTAAAAAGTAGCAGGCACATTCCATGTGCCGTCCGCGAGTGAGAATGGCGTTTGATAGCGTGGGTTAAGACCACGCAGATATTAGCGTGCGATCTGCTCACCCTACGTTCACTGTGATTTTATTAACCCGAAGCGTGAAATTGCGGTCAGCCCCTCGCTCACGCTTCGGGTTGTGATGTTGACGCTAATGTGCTGTTTATAATTTATTCGAAAAACTAATCGCACGAGTCGTGCGAAGAAGAAAAGGAACTTGTTTTGGCACTTCCCTCGTCGTCGCTCACCCGTTGGCAGTGGACCGTTAGCATTCTGTTGTTGCTGGCCACCATGATCAACTACATGGATCGGCAGGTCTTAGCCAACATGTCGGTCCGAATCACGACTCAGCTAAAGATGAGCGACGAACAGTACGGAAACGTCGAGTGGGCGTTTGGGACTGCGTTTGCATTTGGCTCGCTCGCTTTTGGCTTTCTAGTGGACAAAGTATCGGTTCGATGGCTCTATCCCGCTGTCTTGCTAGCTTGGTCTGCGGTGGGATTCGCAACTGGATTTGTAGGGAACTACGACTCGCTTTTGGCCTGTAGGATCCTTCTCGGTTTTTTCGAAGCCGGGCATTGGCCATGTGCGTTGGTTGTCACGCACTGCATCCTTTCGAAAGAGGAACGCCCATTCGGAAACAGTATCCTGCAGAGCGGGGCTTCGATCGGCGCGATCATCACTCCGATCATCATTCAAGGTTTCTTTTGGTTTAATCAAGATGATCAAGCGTGGCGACCCCCGTTTCAAATCGTTGGTGTCGTTGGCGTATTCTGGGCTTTCGCATGGTGCTATTCCATACCCAAGGGATCGCTTATGAGAAAGAAAGAGGAAATACGAGAGGGGATCACGTCCTCAAACTGGTTTATTGACTTGCTTAAGAACCGTCGATTCTGGGCATTGGTTGTCATGGTTATTTCGATCAACACCTCTTGGCAATTGATCCGGGCTTGGATGCCTAAGTTTTTGCAACAGGGACGAGGCTACAGTGAGTCGGTTGCGCTCTACTTTAACTCTGCCTATTTCGTGGCAACGGATATCGGTTGCATCGGGGCCGGTCTGTTGGCATCTCGCCTAACGCAACTTGGACGGAGCGTCCATGCGTCTCGACTCATTACGTATGGACTTTGTAGCCTACTGGCTTGCTTGACCTGCCTAGCTGCTTTTTTACCACAAGGCTGGCTTTTGCTACTTGTATTGCTCTTTGTAGGTGCAGGAACGCTGGGTGTTTTCCCTTGTTACTACTCCTTCACGCAAGAGCTTTCGGTGACGAATCTTGGCAAGGTAACTGGGGTATTATCGTTCCTAGGTTGGATCGCTTCGTCGCCGGTTCATCGTTACTTCGGACGCTATGTCGACCAGACGCACTCGTTCGATCTAGGACTTGCGCTGGTGGGCCTGGGGCCTATGCTTGGCCTGATTGCGATGCTTATTTTGTGGCCGTCTACTTCCCAATACAAAAACGACTAAAGAGCGCGTCCAGAATATCGTCGGTATAAACCGTCCCAGCCACCAACCCGATTTCATCGAGCGATAGTCGGATTTCGCTCGCAATCACCTCGTCCCCTTGTCCAAACTCGGCCGCTTCTTTCGCATGTGACAGCGCTAGAATCGCGTTGTTGAGCGACGCTTGGCAGCGCGCGGCAGTGATCGGCACCACCTGATTGAAACTCTCCATTTTGGTCGCGGCCCATTCGCTCAACCCCTTCAGGACTCGATCAATGCTCTCCATGTGCATTGTACTTATCGAAAACACTTCGTCGTAGGCTCGCGATAACTCTCGCCCGATGGAATGAAGATCGCACTTCGCTCGGATCAACCAAATCGGGACCGATTCGCTGTCGAATTCCCATTCCGCGGATACGGAATCATCGACGGACAAGCAATACAAAATCAAATCGGCGTTTTCGATTTGCTTTTGGGTGAACCCTTGTGCAATCGCTCGCGGGGTCGTCCCGTCGATGGCCTCCAGGCCTGCGGTATCGACGATGTCGATCGCTGCACTTTCCAAGTTCAATCGCAATCGAACGTAGTCGCGGGTCGTGCCGGGTTCCGAGCTTACAATAGAAACTGGCTGCTTCGCGATCGCATTCATCAATGAGCTTTTGCCAGCGTTGGGTGGTCCGACTATGGCGACTTGCAATTGAACGGTTTGACCAGCTCGCGATTCCATTTGATGGAGCATTTCGCGAATAATTTTGAGCGACTGCTCGAGCCTTGCGATGATTTGAGACTGGCTAACGAATGAGATGTCTTCGTCGACAAAATCGAGACCTGCCTCAATGTCAGCCAATAAATTGACCAGCGTGGTTCGCAGTTGAGCAAGAGGTTCGGAGAGACCACCTGCAAGCTGCGACAGTGCAACGTTCAAAGAGCGATCGTTGACTGCATGAATCACACCGAGTACGGCCTCGCATTGCGTGAGATCGAGTCGACCAGCGAGGAACGCCCGCAATGTAAACTCGCCCGGCTGAGCGAGCGTGGCTCCGCTTTCAATCAACCGGGCTTGGATCGATTGGAGGATCTGAATGTTGCCGAGGCAATGCAGTTCGACGGAGGGTTGGCCCGTGTAGCTTCTACCGTCAGGCCAAACGTAAACCGCGACTTCGATGAGCCCCAATACGGGTAGCTCGATCGAGCTCTGCATTCGCGTGGCTCGAAAGAGGTTCCAACGTGGGTCGTTGCATTGCGAGAATGCTTTCGCAACGACGGCTAATGAATCTGGTCCGGTAACTCGGATGGCACCGCGTAATGCACCCTCTGCACCGGTTGCGATGGCGCAGATAGTGGACTCGGTATCAAATCTCATGCTTCGATGAACTTGTATTTTCCAGGCATTCGGACTTCAACCTCGGGAGCTGGTCCCCAGTCAGGTTTATCAGGCCCAAGCTTCAGTTCACTCGCGATGGCGTCATCCCATTTGATGATTTGGCCAGAGTAGGCAGCTTCGCGCCCCATGATCGCCATGAGCGTGCTCTTGCACATGTAATCGCCGTTGTTGATCGGCTTGCCATCTCGAATCGCTTTCATGAGAGCGATATGTTCGAGCTGATACATGCTCGGCTTCTTGCCTTGGAATTTCCAATTCGTCTCGCCTTTGATTTCGTTTGCCAGCACGCGAGATGTTCCCTTGGTGCCGTAGATGAAGTCCTCGGTCTGGTTATAACAGCCATCCATTTGGCGAGTCGTCGCAAAACATCGCGTTCCATCGGCCCATTCGTAGACGATGGAGAAGTGATCATAAATGTCGCCGTACTGCGGTTCCGTTCGTACTTGACGTCCTCCTGTACCGTAGCATAAGACAGGTGGTACGTCGTTGTGAAGCCACATGGCTTTGTCCAACGAGTGAATGAACTGCTCAACATAATGGTCACCGCTGAGCCACGTGTAGTAGAGCCAGTTCAACACTTGATTGTGCATGGGAGTCCATTCGGGCTTGGGGGTCCGACTCCAGAGTGTTCCGGTCAAGTAGTTTTCTTGGATCGAAATGATATCGCCGATTGCGCCCGATTGGATTTGTTCGATGGTCGCTTTCACGCCCAAGTCATATCGCCAGCAAAGACCGGAGACGACACAAAGTCCTTTGGATTCGGCGAGTGCCGATGCGGCCATGACTCGTCGGACGCCAGGTGGGTCTACAGCGACTGGTTTCTCGCAAAACACGTGCTTGCCCGCTTTGACAGAAGCTTCCATTTGTGCGGGTCGGAAGGCGGGTGGCGTCGCCAGCAGAACCACATCAATGTCCGTTTGAAGGATCTTGTCTAAAGCTTCCCAGCCGGAGAAGCATTGCTCTTCGGGAACTTCGTATTGGGCACCCAGTTCCTTTTTTAGTTGCTCCCGTCCGTTTTCCATTCGGTCATAAAAGACTTCGGCGACCGAAGTTAAACGGCAGCCTGCATCGGCTGACATCGCGTCTTTGGCGGCTCCCATTCCACGACCGCCGAGCCCAACCAATCCGACCTTGATGATGTCGCTGCCGGCAGCATGGGCGCTGCGTTGCAGAAAGCTTGCCGTTGTGGCGGCAGCGGTCGTGGCGGCAGTTGCCTTGAGAAAGGTCCGTCGGCTCGCTTCGGTCTTGGTATCGATTGTCGTTTTCGAGGGAACGAAATTTGGCAAATGGGATTGGCCGGAAGTCATCGAGTGGGACCTTTTTTTCAGGAGCAAATGGATTGGGAGGTAGGACCGATGCGAACAGGAATTAGACAATATCTGCTTCAGTGTAGGCTATCGGTGTTGTGAAATTTGCGTATCCTGGGGATCCGCAGTTCATTCAACCTTTTGGTTATAACCCAACAAACCCGGTATGCAACACGATCCTCGCACCTCGCAAGGCGAAAATCCACCACTTAGTCAGGAAACCGCCGCTGCTGACAAGTCATCGCCCGAGAATCGCCCGTTAGACCAGGGTTTCGACGACTCCGATGCGGACGGTGAATCAGATGAATCAGAAAGCCAAAGTGATCTAAGTCAGTACAGCATGCGTGGACGCTACTATCGGGACGAAGATCATGCTACCTTTTCCGAATGGCTAAAAACGGACCTGCCAATCGAATTGGAGGTTGGATCGGGGAAGGGACTTTTTTTGACCAACGCGGCTAAGCGTTTTCCTGATCGAAGGTTTATTGGATTGGAGCTTGCGGCCAAGTACGCGTTGGAGTGCCAAGCTCGGATCGAAAAAATAGGGATGCCGAACGCGAAGTTCTTTGCCTGCGATGCGGTTGCAGTGCTAGATCAAGATGTAGCGGATAATTCGCTCGATGCAATACACGTGTACTTCCCAGATCCATGGTGGAAATCACGGCACAAGAAGCGTCGCGTGCTGAACGAAAAATCGCTTGTTAATATAGAGAGGAAACTTAAGCCGTCGGGCTCGCTTCATTTCTGGACCGATGTCTTGGATTATTACGAGGGGACGCTTGAGCTCATCGATCAAGTGACCAAGTTCAAAGGTCCATTCTTTGTAAGTGAGCCACCCGCAGCTCATGACATGGACTACTTAACCCATTTCGAACGAAGGACGCGTCGAAACGGCCTGCCAGTCTACCGGTCGCGATTTACGAAGGGTTAAAGCAATCAGCGAATCGCACTCGGCACGACGCGCAAGCTAGTGAGCTCACATCTAGCACGACGCGCAAGCTAGTGAATTCGCTCTAAGATGAGCTAGCCGACAAAACACAAGAAGTAAAAAAAGTAAGCAACTTATTTTCGATGCCAGTTCGTTAGACGCTACTATGCTAGTCTTCATGCTTTGCCTCATTTGAGAATGGGCGAACTATTTAACTGGAAGCTTCGCGACGCCAAGCTTTTCTAGCAGCTCTGCCAACTCTTTTCCGTGAGTCTCGGTGTTCACTTTGGACTCAACGGCCAGGACCTTGCCATCCTTGCCAATAATGAAGGTCGTTCGGCCCGCTTTGGATCTGTCGCTGCTCAACACTCCGAACATTTCCGCGTTCTTGCCTTTCGGGTCGCTTAGAATTGGGTAGTCCAGTTCGAGGCTCTTGGCAAACTCAGCGTTCTTTTCAACAGGATCGGTGCTCGCAGTGAAGTAAGCGACATCGTACTTCTTGAGCATGTCACCAGACTCTTTCATCGACTTGCACTCTTTGGTGCATCCGCCGGTGAAAGCTCGTGGGAACCAGGCGATAATAACCGCCTTCTTGCCGACAAAGTCCTTTGCTTTGTAGGTCTTTCCATCGCTTCCCTGCATTTCAAATTCCGGTGCAGTATCACCAACCTTCGGGACATCTGACGAAATCGCAATACTTGGCATCGAGAAACAAGTCACAGCAGCAACTACACAACAGAGAAATGATCGCATCTTAACGCACCTTGCAAAGTGGGGACTAGTGGACAAACAGCAACCACCAGTATACCGAAATCGGCAAGAAGTTTTACTTGAATGGAACGAAACCAAGTCGTTTTCACCCCGTCTACATTTCAGGGGATCGAAAACCGAGAATCGCTGGTTTTTTGTGCTTGCGATCATTCCGAAGGACGGTGCTAACGTCCAATAGTACTCACTTTCAACTCATGTGAACCTCAGGCGTTAGCCGTGGGCTACTAGTGGCCCGCGTTTTCCAACGATAAGGCCCGAAGCTAGCGCTTTCGGTTCATAAAGTGAGTGCCATTCGGCTAATTAGACGGTCACTTACTGGGCTCGTCCAGTTGTGGCTCTCGAGGTTCGCTTGAAGGCGGATTCCAGTTTTTCAAACTGTTTGTTGAGGTCTTTCAGGCTGGCTTCCCAGCTCTCATGCGCTCGAGCGTGTTCGTCGCCGAGTTGCTCCCAGCGGGCATCGATTTTCGTCAACTCAAAATTGAGCTTCTCCGTCCCGCGTCTCTCCGCTTGCGCGATTTCTTCTTGCTTTTCCAACTCATAACTTGGTTTCAACAAGGCTTCAATGGCCTTGATACCCGATGGCTCGATTTCGATGAGAATCTCATTCTGGTCACCCGACATGGCTGAAGTTGTTCCGATGAGCTTGCCGACGATCTCCGGCTCGTTGTTTGGTCGCGGGATTCCTACGGACAAACTAGTCTTGGATGGATCGATGCAAGTCGTTAAAGGAATCGAAATCGTAGCTGACCAGCCTTGGTTTGCATGTTGAATCGTCGTAAGACACTTGTTCCGATTGTCCAGTAATCTTTGAACCACGACTTGGAACTGGGTGGAGTTCGACTGAACGAGTTCCATTTCTTGAACGTTGCAAATCAACCAAGCAGGACCTTCTGGTTGCGAATCGCGAGTCAGTCGAATGTTGACCGCTGGCTTATCGCTTTCTGCGAGGTCGCGGCTAGACAGGTCTTTGAAATGCAGTTCAAACCGACTTGTCGCTTCCGGTGAATCGACAAGCGTGCCCGTAAATTGCATCGTCCCTTTGGCTTTGCCTGTAAGAAAACGGGTGAAGCCGTTCGGAAGCTTGGAAACGAATTGTGAGTTAAGCAGATTTGATTGAATCTCCGATTGACCCTCCATTTGCAACGCATTGGCTGGCGTTTCACGCAACGCGGTAATGGACTGTAACGCCAGTTGGAGCATAGATCGGTTACGGTTCCATTCCTTGGCGACTGCAGATTTCGCCAATTTCGATGCGTCTTCAGTGGCTTTAGGCGGCGGTAAACTCTTGAGATTGCCTAAGTCGTGCATGAGCTTTTTCGGAGCTGTTTGACGCATGGATGTCATGAGTTTCTCAGACTCCTTGCGAGCCACTCGATCTTCGGCCATGGCTTGGACGATAGGCGCCACTTGCTTTTTCGCCTCGTCCACAACTGAGGTTTGTCGAAGTACATTCAAAGCACCTTCGCTGGGTGTGGCTTCGGAAATTCGTCGCAGGATGTCGCTTAGTTGAGTGGATACGCTCAACTGAGTGCGACTTTGCTTAGCCGACTCATCTATCATCTTTATCTTGAACGGCTGGAGTATGGACTCAATAACCGGACCTAAACTTATGCTGTCATCGGAAGTTGCAGTGAGCGATATTTGCGATTGCGTTTCCACGGCAAAAGGAATGAACTCACTCGTCGGTTCTGCTACGAACCAATGGACATCGGTCGCGACAACACTGTTCACTTTCAGATTGCGATAAAGCAGACTGTTCCAATCAAATTTAAGGACAACTTGTGGAATGCGATTTAAGTTGGCTTGACTTCCAGTGCCACTCTCATCCTGGGATGAGTGAACGACAACGTTGCGAAGAGCAATAGTACCGTCGACGAGTGAAATCTTCGAAGACCCAATCTCAACTTTTGCCCGCATGATTTCAGAGAGTCGTGATTCAATGCGAGCACGCATGATGGGTTGGAAACAACATATTCCACCACCGAGCGTCACGGTCGCAATGAAAAGTCGACGACGAAACGTCATGCCGATTTCTCCGAAGACTTCCGGACCGACTCTTTGGAACCATTAATGTGCCACAATAGATACTTTAGCGATTCATCTCGATTGCCAGCTTGGCTTGCCGTGTGACTTAGGTCATAGGAGATCGTTTGACCAACGAGTCCCTTCGTGTTTGGTACAACACCTTGATTGAAGGAGTCTTTGGGAGCAATGGTTGAGAGGTTTCCTGTCGGCATAGAGTTTCCTTGTACGTGAAGAACTGCGGCGAAATCTTTTTTGTTATGGTCAGATTCTTGAGCAGCAGGGAGTGGTTTCCGATATCGAACAACTTCGATGACCGTTTCGCGAAGAAAAGTGTCGTTTCCATCTGGGAGCACTTCGCCGGTAAAAATAGTCGGCATAGCTCGTTGCTTGCGATGGCGATCTGCACGCCGTGCCTGCTTGGCTGACGATTCGGTATTTGCTTTAACAGCATTTGCGTCGTGCATGTTCACTGTCGCGGTAGCTGACTCAGGCATTCCAGTAGGTTTAGCTGAGTCGCT
>Ga0105045_10001532_pt1 | contig 18968 bp, 18 predicted proteins | sample MAT02_FD_78089 | JGI IMG/M metagenome (GOLD analysis project Ga0105045, IMG submission 78089) | Freshwater microbial communities from Lake Fryxell liftoff mats and glacier meltwater in Antarctica - MAT-02 (megahit assembly) | ecosystem: Environmental > Aquatic > Freshwater > Ice > Liftoff... | reverse complement strand
CGCTTTTCAATGGACACCGAAGAATATGGGAGGAGCAGGAACTGTACCCGATGCACACAACCCTAATATTAAGCATGCTCCCTATATGCTTACATCCGATCTTGCCCTACGTGAAGACCCTGCATACGCTAAAATATCGCAACGTTTCTTCGAAAACCCAGATGAATTTGCCGATGCTTTTGCAAGAGCATGGTTCAAATTGACGCATAGAGATATGGGTCCACGAGTGAGATACCTTGGTAAGGAAGTACCCGACGAAGTATTAATCTGGCAAGACCCTATTCCTGAAGTCGAATATGTAAGTATTGACAACGAAGATGTAGCACGACTGAAAGGGGAAATTTTGGATTCTGGTTTATCAATTTCCGAATTGGTCTCAACAGCTTGGGCATCTGCTTCCACATTTCGCGGAAGCGATAAACGTGGAGGAGCCAATGGTGCTCGAATTAGATTGTCGCCACAAAGGTATTGGGAAGTTAACAAGCCAGCCCAATTGAGCAAAGTACTGGCTAAACTCGAAGAAATTCAATCAATATTCCACAGCTCTCAGTACAGCGGGAAAAAAGTCTCAATGGCCGACCTGATTGTTCTAGGCGGGTGCGCTGCAATTGAAAAAGCCGCTAAAGAAGGTGGCGTTGCGATCGATGTACCATTTAGTCCAGGTCGTGGCGATACAACACAGAAGCTCACTGATGCCGAATCTTTTACAGCACTCGAGCCAGCGGCTGATGGGTTCAGGAACTATTTCAAACCAAAGCATAAATCCAAGGCAGAAGAGATGCTGGTGGATAAAGCCCATCTCTTATCCCTTACGTCTCCTGAGATGACGGTATTGGTTGGCGGATTGCGCGTATTGGGCGCAAATTATGACGACTCAAAACACGGCGTTTTTACGGACAAACCAGGCGTGCTGACCAACGACTTCTTCGTGAATGTTCTTGATATGAACACTACCTGGAAAGCGCTCGACAGCGGAAGCCATGCCTTTATGGGAACTGATAGAGTAACAGGAACACCAAAATGGACGGGCACGCGTGCCGACTTGATCTTTGGCTCCAACTCAGAGCTTCGGGCAATTGCCGAGCTTTACGGTTCCAACGACTCGGCCAAAAAGTTTGTGCACGACTTTGTAAAAGCTTGGTCCAAGGTTATGAATCTGGATCGATTCGACTTACAATAAGCTGAAATCTCAAAAATTACCTGAGGCGGCTTCCTTTGAAGCCGCCTTTTTTTTAGGGTTATAGTTCGTTGCACAGTGGATTTTCAGTTGAAGGCTATCACCGCGTCAACTTGTCTTTTACGCTGATGTAGCCCATAAAAATCTCCTGCCCTTTCTTTTCGTCATTTACCCAGGTAGCCTTGAAGTTGGAAAACTCCGGGCGGCACTGCTCGATTACCACGTAAGGGCTATTGCTCGACTTCACCCAAGCTTTTTCGGGCCACCACGGTATGTTCTTAAAAACATAATTGCCATTATTCATCAGCCAAATAGCTGGAGTTTCGGAACTCCCATGTTGTAAAAATAGTCCATCGATTTCGATTAATGTTCCAAAACTCCAAAATGCAAACGCTCCATTTCGCGGAAGGTGCTCTAAGTGGAAGTTCTTGATGGTAAATAGTTTGGCAGTGGTACAGCCATTGGCATCGAAATAGACGGCGTGCTCGTTGTCCCAGCCTTCACTGATACAATCTTCCAGGCGAACCCCGGTGGTTTGCAATATTTTGAAAGATGAGCCCGTGCATCCTTTTTTGTTGTAAACCCTACAACTACGAACAACGGTGTGGTTGCATTGGGAATTGTTATAACTCACGCCTTTCCAAATTCCCTGCTTCCTTTCACCTTCAACAGCCGTGCGCAATACGATGCCGTCGTGGCCAACATTGGTGACCAAGATGTTCTCGATGGTCGTCATCAAACAGAAAACCAAATCGATTGCAGCAACAGACTGACTGATGAATTCAATATTGCTTATGACGGTATTAAAACTCGATCCGATAAAAATACCCTTCGTCCCGCCCTCAATCTTGCCAAAATTTTGAATTCGGAATCGTGTTTTATTCCAAATCATCGCAGTAGATTGATCGGGTGGAATACTCTTGAATACTTCGATTGAACCCATCACTTTAATATTGGCTCCTTGCCCATCAATTATTACCAATCGGCCTGGTCGCGGCAGTTCTAAGCTCCGGCTGATAAGATAATCTCCAGGTTCAAAAAGTATGCGGCATATTGCTTTGTTGTCTTTCAATTCGTCGAACTTGGCGGGAATATCATCTCCCTGTTTCAAGATAAGTTCGGAATTATAGGCTTTCGCAAAAGCGGAAATGAAGCAGAAAAAGATGAGAAGCACAACCGGAAAAACTTTCGACCTTCGCATAATGGTTCAATTTTTTGAGAATTTAAAGGTAGTCGAATTGGCGAGCGTATTAGCCGGTCCAGCCGTGGGAATGTTCTTTGCCGAGCTCGGAGCTAAGGTGGTAAAATATGAAAATGCACTCTCTGGTGGCGACGTAACGCGCAAATGGCGTTTACCCGGAGAAACGGAACTCGGTCCATCGGCTTACTACGCTTCCGTAAACTTTAAGAAAGAAGTGCGATTAATAGACCTTTCAAAATCAAGCGATCGAGCGGCTTTGACTGCAGAACTCGATGATGCCGACTTGGTAATTTCTAATTTCCAACCACGCGTTGCGGCCAAGCTTGATTTACTCCCTGAAACTTTGCGAAAGCGTCATCCAAAATTGATAATAGCGGTGATTGAGGGATATGCCGATTCCGATAAACCCGCCTATGATGCGGTGCTTCAGGCCGAAACAGGTTGGATATCAATGAACGGAACCGTAGATCAATTGGCCAAACTCCCGGTGGCGTTAATCGACGAATTGGCCGCTCATCAACTGAAGCAAGCATGCCTTTTGGCTCTGATCCACCGCGAGCGAACGAACGAAGGCGCAGTGGTGCGCTGCAGCCTGGAAAGCGCTTCGCTGTCGGCCTTAGCCAATCAAGCCAGCAATTATTTGATGTGCGAGGCTATCCCGCAACCCATGGGTACAGCTCACCCGAATATTGCGCCTTATGGAGATCTATTTCAAAGTGCAGAAGGCAAAAAGTTTTTACTTGCCATCGGTAGCGACGAGCAATTCGCAAAGTGCTGTGCGGCTTTGGGGCTCGAATTGCACAATGTTGTTGATTTCGCAACGAACACAGATCGCTTAAAGAACCGACATGGTTTGGTAGCTGTTCTTCAAAAATCGTTTGCAGAGTTTTCGATCTCCGAAATAACTGAAAGGCTCGATGGTGCTAAAATTCCGTTCGGCATGGTGAAGCAGCTCGACCAAGTGCTAAAATCAAAAACAGCCATTGACTTGCAAAGAGAAGAGATCCAAGAAGAGCGCAGGACCATCCGCTTGAGCGGAAATGCTTTTACAGCAGATTTTTTGGACGCTGACTGATTTCTTTCTTTAGCAATTTCGCTAATTCCGTTGCGTCCCTATCGCTGAGCTGCATAGCAAATCGTACCCATTTACCCTGATAATCGAAGGTGAGTCGCTCGCCACCAAGCACCCACCAAGCATTCTCATATTGATAGGCGAAGCTGCGCTTGGAAAGCTCAATGAGACTCAAATCTTTGATATTAGCTAAAAAGTACGGCTTGCTCTTACCAAACGTAAAAATACTGCGCTTGACATAAAGGTTGGTGTCGTCAACAGTAATCAGCTCATTGCCCGATTTTCGAAAAGCCCACGTGCGACCTATTTTCCAAAGGTAGTAGGCCCAGAAGGCTAAGAATATTGCTAATATCTTACGCATTTCGCGGTCGGGATTGATGTAGTATTCCCTCATTACCACTATGCCGCAAAACAGCCATGCGAGAAGCCATGCTAAAAGCAAACTTTCCTTCCAGCGCTCAACCTTTCCTAATATTACCAACCGGAACTTTCCGCCATCGCGCGAAAAGCTTACCCGTTCGCCTATGTAACCAATCTTATTAGCCGATGACATGAGCTGCGGTCAATACACGTTCGTAAAGCTCTACGTAAATAGGCAGCACTCGGTCGAGCGAAAATTCTTCGGCTCTTTTCTTTGCGTTTATTCGAAAAGTTGCCAATGCATCGTCGGAAGAAAGAATCTTCAAGGCATTAGCGGCCATCTCTTCGATATTGCCCACATCGCTGGTAAATCCTGAAAAACCATTTGGATTAAGCTCCGACAAACCACCCGTATTAGTGCTGATTACCGGCACCCCACATGCCATAGCTTCCAAAGCTGCTAAACCAAAACTCTCCGACTCGGAAGGAAGCATAAATAGATCTGAAATCCAGAGGACTTCTTCCGGTTTTTTAAGTTTCCCCAGAATATGGGTATCATCACACGTGCCCAATTCGCGGCATAAGTGTTCCACCCGGTATCGTTCGGGGCCATCGCCTACCAAAATAAGCTTGGCCGGGATGGCTTCACGTATTTTCTGGAAGGTATAAATCACGTCTTCCACCCTTTTCACCGGCCTGAAATTGCTGATGTGGGTGATAATGCGTTCGCCATTTGGCGCATAAGCCAACCTAAAATTTTTCTCTGGTTGAGGTTCATAATGTTCCAGTTTTATAAAATTCGGAATCACTTCCACTTCGCGTAAAATGTCGAAGTGGCGATAGGTATCGTCTCGCAGACTGGAAGAAACGGCAGTTACGGCATCGCTGTTGTTTATTGCAAACGTAATGGCCGGGGCAAAAGATGGATCGCGACCTACAAGGGTAATGTCGGTGCCGTGGAGCGTGGTGATAAATGGTATATGGATGCCTTGCGACGCTAAAATTTGCTTTGCCATATAAGCCGCCGAGGCATGGGGAATGGCGTAATGAACATGTAGTAAGTCCAGCTTTTCAAATTTTACTACGTCCACCAGTTTACTCGCCAGAACCGTTTCGTACGGGGGGTAATCGAAGAGTGGATAGTCGGAAACCACTACTTCGTGATAGCGGATGTTTTTGGTAAAAGAGCCAAGTCTTACCGGTTGATTATAGGTGATGAAATGCACCTGATGCCCTCGCTCGGCTAATGCTTTGCCCAATTCTGTTGCCACCACCCCGCTCCCGCCAAAGGTTGGGTACAATACAATTCCGATCTTCATAGCCTTCTTATTCGGCCACAAAGATAAAACCTTCCGTTTGGAAAATTGCCCAATTGCCTACCATAAACCAATTGCACCGTTTAAACTGCGCATTTCTTAACTGATCAATTTCACAGCATCCGAATAAGGTCAATGGGTATCTTGGCCAAAAATAACCGATATGGCGACCCTAAAAATCAACAATCTTTCGAAGACTTACCCCAATGGCGTAAAGGCATTGAACGATGTGAGTATCGAAATATCCAACGGGATGTTTGGCCTATTAGGCCCCAATGGAGCCGGCAAGTCGAGCTTAATGCGCACCCTCGCCACCTTGCAAGAAGCCGACTCTGGGAGTGCATTTCTCGATGATCTCGATATTCTGAACAATCCGCAAGAGCTGCGAAAGCACTTAGGCTACCTCCCGCAAGAATTTGGAGTGTATCCGCGAATAACAGCGGAACAATTGCTCGATCACATAGCCATTCTTAAAGGGCTCAAGAACGCCAAGGAGCGACAGGAGCTTGTTCATTTTTTGCTTCAAAAGGTCAATCTTTACAGCCAGCGCAATAAAGCTGTGAAGGGATTTTCGGGAGGGATGAAGCAACGTGTTGGTATCGCCCAAGCACTTATTGGCAACCCTTCGCTCATAATCGTTGACGAGCCAACCGCAGGACTCGATCCAGGTGAGCGCAACCGCTTTCATAATTTACTCGCCGACGTGGGCGAAAAAGTCATTGTGATCCTTTCAACCCATATTGTAGATGATGTGCGCGAACTCTGCTCCGAAATGGCAATCATGAATTTGGGAGAAATTGTTTATAAGGGTCAACCGGCCGATGTGTTGAGTGAATTGGAAGGAAAAGTTTGGTCGAAAACAGTAAGTCGCGAAGAACTAGCTGCGCACAAGGATATGTACCACGTTATTTCAGACAAAATGATAGCCGGCAATCCGCAAATACATGTATGGAGTGAGACTAATCCAGGAGTTGGATTCAAAGCAGTGGAGCCTAATCTCGAAGATGCATTTTTTATCCATATCAACCCCTTAACAACCGTTTAAGCCATGTTTACAGCTTTCTTAAATCAGGAGCTTCGATCGGCTTTTACAAGCCCCATGCTCTATATTTTCCTTTTTATAGTAACACTTCTTTCTTTTGGGGCTGTGGCAAGCGATACGGTCAGCATTGGTGGGGCGGTAGGTAATGTTTATAAAAACGCACCGCAAATTCTCACCACTTTCACGCTTATTTTGGGGATTTTCGGTTTGCTCTTTGCCGCGGCTTTTTTCAACAATGCTGCGCTCCGCGATCATAATAATCAGTTCAACGAGATTCTTTTTCACCTGCCGATTTCCAAAGCTGGCTATTTCTGGGGGCGGTTCATTGGCGCCTTAATCCTATCTACCATTCCTATGCTGGGCGTATTTATTGGAGCCTGGCTTGGAGCCCTAATCGGCCCATTGGCTGGTTGGGTAGAAGCCGATCGGATTGGTCCGTTTTTCTTTGAAACGATTTACACGAATTACTTCATCTTCGTTTTACCCAACATGTTTGTGGCGGGTTCGATAATCTTCTTCCTGGCGCATCGCTCCAAAAGCACCATCATTTCATTTGTTGGAGCTATGGCGATTATTGTGACTTATATTATTTCGGGAACGCTCCTTTCGGACATCGACAATGAGAGCACCGCAGCTTTGGCCGATATTTTTGGAATACGCACCTATAGCGTAGAAACCCGCTACTTCACGCCGGCTGAGCGAAATACGCTTAGCCCTTCATTTACCGGATTGGTGCTTCAAAATCGGTTCATCTGGATTGGGGTGGCCCTCCTGATTTCGTTTCTTTCCTACCGCAGCTTCAGCTTCAAAGAAAAACTTCGATTTAAAAAAGCTAAGAAAGAAAAACCAACGCCGGTAACAGCAGCACCCACCGCTTGGCCGCAGGCGCACCAAACATTTGGCGCAAGCCTCGTTTGGACGCAATTCCGAAGTATTTTTAGAATGAACACACTTAGCATTACCAAGAGTGTGGTGTTTAAAATATTGGCTCTTTTTGGCATTATTCTACTGGTCACATCACTGGCACAAGGCTATGAATATTTTGGGCTACAATCTTACCCCGTAACCTATATGATACTCGACGATATAACGGGCTCCACCAGCACGTTCATGATCATTATTATCGTTTTTTTCAGCGGAGAATTGGTTTGGCGCGACCGTATATCACGTATAGATGAAGTGATCAACTCTACGCCCCATGGCACAGCTGTTTCACTTTTCGCGAAATGGGCAAGCCTGATATTTGTCGCTTCCCTTTTGCATTTTAGCTTCGTTGTTTTAGGAATATGCGCACAACTATTTCGCGGCTACACAGCCATCGACTTCGATCTATATCTCGTTGATTTCTTACTCGGAACCCTACCTAATTACGTTGTCTATTCAGCGCTTTTCGTTCTGATTCAAACCTTAGTAAATAATCGCTATTTGGGCTATTTTTTGGGGATTATCATCAATTTTGCCTTAGCCATTATTATTGGCGTATTTCACTGGAGTAGCAGTATGCTCGTGCCCGGAGAATCGCCCGGGATATTTTTCAGCGATATGAGTGGTTTTGGACCAGGAGTAATAGCAACGCTATGGTTTGATCTTTACTGGGTGCTTTTTGGTTTACTGCTGATGTGTTTGGCTGCGCTATTTATGGAACGCGGAATTTCAGCGCGCTTGAAAGATAAGTTAAGCGCAGCTCGCCAAAATTTCAAAGGTTCGCTTCGCATAGCAACTCTGGCGTTAACGTTTGCCTGGATTGGGGTAGCAGCATTTGTTTACTACAATACGCAGATTCTCAATCCTTATAAAAATAACAAGCAACAAGAACTGGCTCAAGTAGCATACGAAGAAACTTACAAAAAATATGCTGCGCTCCCCCACCCCAGTTTGACTGATATTTCCTATGAAATTGACATTTTCCCCGAAAAGCGCGATGTATATGTACGCGCCAAAGGCCAGCTTTTAAATAAGACGGATAAAGGAATTGATAGTTTATTCTTTAATATTCAAAGCGGTTGGGATACGGAAATCGATATTTCGGGTGCGGTTCTCGCCTTAAATGATACAATCCTCGATGTAAGAATTTATAAGCTTGGCAAGACGCTCAATCCAAATGAATCCTTAGAGATACGTATGGTGACGAGTTATTTAACCAAAGGCTTTAGCAATGGCTTGGGCAATACCGACATTCTTTCGAATGGTACTTTCTTAAATAATTTCAGTATTCTACCCATAATGGCGTACTCGGAGCAAGGCGAAATGAGCGATAGAAATGATCGAAAAAAGTATGGACTTCCTATGAAATTGCGGATGCCTGAGTTGAAACACGATTGCAGCGAGGTTTGCATGTCGAATTACCTCACGGATGGTTTGGCGGATTGGGTAACGGTACGAAGCGTTATTTCAACTTCTAACGATCAAATTGCTGTAGCTCCAGGGTCATTAGTCAAGCAATGGGAAAAAGATGGCCGTGCTTATTTTCAATATGAACTCGATAAGCCTTCCCAGAACTTTTACAATTTCATGTCAGCGCGCTACGAGGTGGCCCGCGAGAAATACAATGATATTGACGTCGAAATTTATTACGATGCCAAACATGGGGTGAGTGTTCCCAAAATGCTTGATGCTGTGAAGCGCTCTTTGGCTTATTATGAGAAACACTTCGGGCCTTACTACCACAAACAGGCGCGTATATTAGAGTTCCCCCGTTACAGCACCTTTGCCCAAGCTTTCCCGGGTACAATGCCGTATTCAGAAGGTTTTGGGTTCATAGTAAATCTCGAAGATGAAACCGAAATCAATGTAGTGGATGCAGTAATTGCCCACGAAATGGCGCATCAGTGGTGGGCCCATCAAGAGATACCAGCCTTAATGCAGGGAGCCACGATGCTAACGGAAAGCTTTGCCGAATACTCCAGCCTGATGGTGATGAAAGAAGGAAGCGACGACATGAAAATGAAGCAGTTCTTGAAGTACGATTTCGATCGCTACCTGCGCGGACGCACACAGGAAGCGGAAAAGGAACTTCCGCTTTACAAAGTGGAGAACCAACAATACATTCATTATGGAAAAGGAAGTGTGATTTTGTATGCCTTGCAAGATTATATAGGTGTAGATTCCATGAACGCGGCGCTCCGGAGCTTCCTGGAAGCTACAGCCTATGCTGAACCGCCTTATCCAACTTCGCTTGAATTTTTAAATCATTTGGAGCCCCGCGTGCCGGATAGCCTTAAATACCTCGTGCGCGATTGGATAAAGGAAATTACCCTGTATGATCTTCGGCTTACCGATGCAAAAGTTGAAAAGCGAAGCGATGGGAAATACGCCGTTTCCTTTGAAATGGACAACCGGAAACTCTACGCCGATACTTTGGGCAACGAGAAAGAAACCCCTTTAAACGATTGGGTCGATATTGGATTGTACGCCGATAGCCAGGAAGAAAAGCTTTTGGCATGGAAACGGGTAAAAATCCAAAGTGGCAAATCGACTGAAATAATGGTAGTCGATACCATTCCAGCGAAAGCGGCTATCGATCCACGCCGCATGCTGGTAGAGCGCGTGATAAAGGACAACGTGAAGACAGTGAGTTTGAATTGAAAAGACGAGTCTAAATCGAACTTGTGATCGGAAAGCATTCAAATGGCGAATGGTTTATCAAGTTAATCAGAAGAGAAGTTTAGAATTTCTCCATAGGTCCAAACCACCGATCAAAGAATCGTTGCAGGGAAACCCGCATCACTGGGTAACCATTTAAATTGCCATGCTTACCGCCAGGTATGGTGAGCATTTCACAATCAGGTCTATTGCCAATAATTTTATAAAGGTTGAGACCTAATTTGTATGGAACTATGGTATCCTTGGTGCCATGGGCAATAAGTATCGGCGATTTGGCTGCACGTAGATAAATATCATTGCGAAAGGAATAGCGCAGAAACAGATTCACCGGAATCACCTTAGAGTGAAAAAGTGCAACATTGGTCAAGCTGTCATAAGGTGTTTCGAGCACCACCGCGGCCGGTGTGCTGTGCGATGCAAGCCAGGATGCCATACCAGTACCAAGGGAACGGCCGTAAATGCAAACTTTTTCCGCGGGATATCGCAGAAGCACTTCTTGATAGCATGCTTGGGCATCGCTAAAGAGTGCCTGCTCACTGCGCTTACCCCTACTTTTGCCATATCCGCGATAATCTGGTAAGAACACGTCGAAGCCAAAACTGGTAAGTTCTTCGGCTATCGGCCCCCAACGAAGCACGCCACCCGTATTGCCATGAAAATAAAGAATACAACCGCGGGATACTTTCGCCTTAATCAAAATGGCGTGGATTCGTCCTTGCTGAGGCGTATCGAAAAAAACTTCTTCGATTGGCGACGCCAATATAATCGGTGCATCTTCAGCGAGTTTTCCGCACGGTGCGAATATTAAGCTGCTCTGGAAGAAATAATAAAATGCGCAAACCAAGCCATAAATGATGACTAATGTGATTAAAATATACGTGATTTGTTGACCCATTTACTCAAACAAAGAACGAACAATATTGGATAATTGGTATTAGAGAAACTATGAAATCACTACCAGAGCATATCTCGGCTGCAGCAATTCCTTACGATGCTTATTTTGAGCATGTTCAAACTTATGCAGCAACAAATACTACGAGTGGGCCTACCCAGTCGGAAAGCTTGAGCCATTACACAAAGCTGAATGCCAGCCGAATGCGCAGATTAAACAAGCAAGTGCGTCCGAGTAAGGATTTAATTGATCTAATTGACAGGAGCAAAATTGCTCAGAAGTGGATCATCATAACAGAAGCCTGGTGTGGCGATGCGGCTCAGAACATTCCTTACGTCGCGAGATTAGCTCAGGCGTGCGTCACGGTAGAATTGGGCTTTGTGTACCGCGATGAACACCTGGCTTATATGGACGCTTACCTAACACGTGGCGGACGTTCGATTCCAAAACTTATCATCTACCGAGCTGATAATTTAAGCGAAATAACCAATTGGGGTCCTCGCCCTGCCGCCGCGCAAAAGATGGTAGACGCTTACAAAGCGAAAGGTCCAGAAGGCGAGCCTTTTGCGGAATTTTCTGAAAAACTCCACAAGTGGTATCAAGTTAATGCGAACATCGATTTGGAGAATGAACTATTGCTTACCTTTCAATCGCTAACGAAATAAGCTTGTACCATGAGAGCTAACATTTTACTTTCCTGCGCTATCTTCATAATGACATCGAGCGCTGTGTACGCGCAGTCTGAAACGGATCCAAGCGTGTTGAGAAAACAGATCAAGGACTTGGAGAGCAACATTAAAGACCAGTATTCGGAGATTGAAAAGCTGGAGAAATCCATTGTGAAAGTGCGACCAGAAGCTGAACAAGCCAAGCGAGATGCGGAAAATATACGATCGAGACGCGACCAGGTGAAATCTGATTTCGAAGCTTTCAAGTATGACGAAAAGGCTGCTGCCCTCAAAAGCATGCAGAAGGAGTACAAATTAGCTGACAAGAGTTTATCGAAATATCAGAAGACTGGTGATAACTTGAAATCTAAATTGAGCGATGAGCAAACAACATCATCCATCGCCGCAGGGCAGAAATCGGAAAAAATTGGAGAACTCGATAATTTGAAAGCTAAGCTAAATGGAATGCCGGAAGCAGAAAGAGCTTCTCTGGTTTCCGCAGCATCTGATAAAATGGCTACGGAAACAGCAAAGGCAGAAGCAACTGCTTACGAGAACGAACTCAAGCGCGTGAAATCCTTAGAAAAAGAAGCCTCGGCTTACGACAAGACCATCAATAAATCAAATTCAGCAGTCGATAAAATTCAGAAGGAGATCACCGAAAATGCCGTGGCAGTTGACCAAACGAAGGCTAAGTCCAACGATCTTAAATCATCTGTAGCTGCCAGGGAGGCGGAACTGAAGCAATTTGACCCGAAAGCCGTGGAGAAAGAGCTTACTAATTTACAGAAGGATTTGAACGACGCCGAACTGCGCAATCAAACACTTCAAAGTGATTTAGATCAAGCGTTAGGTACTATTAATCAGAAACACAACTTAATAGAAGAGCAGAAAAAGTTGGTAAGGGAGAAAGAATCGGACTTGGGAAGGAAATAGAATCCGGAAACCGGAATTCGGAAACCGGAATTGATAAGATCATATAATGCTCTGACTAAAAGTAATTTATAGTTGAAGTGTATTAACTTTAAAATGAGAATTCTGAAAACTTAATCCCAAAGGGGTTAATTAAGGATTATATAATGGTCAATGAACTCTCGAATGCATCCTTCGCCGCCTTTGGTGGAAAGAACAACATTTACGACGGCTTTGACTTTGGAATGAGCATCTTGCGGACTGGCACTAAAACCCACTTTTTCTAGAATAGGTAAATCATTGATATCATCGCCTATGTAGGCTACGTGATTCAGGTCGAGACGCATTTCTTTGAGCCATTCATTCAATACTTCGAGTTTTGGGCGCACTCCGATATATATCCTTTTGATGCCGAGCATTTGGGCGCGGTGAGCCGTAACTTCGCTCCGTAAGGCGGCGCTGATGATGCCAATTTCGACTCCAGCTTTCATTGCCAATTGAATACCCAATCCATCCTTCACGTTGAACCGTTTCATTTCCTGTCCTTCCGAATTGTAGTACATCCCTCCTTCCGTAAAAACGCCATCCACGTCGAGCACCAGTAATTTGATCGTTCCATTGCGCAACTGTTCGTCGCTCCGCTCCAGATCGACGGTATTGAGTCTTTCGAAAGGTACACCCAACGATTCAATCAATGTCCACAAGGATTCGGGATCGAGCGACCTGAACTGCGAAGCGCCAAGCTGTTGGGCTTGGCGCTTGCGCAAAAGGTAATTGATATTCTTGAACAGCATTAGGGCTGTGCTACGATATCGATCAATTCAATTTTGAAGATCAATACGGCATTTGGTTTAATAGTAGGTGGACTACCGCGCTCGCCGTAAGCAAGTCCGGGTGGAATAGTTACCAACCAGGTAGAACCAACGGGCATAAGCTGAAGAATTTCCGTCCAACCTGGAATAACCCGGGTCAAGGGGAACTCAGCCGGTTGGCCACGCTCATAACTACTATCGAAAACTTCGCCTTCTGTAGTTTTACCTTCGTAGTTTACCCGAACAGTGTTTTCGGTAGTCGGCTTGGCACCTGTACCCATCGTGATTACTTCGTACAACATACCTGACTCGGTAGATTGGTATTTGCTGTCCTTCTTTAATTCGGCCATGTATGCGTCCGCTTTCTCCAAGCCTTTTGCGCTCTGCTCGGCCTGAACACGGGTCATGAAAGCACGGATGATTTCATTACCATCTTCTTGCGTAATTTTAATCGCCGAATCACTTTCCAAGGCATCTTGAAGGCCTTGCATCACTTTGTCGATTTCAATTCCTTCTATTTCTGATTGGCGAACGTTCTTGCCTAAGCCCATACCAAGCACGTAGGATACCGAGTCTAGTTCGTTTTTCAATTCGGCAGAACTACCTTTCTTGCCCTTTTGAGCGCAAGCAGCGGTGGCGAGCAAACAAGCCAAGCCGAAGAATGTTAAGATGCGTTTCATTTTAATTTTCATGGATTGTTGATGATTTACGGGTAAACACCCATTTGTTTTGATTTAAGTTCGATAATCGTTCATTAAAACCATAACCTTCCATGCCGAAATGAAGAAGCTCAGCAGGCTTGGTTATATTTTTTTCGAGGGCAAATGTAGTCATTAGTCCGCGTGCACGTTTAGCAAAAAAGCTGATCATTTGAAATTCACCATTTCGCTCTTCCCTGAATTCTGGAGTCACCACCCGCACTGGAATTTTCTTAAAATCGATCACTTTGGAATATTCTTGCGATGCGAGGTTAAGCATAAACTCCGACTGAAAGCTTTTCAGATGGTTCAACACTGTATCGGTTACCGTCTTTTTCCAGTAGGCGTATAAGTTTTTCTTCGATGGGGTTATAGCCCAATCGGTACCCATCTCCAACCGATAGGGTTTCATGGAATCGAGCGGCCGAAGCACACCGTACAAACCCGAAAGGATGCGCAAACGCTCCTGCGCCAGGTCAAGCGTGTCGTCATCCCAAAGGGCAGGCGAAAGCCCCTTGTACACGTCGCCATCAAATGCAAAAACCGCTGGTCGGGTTGCGGCTTTATCTAAGCTTTCATAAGCTTGGTAACGTTCGGTATTAAGCTCGGCCAAGGTGGCACTGATGTCCATCATTTTGGAGAGCTTCTTCGCGCTGAAAGTTTTTAGTTTAGAAACCAAATAATCGGCTTGCTTCTCGTAAATTGGTTGAGTAGGACTTACTCCTTCGGGTAGATCCGTTTCAAAATCGAGTGATTTGGCTGGAGATATAATAATTAACATGTAAGAAAGTGAAATTGGGGTGCAAATGTAATATGCTTTCGGCGACGGGCTAATATAAGACCTATTTATTCTACCTTTGCAGATATTTATAGATTGTGGAATTCAAATCATTCGGCCTGAATGAAAAACTGCTCGAAGGCCTAGACGCCATGGGTTTTTCAAAGGCTACCCCCATACAGGAAAAAGCCCTGCCAATAATACTCGATGGGAAAGATCTTATTGCTTGTGCCCAAACGGGTACGGGTAAAACGGCGGCTTTTCTTCTTCCAGTCATCCATCAGATCATGGCATCGAAGGCGGAGAACAGTTCGATTAAAGCCCTTATTGTAGTTCCAACGCGCGAACTCGCAACACAAATTGACCAAGCGCTCGAAGGTCTCTCCTATTTTACCGATGTTAGTTCGTACGCCTTGTATGGCGGAGGCGATGGTAGCGGCTTTGAGCGTGAAAAGCGCGTACTTGCTACAGGCACTGACGTGGTGATTGCTACTCCAGGTAAACTCATCTCCCACCTCAACTTAAGCAATGTAAATTGCGCCCACCTCACTCACCTCATACTCGACGAAGCCGACCGGATGCTCGATATGGGTTTCTTTGAAGATTTAATGCGCATCGTATCGCACCTTCCAGAAAACAGACAGACGTTAATGTTTTCGGCCACTATGCCACCCAAAATCCGGAAATTGGCTCAAGCCCTTTTGAAAACGCCAGAAGAAGTAAGTCTATCCATGTCCAAACCGGCGGAAGGGGTTATGCAGGTAGCCTACCTGGTGCAAGAAAAAGACAAGGTGGCACTCATTACCAAATTGCTTAACAAGGATGACATCGACGGTGTGATTGTGTTCTCGAGAACCAAGCGAAACGTGAAGGAGATAGCACGTAAATTGCGTTCGTTAAAGGCAAATATGGAAGAAATGCATAGCGATCTCACCCAGGAAGAGCGGGAAGAAGTGATGCGTAAATTCCGAAATAAAAAGGTACAAATCCTTGTAGCTACAGACATTGTATCGCGTGGAATCGACATTATAGGCCTGCAGCTGGTATTGAACTATGACGTACCCGACGAAGCGGAAGATTATGTGCACCGCGTAGGCCGAACTGCACGCGCTGATAATACCGGAATGGCCATTACTTTCATAGGGCCAGACGACCAAGGAAAATTTGGCCGTATCGAACGATTGATTGAGCAAGAAGTGATGAAACTCCCTGTACCCCCTGATGTGGGTGAAAGCTTTGAGTACAACCCAAATGCACGCTCGAGTGGGCGTGGAGGCGGAGGCTTCAAGCGCGGGGGCGGCAAATCGGGCGGTGGCAATAAGAAGAAGTTTGGACATAAGCGGCCGGGATAGGTAGCGGTTGTAATACAGATATGTATGTGTTTAGGGTCATGAAAGAATTGTACTCTCACCCTATGTTTGTATATATTGTCTGCTTAGAAAGGTATTGTTGAACCTTTTATTGTTAATCATTGTTGAAATCTGAGCGGACTAAAATTAATCTTCCATGCCCTACCAAATTGAAAAAACAGATGCCGAATGGCGGCGTGAGCTTACCGACGACGAGTATCGGATTCTTCGAGAAAAAGGAACGGAACGGGCATTCACCGGTAAGTACAATCTTCATTTTGCCGACGGGCTATACCGCTGCCGAGCGTGCAATAATGCGCTTTTCACATCCGATCAGAAATTCGAATCGGGTTGTGGTTGGCCAAGTTTTGATAACCAGGTGAGCAAAGATGCTGTCGTAACTCACTTGGACAAAACCCACGGAATGATCCGGACGGAAATATTATGCGGAAACTGCGGAAGTCATTTAGGCCATGTTTTTAACGATGGCCCCACGGAAAGCGGACTGCGTTACTGCGTCAATTCCGTTTCAATCAATTTCGACGATCAGAAGACGTAAGGTATCAGTGCTTTCACACGCCTGCGATAAGCTTGGTAGGCATCACCATACTCTTCTAAAAGCTTCATTTCTTCCCAGCGAATGCTCACCAAAACGTAAATCATCGTAATTATCAGAAAGAGGAAATGCTTCAAATAGGGTTGCCAAAGGAAAAATGCTATCGTCAAAAAGATGAAACCGGAATATATGGGATGGCGCATGTAGCGATTTAAACCACGTACCACCAAGTGACCTTCGCCGATCTCAGCTTGCTTAAACCAAAACCGAAGTGGATATTGACGGATGGCGCCGATGCTTACCAATGCACCAACAAGCCCAAGAAATAGTGCCCCGACATTTACTACCGTTTTGGGAGCAAAGAGCTGAGGTGAGCTTAGCAAGCCCTGAAAGCGAAAAAGCAGAGCAAAATTAACCGCAGCAAAAATGGAGTATAACAATCTGTAGTTGGCGTGCACTATAACGCTGGTGTTGCCAAGAATACGCTTAGCTCGGCGTGTTGCCAACGCTGAATGAAATGCGTAATACACCACCCAAAAAATCGCCAAAACTATGTGATTGTTCATACGGACTCTTCAAAGACTTTGAAATTTCTACCTTGCACCTAAAATTACACCAATGAAATCACTTTTCGGGCTCTTAATAATCTTAACTTCATTAACGGTCACGCCAAGCTTGGCGCAAGACGACGAAACATTCGACCAATTGATGGAGTGGATGGAAGGCCAATTCGACAGCGGCGATCAAGCAGCAGCCGATACCAATTATTACAATATTACGCTCAAAATGAAGCGCATTTGGCCGGAAGCTTCTAACGGAGCTTGGCTATATGTAGAGCAGGCGATGGCTAGCAGCCCCGATAAACCTTACCGTCAGCGCGTGTATTTCGTATCGCAACAGTCGGACGAACATTTGAGTAGCGATATCTATAGCCTGAAAGATGAAGAAAAATTTATAGGCGCCTGGAAAGACCCATCGGTTTTCGTGGGGATGAAGCCTGCAGACTTAGTGTATAAAGAAGGATGCAGCGTATTCCTCTTTTACGACGGATTTCAGTACGGTGGAAAAACGAATACCGGCAGCTGTGAGAGCACTTTACGCGGTGCTTCATACGCCACTTCGAACGTGTCAATCACATCAGACGCCCTAAACAGCTGGGATCGAGGCTATGATGAAAAAGGGAATCAGGTGTGGGGTGCCGAAAATGGTGCCTACATCTTCAAGAAGAGAATGTGAAATTTATGTTAAATGGTTCTAAATAAGGCGAAACAATTGCTGACGACTCACGTTTTAGAGTAAATTAGCTGATATGTCACGATCTAGAAACAAGAACATCAAAGAACTCGAACCGAACTTTAAAGTTCGTCTTGATAGCAAAACCATCATCACCATTCGCGATATGGCGAAATTCCAATTCTGGAAAGAAAAATTTCCCAACGCAGTAGTGATATCTTAAGAAAACAAACCGGCTAATGCCGGTTTTTTTTGTTTCAAACTGGAACATGAGTTGGCGTTACCAGTTTCAAAAAGAGCCCGTCGAATATGCCTTCAGTTTAAATCCTGATTTCTTTTTTCTGACGGTGTACTCGATCATTCGGTGAGAAAGCGGCTGCATAATGAACACCTTGAAATGTCGCCTATTCTCATCTACACGGAAAAGATAGAACTCGTTGCGCGATGAGATATCATTCATCGTGTTGAACGCTCATTTGCCCTGAATATTTATTAAAGTTGCATCGCAAAGAATTCCGACGAGCGTATCTCTTAGAATAATGGAGTCGGTTACGAGGTAAATCGTATCAAATTTCTGCTCGCATATTAGAAAAGTGGAGGCTGTTACTTCATGCGATAAGACGAATAAGGTCAACGGTTGAATGCGATTTGATTGCCCAATCAATAGCTGGAAGGACAATAAGAGAAAACTAAAACTTAATTCAGATTTCATCTTCTTCAAGTGCAAATTCAATGTTGAATTTCCAGAATGTTCACGGCGTTGGAAGCATTATTTAATTGCACCGGTTATTCCTAAAATCCCAATTCCAATCATAAATATAGGAACTATTGAAATCCATCCCTTACCCCAAAGAAATCCGAAAAGCGCAAATCCTGTGAGCAAAAAGAAGAGACCAAAAATCACACTTCGCAGTGGGATTTTATTCTTCTCATTCTTTCGACTAGACCAATTATTTTCTCGGTCTAATTTATCCACTTCACGAAATACTTCCTTTACGAGTTCTTCATTATCACAATTTCGCTTCAAATACCCGAGAACGGCAGACCAGGAGTCTCCACGTTGTCGCATTTTAATCACATATTCGAGTAAGTCTTTCTTGGATTTCATCAAGATTTTAGTTGAAGCAATCGGCAGTCAGATTAGGACTAAGAGCCGCTATGCATTTGCGGAATAGACTCTCAGAACCGATCCGCACTCTTCCTTGATTTGAGCAAGCACAGCGCTACTTTAATGCTATTGTACTCAGTCAAGGAAACTAGACCGCTCCCTTTTCGACCCTTCCGCTTAATGAGGAATGT
>Ga0105045_10001531_pt1 | contig 18968 bp, 19 predicted proteins | sample MAT02_FD_78089 | JGI IMG/M metagenome (GOLD analysis project Ga0105045, IMG submission 78089) | Freshwater microbial communities from Lake Fryxell liftoff mats and glacier meltwater in Antarctica - MAT-02 (megahit assembly) | ecosystem: Environmental > Aquatic > Freshwater > Ice > Liftoff... | reverse complement strand
TATTGAGTTCGGCTTTGATGGCATCGAGCACGATCGGGACCTTTTGGAACTCGTCGATGCATACGGTGCCGAACCAGCAACGAATGCCGCCGGGTCGGCAGCGACAGCCTCGCGCAACTCGGGCGATTGAGGTCGACGATCGAGACAGTGTGCTCCCGAGCGATCTCATGCAACGTCGTCGACTTCCCAACGGATCGGGGGCCCTGGAGGACGACGACGGGTTCAACCGCCATGCGCCGAGCAACGACCGCTGTCGGACGCCGACCGATGTGCGGATTCATGGCCCGATGGTAGCGAAATGCGGAATCTGACTGGCGCCCATACCGTGATCTGCCAGCCTTCTATTCGGAATCTGCCAGGCTCAAGATCGGCAAGGTCAACTGCGGCCTCGCTATTCGATGGCCTCGGCGATGGCCTCTCTGATATAAGTATTCTGAACCAATGATGCAAGAAAACTTATATGCCCTGCAACGCCTTCTGGGGGCGGTCTACCTGCTGGTGCCCGGGACGGGATTTGAACCCGTACTTTCCTCTCGGAAAAGGGGGTTCAAGTTCGAGAAATGCCGTTTTATGCGTCCGGCTCAGTCCATCCGTAACGCTGTGAGCAGGGGTTATGTTCCAATCCGTCCATCCAGTGTTCTCCGATATCGCTCCCGTCCGCCGAGTTCTGTGCACCTTTTGTGCACCTTTCGACGACCGCAGACCACGCTCCGTGACCGCTGTCGACGGGGGACTCGCTCGTCAAACTATCCTGACAACATGAGTGTGATCGTCACCGCCGAAGCACTTCCCAAGGACCCGCTCGCCGCACTGCGCGTCCTGGTCGAGAGCGAAGTGGAGATCGACCGGGTTCGTCGTGCCCAGGTCATTGCGGCTCGCAGTGCCGGCGCGACGTGGCAAGAAGTCGGTGACGCACTCGGCGTCTCGCGGCAGTCGGCGTGGGAATCGTTCACCGCCGACGCCCGATCAGCGCTCGCAGCCGCAGATGACGGCACACTCTCCGAGGACGGGGCGCTCGACCTTGCGGTTGCCGGGGTACGAGCAGCCCGTGGTCACGTGTCGGCAGCGATCGATGAAGGCGGCGTTGGAGGCATCCATGTCAGCGATTGATCTGACCATGATCCGCACGGAGATCATCGCTGCGGTGTCAGACGATCCAACCCTGCGCGAGCAACTGGTGCTGAAGGGTGGCAACGCTCTCGCTCTGATCCACAAGATCGGCATGAGAACCTCGCTCGACATCGACTATTCGATGTCAGACGATCTGGCTCAACCATACGAGTTCGGGATGACGATGGAGCGTGCGCTTCGATCGCGATTCGAGCCGCACGGGCTCGTCGTGTTCGACTTCACGTTCGAGCCTCGGCCGAAGTCGGCCAGCGCCGCTGCCAACTGGGGTGGCTACAACGCCGAGTTCAAGCTCGCGACCAATGAGACAGAGTCGGCCTCGAGCGACCTCAATCAGATGCGACGCCAAGCTTTGACGATCGACGATGATCCTCAGGGCAGTCGGCGGCTCAGGATCGAAATCAGCAAGTTCGAGTTCTGCAGTGACCAGCAAGAGGTCACTGTCACCGGCGACGTCGTCTGTCGTGTCTACTCCCTCGACTTGGTGGCCGCTGAGAAGCTTCGGTCGCTGTGCCAGCAGATGGAGGAGTACGGACGTCGCCGTCATCCGACTCCACGCTCACGGGACTTCTACGATCTCCACGCCGTGATGACCGAGGGCGGGGTCGACCTCGCTCATCCTGATCTTCACGCGCTGGTTCGAGCGTCGTTCGTCCAGAAGGAGGTCCCGCTGACGCTGCTCGCAGCGTTAGATCGCTACGTGGAGTTCCATGAGCGCGATTGGGATCAAGTCCTGAACGCCATTCCGGCTGGTAAGCGCATGCCTCGCTACCGACACCCTCGTCAGCAGCAGAACAGATGCCAATTCATGCAACCGCAACGGGCAAGGTCATGCTCGCCTTCGGCAAGTCATCAACGCTCCTTGACGCCCTCGCCCGACCGCTCGAAGCCATCACCGAGAAGACCATCACCGACCCGCGACCCTGTCAGCAGATCTCGAAGCAACAATTAGACGCTGGTACTCGATGGAGCACGGACAACTCGCTGTCGGCTACTCCTCGATAGCAGCACCGATCCGTGGCTACGCCAGCCAGCTACTCGGAGCAGTCAGTCTCACGTCAACGTCGGATGACCTCCAGGTGAACGAGTCGTAGACGCACTATGCGTCACAGCGGAGTCCATCAGTCGTCGATCGGTGCACCAGACTCCGCACGTGCGGTCCCCACCGGACCAATGGGGAGGCCAGTCGCTTGCATTCGCTTGAATGGATCTGTTAAAACACTAGAACTCTAGAACGGTTTCCCGGGGGCGGCCTGTGAAAAACAACACAACGGCGGCGCTCAGCCTTCGAGGTTTGACGAAGCAGTACGGCGACGCAATCGTATTGAGCAACGTCGATATGGATATCGCACCGGGCGAGGTCCGAGCACTGCTCGGCGAGAACGGCGCCGGGAAGTCAACGACCATCAAGATCATCTCCGGGGTCGTTCGGCCAACAGCGGGCACCATCGCAGTCGTAGGAGCACCGCTGTCCATCTCCTCGGCGCGTGATGCGGATCAGCACGGGATCTCGACCCTTCACCAAGAACTCGCCATCGCACCCGGCCTCTCAGTCGCCGAAAACGTGTCGCTCGGGCGGAGTGCAGGCAAGCGCTTCGGCCTCGTTCGTTGGCGCGAACTGAATCGGATCGCACGAGAGGTCTTCCACGACCTGGACTTCGACATCGACGTCACACGAGACGCCTCGGAACTCTCACCGATCGGCAAGACGATGACATCGATTGCCCGAGCCCTGTCGTTCGATGCAAAGGTCCTGATCCTCGATGAACCCACTGCGTCGCTCACCGACTCCGAAACCGAGCAACTACTGACCGTCGTCGAACGCGTGGCCCGACGAGGAGTCGCAGTGCTGTACGTGTCGCACCGCCTCAACGAAGTCTTCCGAGTGGCCGACACCTTCACCATCTTGCGGAATGGAGGAGTCGTCGAACACGGCAACATTGACGACGTCACGACCGACCATGTGATCACAGCCATGTCAGGTCGAGCCATCGACTCGGTATTTCCGAAGCGCCAACATCGACCGGAACGAACCGGGGTCTCGGTTCGCAAGCTACATGGCCACGGCGTAGCACCGATCTCGTTCGATGTCGGTGAAGGTGAGATTCTCGGCATTGCGGGCCTCGCAGGCGCGGGCCGGAGCGAACTCCTGGGAATGCTCGCCGGCGCACGCCGTCGACGCGGTGGGACCGTGGAGTTGTTCGGTGAGGTATACGACCCGCGCACAGTCCGACAAGCTCATCGACGCGGCGTAGTCCTCGTGCCCGAAGAGCGTCGCAGCGAAGGATTACTTCCAGACACCGTGGAGCGAAACTTGGTCATCACGACACTGGGCCGCCACGCGATCGCCGGTGTCATGAAGCCCGGCGCCGAACGGCGCCACGCCCAGCAACAGTGGGATACCTACGACGTCCGTGGCTCATCACTCACCCAGGATGCCTTGCGGCTTTCCGGGGGAAATCAACAGAAGATCGTGCTCGCCAAATACCTGGCGCTCGAACCGCGCCTCATCCTCCTCGACGAACCGACACGTGGAGTCGACGTGGGAACCAAAGCAGAGATCTACCGGCTCATCTCCGAGCGTGCAGCAGCAGGCGCGTCGGTGATCCTGGTGAGCTCCGAACTTCCGGAAGTGCTCGGGCTGTGTGACCGAATCGCAGTCCTCCACGAAGGCCAACTCAACGGCGTCTTCGGCGCAACCACGGTCACTGAGGCAGAGCTCCTCGCAGCCTGCTACGGGAAGGCAGCATGAGTCCCGACACTCCCAACCCGCATGAGGCCGGAGCAGGTTTCGATCCGATCAGCGAAGAGATCTCACCTACACCCGACGCACGATCGGTCGCTGCGGCGACGACCACCAGCCGAGGACGGGCCATCCTGCGACAGAGCCTTGGTCCAGGGGTGCTTTTGGCTATCGTCGCGTTCTTCGGTGCTCTTTACCCCAGCACCTTTCTCACCCGAACCAACCTCGAGACCAACGTCCTCGAGGTTGTCACCTTCTTGATCATCGTGGCCGCCGGGCAGACCGTCGTAATGGTGGTCGGTGACTTCGACCTGTCGGTGGGTGGAGTCGCAGCTCTCTCCACTGCTGTCACGGCTTCGTTCATCGCTACTGCGACGCTCGACGGGCAACCGTCTGATCCGGGCTCCGTCTTCTGGGCTGTGCTTCTCGGCCTACTCATCGGAGTTGTCTGCGGGCTCGTCAGCGGCTGGCTCGTCTCCTACCTCGGCGTTCTTGCGTTCATCGTCACACTCGGTATGGCACAGGTCTTCACCAGCCTGGCCCGATACCGAGTCGACGGCAAACCAGTGTTCGGTCTCGTCGAGAACAACTTCGTCGACGTCGCAAGCGGCGACGCCGGTGGAATCTCCAACAAGATCCTGATCGCTTTCGCGATCGCTGGGATCGTGTGGTTCCTCCTCGATCGCACCGTTCTTGGACGTCGGATGTACGCCGTGGGCGGCAACCCCGAAGCAGCGAGGCTCTCAGGAATTAACGCAGCACGAGTTCGACTGATCGCCTTCGCCATCGCCGGGCTTCTGGCCGCAGCCGGTGGAATTCTTCAGGCTGCAAGCACAGCGACGGCGAACACGACCGCACCGCAAGGGTGGATGCTGCAGTCGATCGCAGGCGTCTTCATTGGAATGGCGATGTTCCGAAACGGGCGCCCGAACCTGCCCGGCACAGTGCTCGGCGTGATCCTGCTGCGGACGATCGACAACGGTCTGAACTTCACCTCGCTGAACGACTTCCTCCAGAGCGCAATCTCAGGTGCAGCGATTGTCGTCGCTGTGCTTCCTCCGGCAATCTCTCGACTTCGAGCGAACCGGTGAACATCATCCCGCAGACGTATCCAGCGTCTGCCGACGAAAGGAAACGGCCCATGGCCAATAGAAAGACATCTCGAAAGATACTGCGGCCACTCGGTCTGCTCCTGACCGCTGGTCTGCTCGCTACGGCGTGCGGTTCCGATTCGGAACCGGCAGCCAGCACTGCGGAGAACACCGAAGCTGAGGCAGAACCCGCCAGCGACTCCAAGACCATCGCAGTGCTCTCGCCCGACTACTCGGCTCAGCCCGCAGCAAAGACTGCCGTCGACGCCTTCATCGCCGAAGCAGAATCGCGCGGACACGTCGCAACGATCGTTGACACGAACACCGACAACGCTGCGATGAACGCCGAGATCACCACAGCGGTGTCGCAAGACGTCGACGCGATCGTCGTCGCCTTCGGCACACCGCAGGAGTTCGGCGAGGGACTCGCTAGCGCTTTGGAGGCCGAGGTCCCGGTATTCGGACTCGACACGGGTGGCGAAGCTGACGGGATCCTCGTCAACGTCACCACGCAGGCAGAGTTCCTCGGCGAGACGAGCGCACAGGCTCTGGTCGATGTCCTCGACGAGGGCAGCCAGGTCGCGATGATCACCTTCGACGCATTCGACCCAGTCCGGCTGCGTGGTGTAGCAGCGCAGGCGTTGTTCGAGGCGAACGGTATCGAGGTCGTCGAGTACATCCAGGGCGACCCTGCTGACTCCACCGGCTTCGCGAAGGCAACCATTGGCGACCTCCTCGTGAAGTATCCCGAGGGTGAACTCGACGCTGTATGGGCAGGTTGGGACGCCACTGCACTCGGTGCCTTCCAAGCAACCGTTGAAGGTGATCGGACAGAGATCCTCATCACTGGGGTCGATGGCCAAGACTTCGCAATCGCTGAAGTCGAAGCCGGAACCAACTGGATCGCCACCGTGCGTCAGGACTGGCCTGAGATCGCCACCGTCTCGATGGACCTGATCGAAGGATTCTTCGGGGGCACCACGCCTCCGGAGTCGACGGTCTTCGTGGACGCAATCCTGGTCACCGCCGACAGCTGACCTGAATCGGGGTGGGGTGCTCGTCATCGGGCGAGCGCCCTCCCCGGACCGGTTCTTCGATGGAGGATGAAATTGAGCGGGAGATGACCATCCCATTCGCTGGATGGCGCCCGTGACGCTGATGACCTACGTGCCGCTCGGCGACCCGGCCTTGGACGATGGGATGTTGCTCGAGACGAAGATGTTGATCGATCGAGTTTCTGAATGGCGCCGATTGGGCGAACGAGGGTCCAGAGTGGTGTGGATGTGCTACCCCGATCAAGATCTCACGCTGCTGGGCGAGGCGGTCGATCGGCGAGCGATCGACGGGCTCCTCATGGTCGATCGGCATCGACGCAATGACGTGGACAGGATCGAGGCTGCTTTCGCCGCGACCACTCTCGGCGTTTGTGCCTTCCTCGGCTGGAACCCGAATCCGAGCGAAGTTGAGGCGGCCAGACGAGCACGCGGTTACGTGATGGTGCAGAGCCGTCCTGGCGTTACGGGGGCAGCCGGCGGAACCGAGGGAGCAAGTCTCAATCAAGCGGCTGCCACGATCGGATGCCCGGTTGTCAGCGGATTCGGGATACGTGATGAGCGTGACATCGAGCTTGCGGCGCAGCTCGGATACGACGGCGTGGTCGTCGGATCCGCATGCGTCGAAGCGCTCCAGATCGGCCCCGAGCGGTTCGGTGCGTACGGCTCGGACCTGCGTCGTTGGAATCGGGGCTCATTCGAGAAAGCGCTGACGTTGTGAACGCTCAAGCGTTCATCGGCGTTGATTTGGGCACCACTGCCGCAAAGGCGGTCGCTCTCGGCGTCGACGGTGCCTTGCTCGGTGAGTCGACAGTTGGATACTCGACCCAACGTGGAGACGGCGGCAGCGCCGAACAGGACCCGTTGCACTGGCTCGATGCGATTGAGTGCGCTGTCGCTCAGGTACTCGGCGCCGACGCGGTGGTACCGATCAGTGTGGGCATCTGTTCCCAGGTCAACACTCACGTCCTGGTTGATGGCCAACGCGTTGCCCTTGCTCCAGCGATCACTTGGCAAGACCAGAGATGCGCACCCATTGCGCGTCGGCTGAACCAGACCCTCGGTCAGGAGCAGGTCCTGGAGATCTGGGGAGGGCCGTTCTCGATCGATGCCTCGTTCTCGCTCTGCCGACACCTGTGGTTTGAGGAGCATCGCCCGGAGCTGGCTGATCGTGCCACCCATTTGCTCTCGCCAAAGGACTACTGCGTTGCGGCGCTTGTCGACGCCGTGTCGACGGACCCACTCTCGCCGGTCGGGCTAGTCGGCCACGACGGGAGCTACAACCCGTCTGTGCTCTCATTGGCGCCTCGATTCGCCGAACGGCAGGCGGCCATAGCCGCATTTGACTCGTGCGCTGGCTACTCCAACGGCCGGCTTGGCCTCCCGGCAGGACTCCCTGTTTCGGTGGGAACGATGGACGCGTGGGGCGGCATCTTCGGATCGGGTGCAGTTCGACCGGGAATGTCCTTTCAGATGTCAGGAACCTCTGAGATCGTGGGAACAGTCGGCAGCGCTTCAGGCAGTGCAGACGGAGTGATCAGCTTTCCGCCAGTGAAAGGTCGGTTCGTGCACGCTGGGCCGACACAGGCAGGAGGCGACGCACTGCGGTGGGTCGCCGATCTACTGGGAATGACGATCTCCGACGCTCTCGCTTCGTCCGATCGCGGTGGCGATCGCGACCAACCACTGCTCTTTCTCCCGCACCTGGCCGGAGAACGCGCACCGGTGTGGAGCTCTGAAGCTCGCGGCGTGTTCTTGGGCCTCACGTCGCAGACCGAATCATGCGATCTACTCGGCGCCGTCTTGCACGGAGTTGCCTTCCAGGCTCGACGTGTGATGGAACGCTGTCGCTCGGCGGTGCCCGAGGTGGTCACCGCAGTCAGACTCTCTGGCGGGGCGACGGAAAGCGCCCGATGGAACCAGATCAAAGCTGACGTTCTCGACCTTCCAGCCGAGGTCGTCGCTTGTCGAGCCGCCGGCGCAGTCGGCGCCGCGCTGATGGGCGCCGCAGCTCATGGAGAGTACGGAGACCTTGACGGACTGGCCGACCGGTTGGTCGCCGTCGCTGCCAGGGTCGAGCCGCAGCCCGGCCCCCGGCGACGACTGGATGACCTGTATGACCAGTACTGCGAACTGTACGAGGCTCTGTTGGTTCCGTTCGAACGGCTCGCAGCGACGCCCGACTGAAATCCTTGCGACCCCGAAGCCTGGGGATGTGCTCGACGGTTAAGTCCTCTTGGCCGTCGTCGAAGCATTCAGATCGTGGGGACTCCGAGCGAGAGATGTCCAAGCAGCAGGTCGAGACGTTCCTCGGAGATCGTCGCGTCGGCGACGGCATGTACAGCTGGTTTGGCGCAGTAGGCAACGCCGAGGCCGACGGCTTCGAGCATGTCAAGGTCGTTGGCGCCGTCTCCCACAGCAACGACGTGTTCAAGGGGAATGCCTTCCGCCTCGGCGAATCGGCAAACCCAACGTGCCTTGGCAGCTCGGTCGACGATCTCGCCGCAGGTGCGGCCAGTGAGGACGCCTCGCTCGACCTCGAGTTCGTTGGCTGCAGCATGATCGAGTCGGAACTGCATCCGCAGTCGATTTGTGACGAACGTGAAACCGCCACTCACGACAGCGGTTCGGAATCCCATCGAACGCAGACGGCCGAGCAGATATTCGGCGCCGCCCGCGGGGACGACCTGCTCCGCGACGCGCCTCGCGTCGACGAGAGGCAGGCCCGCCAACAGAGCGGCGCGCTCTTGGAGTGCGTCAGCGAAGTCGACGTCACCACGCATCGCCTTCGCGGTGAGCGCTGAACACTCGGCGGCTCTCCCGTTCGCGTATGCCAGGTCGTCGATCATCTCGCCGCGAAGAAAGGTCGAGTCGACATCGAAGACGACAAGGCGTCGGCCACGACGTAGCGCGTTCGCGACGAATCCGAGGTCTACTCCGGGGTGACGAGCCCGCTCTGCCAACACGACATGTCGGAGATCGTCACGTGGGAGATTCCGCACGTCGAGTTCGTACACGGCTCGGTCGTCGACACGCAGCAAACGCGCATTGCGAATAGTTGCCCCTCTGGAGATGATGGCGGATTCAAGACCGCCGACAACCGATGCCGAGTTAGGACCATCGAAGACGGTGACCGTGTGCGCACGCTCACGAGTCTCAGATGCCGAACCATCAAACTCGAGGGGACGGAAATCCACTTCGAATGGAGTCAGAAGCTCCGTCCATCTACTCACATCGATGGTGCCGGGCGACTGGAGTACGGCCGAAAGACATTCGTCAGGATCGTGGGTTGCCAGCGCTGCGCCTTGGACCTGTGTCCCGCATTGCTCAGCGAGTCGGAGAAGCGACGACAGTGCCCCGCTGCCGCCCTGGGCACGCACAGTGATCGCTTACCGCACTCCGGTGCGATTTTGACTTGACAGGTTCGGCGACATGCGCCACAGTCTAGAGTTATAGAAGACTAGAAAGGAAGGGCATTCGATGATCGAAGTCAGTTCAGTGCAGCGTGAGAAGATGACGGAACCTGATGCGCTCGGGTTTTTCGGCGACTACGGCGGTCGTTTTGTCCCTGAGCCGCTGATCGGTGCGTGCCAGGAGGTCGAGGCTGCCTTCCGTGACGCCTGGTCCGACAATGCGTTCCGCCAGGAATTCCTCGACGTGCTCACGCACTACGTGGGCCGTCCGTCGCCGATGACATTCTGCGCGAACCTCAGCGCCGACCTGGGCCTGAACCTGTACCTCAAGCGTGAGGACCTGAACCACACCGGCAGCCACAAGGTCAACAACGTGATCGGCCAAGCGTTGCTTGCCAAGCGGATGGGCAAGACGCACCTGATAGCGGAGACCGGTGCGGGACAGCACGGCGTTGCGACCGCCACGGCCGCAGCGCTGTTCGGGATGAGTTGCACCGTGTACATGGGTGAGGTCGACATGAAGCGCCAGGAACTGAACGTGTTCCGAATGGGCCTGCTCGGTGCGACCGTCATTCCAGCCATATCCGGCAGTAAGACGCTGAAGGACGCAGTCAACGAGGCAATGCGGGCCTGGGTCACAGAGGTCGAGCACACATACTACTGCATCGGCACGGTCATGGGCCCGCATCCGTATCCGTGGATGGTACGCAGCTTCCACGAGATCATCGGCTGCGAGTCGCAGCGTCAGTTCATCGACCGTCTGGGCAAGATGCCGGACCTGGCCGTTGCCTGCGTCGGTGGCGGCTCCAACGCCGCCGGCCTGTTCGCCGGATTCGTCGACCACCCCGAGACTCGTCTGATCGGTGTAGAGCCAGCGGGCGGAGCAGCGGTGGGGCGTGGAGTGCCAGCCGTCGTGCACGGGATGAAGGCTCATTTCATGCAGGACGAGGTGGGCCAAGTGCTCGAAGCCGAGTCGATCTCGGCTGGTCTCGACTACCCGGGCGTCGGCCCCGAGCACTCGAATCTGGCAGACATCGGACGCGCCGAGTACCACCCAGTCACCGACGAGATGGTGGTCGATGCGTTCATGGTGCTGTCCAGGCGCGAGGGGATCATCCCGGCGCTCGAATCAGCCCATGCGATCGCATGGGTGATCGAGAATGCGAAGGACCTTGCTGGCAAGAACGTGCTGGTCAACCTGTCCGGCCGCGGTGACAAAGACGTCGCACAGGTGCGAGAGCTGCTCGGACAATGAATGCCTCGACGAACACTCAGACTTCACTCCAAGCCCACCTGACAGAACGTCGCGACTCGGGACGCAAGTTGCTACTTCCCTATGTGACGGCGGGCATCGTTCCGGACTGGATGGACTGCGTTGAAGCAGTCATCGCCGCCGGGGCCGACGCCGTCGAGATCGGCATCCCGTTCTCCGACCCTGCGGTGGACGGCCCGACGATTCAGCAGGCATCGGTTCTGGCGCTGAACAACGGCATCACCCCGCACGGCGCGCTCAGCAATCTTCGAACCCGTACCTTCGGTGTGCCGTTGATCGCGATGACGTACTACAACCTTGTCTTTAGGTACGGCACCGAACGCTTCGCTGCCGACCTCGACGCAGCTGGCTGCAGAGGAACGATCCTGCCGGACCTCCCCTTCGAACTCGCAGGAGAGTGGGAAGCGGCGGCGCGAGCACACAACGTCGACAACATCCTGCTCGCTGCCCCAGTGACCAGCGATGAGCGGCTCGCGCTGCTGGCAGAACGGACTCATGGCTTCATGTACACCGTCAGCACGATGGGAACTACCGGAGAGCGAAACAGCGTCGACGTTGCTGCAGCGATCCTGGCGAACCGCATCAAGGCGGTGTCGGACGTTCCCGTCATCGTCGGGTTCGGGATCTCGACCCCAGAACACGCAGTGCATGCCGCGCAAACGTCCGACGGTGTCATCGTTGCATCGGCCCTGATGCGCACGCTGCTCGACGGAGGCTCGATCGATGACGTCGCTGCACAGGTCGGGGCAATGAGGACCGCCCTCGACGAACAGTTCGGCCAATGAGCAATGTGAGCAATCCCGCCGACCTGCTTCCATTGGACGGACGGTTCGGCTGTGGACCATCAAGGGTCGATCAGTCGACGCTCGATGCGCTCGCCGCAACAGCAACAACCTTCATGGGTACCTCGCATCGCCAGCCCAGGGTCAAGGACATGGTCGGCCAGCTGCGAGACGGGGTGCATTCTGCATTCGTTGTTCGACCTGCCCCAAGGATGTGAGATTGTCCTCGGCAACGGAGGAACAACGGTGCTGTGGGATGCGCTCAGCTTCGGACTGATCGAACAGCAAAGCGCGCACGCTGTCTTCGGCGAGTTCTCAGGGAAGTTCGCGACGGTCGCGTCCGCCGCCCCGCAGATCCGAGAACCCCTCGTCTCAAAAGCTGAACCCGGCAACTACCTCCCGCCCGAGTCGAGCGGCGCAGACCTCGTTGCCCTCACACACAACGAGACCTCCACTGGTCTTGCAATCGCCCCGATGAGGCCATCCGATGCTGATCCGACAGCCCTGGTCGCGGTCGATGCAACGTCTGCGGCCGGCGGCCTCAATTGGGACCCAACCCAGGTCGACGTCTACTGCTCTGCTCCACAGAAATGCCTCGCGTCCGATGGTGGGCTCTGGATCGCATCTTGCTCGCCTGCAGCGCTAGTTCGAATCGAACGGATCGCTGCCTCGGATCGATGGGTTCCAGCCTCGCTCGATCTTGGCATCGCGCTCGACAACTCACGCAAGAACCAGACCTACAACACGCCTGCGCTGGCGACGATCTTCATGACTGTCCACCAGCTCGATCGGCTCAACGCAGAGGGCGGCATCGAGACGGTTTCCAAGCGAGTCAGTGCCGCAGCGTCCGACGTCCTCACCTGGGCCGACCAACATCCGCTGCTTTCGCCGTTCCTCGCCGACCCCGCACAGCGCAGCGATGTCGTTGCAACAATCGATGTCCACCGCGACATCGACGCCGAAGAGATCTCGAAGGTGCTGCGCTCCAACGGCATCGTCGACACCCAGTCGTACCGCAAACTCGGCCGCAACCAGTTGCGACTTGCGATGTTCCCGTCCATCACCGCGACAGATCTCAAGCAACTGACGGGCTGTATTGAGTTCGTCATTGAACGACTTGGGAACTGACCGTTCCAAGCACCGTTGCCGTGTCGGGAGCGTGACACACTGGCGATATCGACATCGACATTCCCAGCCATAGACGCACGCCCGACGGAACCCCATTCCTCGCTGACTACCTTCCCTACCTCCTGCACCGTGCCGATGCACTGATCTCGGAGCGATTCCACACCGACCTGGCCGGCGAAGGAATTCAGATGTCCGAATGGCGTGTCCTTGCGGTCCTCGACTCCTACGGAGATCGAAGCATCACGGAACTCGCTGTCGAGACGAAGCTTCCCCAACCAACCGTCACCCACACCGTTGCTCGGCTCGAGGAGCGCGGCGACGTAGAACGGCAGCGAAGCGACACAGACGGTCGACAACGGATCGTCGCGCTCACACCGTCTGGCACGGCCATGGTCACGAGTCTCATAAAGAGGGCACGCCAGCGGGAGAACGATGTGTTCGCTGGCCTCGGCGTCGATCGCGAAGAACTCCGCGATGGTCTTCGTCAATTGATCGAGACGATAGAGGCACCGTCCTAGCTCTCGAGTCGATCCAAGCAGTCAATCAGCTCTGCAATAATTCATTCATATCGATGGACATTCGAGGTTGAACTGTCTAGAGTTCTAGATATGTTGCCGACTGATTCTGCTGCCCGCCCACTGAACGCAAGGCTGGACGTCGGTGAGCTGGGAACCGTCACAGTTGCCGAGAAGCTGCCTGCCGACGGACTCGGAGTGCTCACGGAGGCCGGCTGCGAAGTCATCGACGCATCAGCGAAGTCACGCGAAGAACTCCTCGCAAATCTCGGCGACTCGGTTGCCCTCATCGTTCGCTCAGCGACAACGGTCGACGCAGAGCTCCTCGATTCGGCGCCAGCACTCAAGGTGATCGGCCGCGCCGGCGTCGGCGTGGACAACATCGACGTCGTCGAGGCGACGAAGCGAGGCGTCATCGTCGTGAACGCCCCGATTGCCAACGTGGTTTCCGCAGCCGAGCACACCGTGGCGATGATCCTTGCCTCAGCCCGCAACCTCGCCCACGCCCACGGCGCTCTCGCCGAAGGACGCTGGGACCGATCGCTCTACACTGGCGTCGAACTCCAAGGTAAAACGCTCGGCATCGTCGGACTCGGCCGCATCGGCCGCGAAGTGGCCCTCCGAGCCCGTTCCTTCGGAATGGTTGTCGTCGCGTACGACCCGTATCTCGACGCAACGCATGGCGCCCCCGAAGGCGTGCAGCTCATGAAGCTCGACAAGCTCGCCGAGCAAAGCGACTTCGTGACGCTCCACGTTGCGAAGACCCCAGAAACGGCTGGCTTGGTGAACAGCGAGTTCATCGCACTGATGAAGCCCGGCTCGCGTATCGTCAACGTCGCCCGCGGCGGACTGATCGAGGAGGCAGCACTCCTCGCGGCCCTCGAGAGCGGACATCTCGCAGGAGCGGCAATCGACGTCTACGAGAAGGAGCCGGCAACCGACAGTCCCTACTTCGCTCATCCGAAGATCGTCGCAACCCCACACCTCGGAGCAAACACAGTCGAGGCTCAGGACCGAGCTGCTCGAATCGTTGCCGAACAAGTCGTCACCGCACTGCTCGGCCAGATCCCAACCTTTTCAATCAACCTCGACGCTGTTGCGGTCCCCGAGTCAGCCCGGCCATACCTCTCTGTCGCTCGCAAACTCGGAACTCTGGTTGGATCCCTCGCCGGAGCAGAACGAGGCGACACTGTCGAGTTCGGGCTCCTGGGCGAACTGGCCCGTCATGAAGCCTCTGGGCTCCTCCTCGAAGTACAGCGCGGCGTCGCTTCAGCACTTGAAGGGCGCGACGTGAGCCTCGTCGAGGCCCCGACCATCCTGGCCAACGCCAATATCGCCATCACCCCGGTCACCCACAGCGATCTTGGCGACCACCCCGGAGCGATCACGGCCCGCTTCGCTGGACGCTCCGCCACGATGACCATCTCGCAGAGCGCAGGCGACATCCGACTCGTGGACATCGACGGTCACCGCATCTCCGTTCCTGTCGGGGAGCACCTCGCAATCATCAAGAACACCAACCAACCCGGAGTGATCGCAGCGATCGCGACCACGCTGGCGAACGCTGGCGTCAACATCACAAACATGGCTGTCGGTCTCACGACAATCGGCGACGTCGCAGTGATGGCCGTCGGTACCGACGTCGCCCTGACAGACGACGTTGCCGCCGATGTTTGCGCAGCGACGGGTCTCATCAGCCTCGACCGGACCTCGGTTTCATGATCGTTGCCCCGCTACCGAGCATCGCTTCGCTACCGATCTACCGCGCCGGGCGATCAGCGGAGGTTGTCGAGCGTGAGACAGGAATCGCCAACGCGAGCCGACTCGCCTCCAACGAGTCACCGTACGGACCCCTCCCGTCGGTCAGAGAGACACTCGCCGAAACCAGTGACACCATCAACCGGTACCCAGCGGTCCGAGCCGAACAACTCATCTCCGAGATCGCGTCCTCCTTCGACGTACCTCGAGAGTCAGTCATCGCCGGCCCGGGATCGGCAGGCCTGCTTTGGCAACTCGCCGGCGCCTATCTCGGTCCAGGCCGCAGCATCGTCGCCCCAACCCCGTCATTCGAGGGATACCCGCTGATTGCACGACTCTCAGGAGCGTCGCTGATCCAGGTGCCGCTGCGCGACCACGCCGTCCACGTGCCCGACATGGTCGAAGCAATCGAAGACGACACCGCTGTCGTCGTCATCGCCGAACCAAACAATCCGACCGGCACCGGTATCGGGGCCGACGCTATCGAAGCACTAGTCGACGCAACGAGGGAACGGTCACTGCTGGTCATCGACGAGGCGTACGTGGAGTTCACGAGCAACCCCTCACGGTCGATCGAGATGGCGATCGCGAACGACCACGTCGTGGTGCTGCGCACATTCTCGAAAGCCTTCGGCCTGGCATCGCTCCGAATCGGCTTCGCCATTGGACATCCCGATGTCGTCGGTTACATCGACCGGGTTGGTCCTCCGTTCTCCGTCACGACACATGCCGAAGCCGCAGCGATCGCTTCGCTGAGAGCCATAAGCGAACTCCAACAACGAGTCGAAGCAATCGTCTCCGAACGCCAAAGAGTCATTAGTGCAGTGCGTGCAGCTGGCATCGACTGCCTTGACTCCGATACCAACTTCGCGTTCCTGCCCATCAGCGACAGCGCTGAACCTCTCGCCGCCGAACTCGAACGACTCGGAGTGATCACCCGCCCGGTCGCCGGAGTCGGGCTGCGGGTCACTATCGGCAGCGTTGAAGACAACGACCGATTCCTCGGAGCGATCGCCTTTACACAAGCCCACCATCCAAAGCAATCAGGAGCATCCCAGTTATGACCGCCGAAACACAGCGCCAAGACGACAACCTCGCCGTCGAACTCCACGACGTTTTCCACGTCCTGCAGGTCACTCGCGACACCGACCTCGAAGCAGACGTCGGAGTCGACCTGGTCGAAATGGAACCCGGCAAGACCTCGCAGGTCCACCGCCACAACTTCTCCGAAACCGTGCTTTACTTTCTCGACGGCGACGCCATCGTCGAGTGCGCCGATACCGACCACCCGGTCACGGCGGGTGACCGTCTCCGAATCGCCAAGGGTGAGTTCCACGGTGTTCGCACGGAGACCTCCTCATGTCGATTCGTCTCAGTCCAAACGCCGCCGATCCTGAATAAGACCACCGGGTTCCGCGACCTCGTACTGCGCGACGCTCCGGAGGCCTCGGCCGACTTGCCGTTTCAAGCGAGAGGGCTCGGCGGACACTGACCTCGCTGGTCTAGATTTCTAGTATGGCCCTGAGCGAATTGCCGAAGTATCAGTTGATCTCAAGCGACCTGCGCAAGCGGATCGCTGACGACGAATTCTCCTTGGGGCAACGCCTGCCATCTCAGCACGCCATGGCCGATGAGTACGGCGTCACCGTCATGACCCTGCGCCACGCGCTAGCGCAGTTGGAAAGCGAGGGTCTCGTCTACGCATCGAAGGGCAAGGGGACCTTCGTTTCCGAGGCACCGACTGTCCCCTACGACCTCGACCATCTGTGGAGCTTCGTGCAGCAAATGACTCACGCCGGCGTCGAGGTCACTACCGCCATGCTCGCCATACGCTTCGAACCGGCCGTCGAGGTCGCTGCCGAAGCGCGACAAGCGCTCGGGCTCAGCGAGAGCGAGGCGATTGTCGAGATCGAACGCTGTAGATCGATCAACAATGAGCCGGTGGTCCTTCAGCGCAGCTTCCTCGCTGCCTCGATCTGGTCGAGGATCGCTGAGGTCGATCTGGCGGCCGAGTCGCTCTACGACGTCCTCTCAGTCCGCTGCGGCTTGGTGCTCGACCGAGCATCGGAGATCATCCGTGCGGTCGGGCTCGCATCCGACGACGCCGCCGTGCTCGGCGTCGCCGCCGGCCGGCCGTCTCTCGAGTCCATACGCATCTCAAGAACTCGAGATGACATTGCGTTCCTGTATGACCGTGCTCTGATGAGCGGCGATGCAACAGAGATCCATGCAGAGCGCACTGCTCACAGCATGAGCGTTGCTTTCCAGGCCGTGTAGAGACGCGCCAATCGTCGACAACTGGGTTCACCTGAATCGCCGGCTTGTACCGAACGTGCGAAACGATGCGGGCTGAGGTTCGTAGCGCCCGGGTAGGTCGTCGGTCGGGGTGGCTCGTGAATCGCCACCGCCTTCGGGTTGGCTCTCCCAGGGTTCGCCTCTCGACTAGTGTCCTGTCAGGCTGTTTCGCCATTGAATTCGGTGGTGGTGACGGCGGCGCAGTAGCGACCGAGTCGTTCGAGGATTTCGTCTGCGGTTTTGTGCCAGACGAACGACGCCGAGATCGCACGTCCCGTCCCCGAGGTCTTTGCCCGCCAGAACGAACTCGATTGAGAACCCGTCGACATGCTGTGGTCGACTCGATCCCGTTCGCCGAGAGGGCCTCGGTCAGCTTGACTGCCAAGGTGTCGAGTCCGAGCGCTCCGCTGACGGGAAACCATGACGCACCCGCATCCTCGGGTGATGATCGAAATGCGAAGGAGTACGCACTTCGTTCTGCCCCAGCATCCGCGTCGAAGGAATCCAGGTCCAGATACAAATGGTGCTTGGCTCCGCCCGGCTTCGCCGCAACGGAGCCCCTGACGCCGATGTTAAATGCGGTAAGGCGTTGCTGGCCGTCCAGCACCGCCCACAGCAGCCTTTGTTTCGGAGGCTTGAAGTCAGCGGGAGTGGTATCGGGACCTTCCGAGTCGGCCACAATCCGTCGAAATTGCAGTCCTGCCTTGGCCTGGCGTAGGTTCGGCGCGATGCCCTGCCCGACTGTCGGCCGTGACTACCCGTCATCGCTCGGCGAGTTCCTGGCCCGGCGCCGCACTCGCCGTGGGATGCGCCTTCTCCGATGAGTGCTAAATCAGTTCCCCGCCCGACGCCCGCGGAGCTAACGCTATTCTCCGTTTTCGCTGCGTTGACTGTGGTGGCATTCTTCCTTTCGCTGCGGACAGGGATCGTAGCGCTATTGCTATTGGCCGGTCTCGGCGCCGTAATCAATGGCATGAGGCTTCGGCGCTCCCAAGCAATCCCTTCACCACAGCGCCGGCAATCTGGACCGGACGGATGACGGCTCCCCTCAGGGACAGCGTGATCACCGGTGTGACCGAGCTACGCATCGATTCGCCCAATACCGACTACTGCGATCTGTTGGGCCGTGCCGTCGCAACAGACGATGGTCATCCTTCACGACACCGTCGCGGAACTCGACGTGCTGGTAAGAAGCGTTACACCGGCAACAAACGAGCTACGAAAGTTTGACGCGGGTTCGCTTGTTCGAGGTCATGTAGTTGCTGAGTCTTCCTGTCCGGAAGCCGGGGCGCAGAGTCGCGCCCAGCGCCGCACCCTGGCTGCCTGTGCAAAGCCCGATATTCGCGGCTCTGCGACGGCGTCGTACCCGTCCGTGAACCGGCAGGATGGTCGTGTCGACGGAGCGCCGGTCGGATGCCGTAGCCGCTCGATAATCACGAGATCTCGATCGTGGTGAGATGGCTGTGGCTTGTTGCTGTTGCCCAGGCTCTATCGGTGTCCGACGGGTGCGGGCAGCGTCGTACTCTGTGGCGATGGTTGAGTTATCGCGTGATGAGGCAGAGGCGTTCGTGCGTGCTGTTGTGCAGCTTGCCTCGATGGCGGACCGGGTGTTGCCGCAGCGTTCGTCGCCGTTGGTGACCCGTTTGTCGGAGCATCTGGGCGGTGTTGGCGATGACGTGTCGAGCACGTCGATGTCTGTTCCTGTCATCGAGCGCGTGAACGTGCAGCTTGCATTGAACGCCTATGCCGAGTCCGCTGAACGTTTCGACGTGATCGGTTTGCAGAGCGAC
>Ga0105045_10001530_pt1 | contig 18968 bp, 14 predicted proteins | sample MAT02_FD_78089 | JGI IMG/M metagenome (GOLD analysis project Ga0105045, IMG submission 78089) | Freshwater microbial communities from Lake Fryxell liftoff mats and glacier meltwater in Antarctica - MAT-02 (megahit assembly) | ecosystem: Environmental > Aquatic > Freshwater > Ice > Liftoff... | reverse complement strand
TTCGCCGGAAGCGTGGCATGGCCTTGCTCATGATTAGGCACGGCGGGGCGGCGATATACAAAAGCATCGCTGTCCCAGTCTTCACCCGGCAGCCATCTCCACTTATGCTTGAATGCCTTCTGAAACGCCTCCGCAAGTAGTCGACGCTGCTCGGCAGTCGGGGCGCGACTGTGATGTTCTCCCCACTGACCGATAAGGCCCATCTGCACGGCGAAGATGCGCGGGTCATCGTCCCATGCTTGCCCCAGCTTCTCCACAAGCCGCCTCAGCCTGTCCTGAAAAGCGGGGCTATCGTAGTCAAAGGTATGCAAGTCAGCGGGCCAATGTTGCTGCGGGTCGTTCTCCGACCCGGTAACTCCATTCCAGTCGAGATACACGCGTGGCACGAGCTTGACGTTCAGTTCCTCGATGCCTTTGCCATCGATCTGGGTGATCTTGTTGGTATGGGCGATGATACGCTCCACGGTGTCATTGGCGCTGACCTCAATGTCGCTCCACTTGATGTATTAACGCTTCAATAGCCCATATCCATCCTTCTTATACTCGCGGAATCCTTTCAGTGGATTGTTGATCGCGCCCTGGAACTCGGGCGGAGAGACCGTCACCCAGCCGTCACAAACGGAGGTGGGGTTGGATCCCGAAATGTGTTCTTCGGCGGCTAGAGCTGGACCACAGAAGGCAAATAGTAATAAGGAAAAGTTGAGGAGAATTTTCATGGCTTGTTTCGAGGACATAGAGTTCTTCCGCTGGGCGCTCGCTGTTCCGTTGCCTGACACTCTATCACTTCCCTGGTTTGCACGCCCGGAACGCCGTCGCGGCGTCGTTGAAATTATTGGTCGCGCAGGGCTCTACGTGCGAGCAAGTCGATGAAGATGAAAAGCATCTCGCATTAGCTTTAATTCCGCAAGATCCACGATGTGCTGATGGTGCGTGAACATGATCACTTGCGTGCGAAGCGATAACTGAGACAGGATTTGCATCGAAGCCACAGCGCGTTGATCATCGAACTGAATCAGGCAATCATCGATGACAAGCGGAATCGGATGGTTCTTCTGGAGATGGACATCGAGGCTGGCGATCCGCATTGCCAGGTACAATGCATCCGCCGTTCCGTCGCTCAAACGGTCTGCGGGAACCAGCGATTTGTCTTTCGATGCGATCGCGAATAACCGTGGTTTGTCGCCGGCATCGAACTCGACTTGCAACCCGTCATATTGATCACAAGTCATTTGTGCGAAATATTTTCCCGCTTTGGCCAGTACCGTCCCTTCATTTTGGCGTCGATAGTTTTCGATCGACCTCGCCAAAACATCTTGAGCAATCGTTAGTTCTGCATACCGCTCCGCCTCGCGTCGTATTTGCACAAGAAGGCTTTGTTGCTGTTGAAGAATCTCGGCCGCGCGGTCGCTGCCGTCCATCTTCTTTATCTCTGAACCCAAGCGGCCAACGCTTTGTTGGGCGTCGGCTTGCTCGATTTCAAGGCTTTCAATTTCACGGCTGACGGATTCAATTTCATCATCGACCGAATGCGACTGATAGTCCATCGCCTCCGCCTCGAATGCTTCGATCGCCTGCCCTTTGGCCAATACCATCAATGAGCCTTCAATCCCGCCGCTTTTCTCCTCCAAGCCGCGTCGTTGCTCCGAAAGCTTCTCGCACTCGGCCAACTCTTCAAACTCCTGACACTTTGCTTCTTTGCAAAGCAGCATTAGGTCTGCCTTGACGCGATTGCATTGAACCGCAAACTCGTTGGCCGAGGTTCTTGCTTGGCTTAACTGATCAACCAGCAAGGTTCGCTTTTTCTGATTCTCCCTTTGTTTTTTTCCCTCCGTAAGCAAACACGCAATCAGCGAAATCTCATCACCTCTATCGAGACTTTCAGCTCGTTGTGGCAAGCATTTCATTGCGATTGATAAGACTGCATCACCATACTTCTCCCGTGCGGCGAGCAAGACGCTAAGTTCGTTCTCGCTTTCGATCGTTTCTCGGCGAAGACGAACGATCTCTTCCACGCAGTTCAACAACACGTCGATCGATTCAGGCGTTATCAATCCAAGTGACTTAATCGGTTCGATCGCCGCGTTCCAACGCTCTTCCCATGCCTTCAGATGATCGTTTGCCGCTTGAGCCGCAGCTTGGCAACTGTCTAACTGATTCGAACCTAGCTCGGATCGATTCATCAACGCTTCGTAATCTTGGCAACGAGCCGAAAGCTCTCGGTTCTTCTGTGTCGCATGCATGTAAAGCGAAGCAAAATCTTGCGGGTCAATCACCCATTGTTCATCCGCGATCTCTGGCGCATCTTCGTCTTCAAAATCGTCGAACAATGTGGATGACTTCGTTTGAGCAATCTCCATCGGCCTGAAGACGGTCTTCGCGACGCTAACCCGAAGGGCAGTTTGCAGTGTTGCGACCGCCTGCTCGATCGCATCCGTCGCAAACTGCAATTCGATACAAAGCTCATTCAATTCACACGCGGATACGACCAATTCCTGCTGGATGATGCACCAAGAGCGCATCTCATCAACATCACCTGCCGAAACTCCGATGGTCTGCCACAATTGCTTCCAGTGATCTATGTGGTTCTTCAGGTCAACAACCGCTGCCGCGCGATCTTCAGAGCGTTTAGCGAGTTGCTCGCAGAGACTGACCAACTCGCGTTCATCGCGTTCCACCCGAAGCACTTGATCATGATACTCGTGCCTCACGCGGTGGGCTCGATCTAGCTCTAAGGCCTGATCGCGTAGCTCAATCGCTCGTTTGATAGGAAACACTCGCTCGTCGCTCGACGCGTCGATCAGATCATCGAGGTTCTGGTTACGTTCTGCAATAAGTTGATCGAATCGGCTTTGATCAGGCAGGCTCAACTGACTCGAATCGTTTAAAACCTTTGCTCGAAGTTGCTCATACTCGAACGTCGCGGTCTTTATCTTACTGTCGATGGACTTTACATCTTGCTGGACCGATTCTATTGCCGTGGCGGATGTCGCCAGCGTTGATCGAGGCGGCAACACCATTGCGACGGCCTGTTCCAGCGTTCCTTCAAAGCCCGCGAGTTGATGAAGTTTGGCATTTGCAGTTTCGCGCGCGGCAACGACATGGGCCTCCGCCTTTTTCTTGGCGAGCAACATCGTTTGTGGTTGACCGACCGTTCGAATCGCATCGTCAAGAATCGATGGCGATCCTGGACGTAACGCGTTCTTTAATTCGCTCTTGAGCTTACGCGAGGTTGCTTTGGCCGCCTGTAGTTTCTCATCGGTATCACGGACCCGCTGCATCACGCCGCTGTGCTGTTTCGAAAGCGCAACCAGTTCGGTGCGAGCAACAGCGCTCAGTTGCTCGCACTGAGACCATTGGGCTTTACCCATCGTCCCGAGACTTCGGCCCAGTTCATCGATTCGATCGCGAAGTTGCATTAGCTTGGATTGTTTCTCGCTTACCGTAACGGACGATTGTTCGTGCTGTGAGATGTTGCGTCCCAACCGCTCAATGGCCGCTTCATTCGCAAGCAGAACCTCGTCGATTATTAGTGTCGCAATCTGTTGATCGATTTCGCGGCAACGACTCTCCAGTGATTTAACTTGTTGTTCTGCTGCGGTAAGTGCGGATTGCAGATTCCAACGCTTTTCGGTGAACCCAGGAGCTAGCGTGACGACTCCCGACAACGGTTCTAGCTTCTTCGCAAGCCAATGTCGTTCCAAAAATAAACTAATTGCCTGCTTGATCGCTTCAAGTTTCTCTTTCTTTCTGCGTGCATTGCTTAAGTCCGTTGTACATGAGGTCGCTTTGGCGTTCGCTCGTTCGAGGTCGCTTCGTACCGCGTTGTAGGTTGCCGGAAGCAACGAATGCTCGCGAAGCCGATTCTTCAAGTTTTCCCAGTCGTCCAACAATTGATAAAGCGTCGGACTGGACGACTTTCGATCGGTGTAGATCGATTTGGATTGATTCGCGAGTTCCTGTCGAATGTTTTGAAGTTTTCCAAGGCCCGCTCCGGCAGAGAACAAAATCTCGCTTAGATCGCCCTTGCCTTCCAGAATCAGCATTCCCCCTTCGACCAACTGTTGATGGCTGATTCCGAATTGTTGCTCAAATGAATCTCGACTCACTCCCTGGAGCATTTTGTCCAGCTCTGCGCTCGAAACTTTTGTCGTGTTGTCCGTGGCGAGTAATGTGTCCTTGTTTCCTTTGCGTCGTATGCACTCCAGCGTCGTGTTTGACTCCGGTTCAACAATTCGTCCTCCGACACGCAACGCAGATGCTTTATGAATGTAGTCATCGACGGCATTACCACGAAAACCAAACAACAAGTCGCTCAATGCGCGCAAACTGGTCGACTTGCCAGATTCGTTGGGTCCATAGACGATATGAAACTTGCAGGGCCCAGCGGAAAGATTAAGCGAGCAGTTGGTAAACCGTCCGAAGGCGATCAAGTCGAGTCGTTCCACAATCATTTCACCGACTCCGAATGGATTAAGTTCATCAGGATCGGTTCTGCCGAGGCCAACCAATTCGACAGCAACGCCTCATCCTCAAGGCGAAACGGGTCTAACTCATTCTGCGTAAGTTCAGGAGGAAGCTTACTCCAAAGTTTCCGAAGCGGCTGTAACCATTGTTCTCGCTCGGTCGAGTCGCGTTGAAGGGCTTCGATGACTAGCGATACCGAGGCAAGTGGTGAATCACCTGATCCCGATTCGTGCTCACGAACGTCTGCAACGCGTTTCTGGTTTGTTGTTCGAACCTTGAGATTTTCGAACCAGGCCTGTCCGCCACCCCGTTGGACTGCAAGGGATCGCAATTCATTCGCGATCGTGTTGGCATGAAGATAGTAATCGTGGCTGAGCAATGACGCTCCAGATAGGTTCACGCGAATCGCAAGCGGGCGGCCCTCGGCGTTGTTTAGTTCATCAGGCAACCAATCCGAAAACGCTTCTAGCATGTCATCACGACGCTGGTCGTTTGTGATGTCATGATCGAAAATTTGCCATCGAACCACATCGAGCGGATGAAAGGTTGATTGCGACTTTTGATCATCGTCGATTGAAAGGACGACGCAGCCTTTGGGGCCGACTTCGCGAATGTTTCGGCCTTGGATGTTGCCGGAGAAAACGATCGGGGTCTGGCCTGCTTGATGACACTCACGGCGATCATGAATATGCCCTAGTGCCCAGTAGTCATACCCTTTATCTTGCAACTGCTCAGGCTTGCAAGGTGAATAGTTATCGTGTCCCTCTGCACCGGTAAGACTTGTGTGAAGTAGCCCAAGATTAAACATACTGCGAATGGGCAGCGGGTAGCCGAGCGACAAGTCTTCGGTCACCGCTTTTTTGGGGAACGAACGCCCATGGATCGCGATCCCGAGTTTCTCAAAAATGCGTTGATCGACGGCATGATGATCGAGAATGATGGCGCTGCCATCGGGATTGGGAGGCAAAGGTAGACTTTGCGTCATGACGCTTTGTGCGTCATGGTTTCCACGAATCACAACCAGAGGAATCTTCTCGCGAAGAAGTCGAGCGGCCTCATTAACAAAATGGAGGCCAGTGCTGAACTCGTTCCAATCTCCGTCATAAAGATCACCTGCGATTACGACTAAGTCGACTTGCTCCGAAATCGCCAAATCGATCATGTTCGTTAATGCGCGTCGCGTCGCGGAACGAATCTCGGCGACGGGTGCCCCCGGATAAGACTCCAGTCGGTGTAGCGGACTATCAAGATGGATGTCCGCTGCGTGAAGGACTTTTCTCGTCGTCATACCGTGATCAAAAAACGAACCTCAGTGCGGTCTCCAACGAACACGACTTCTCGATCGTTCGATCCTTAGAACGCGATTCTCTGGTAACCGGTTCGACTTCGCACGACGGTCCCGCCGAGAATCGGACGTTGGCGAGTGACCACTTGGCGGGTCGGCGGATAGGTGATGATCGGTGCACGGTAAACACTCGCTAGAGGCATCTGCGATACAACAACCGGTGGCCGCTGAACGACTATCTGCGAAGGTTGCTGCCAAATGACTGGTGCAGGTTGCTGCCAAATGACTGGAACGAAGTGCACCTGGGCCGAATTGACACCGGCCAAAAGCAGTCCCGGCGCTATGGTTACGCATACGAACACAAAACCAATCAATTTCACTCTCCTTAGTTGAGTTGAGTCGATTGTAACCGCGACGCTGCTTTAGGCAACAAGCGAGTGGCTTCCGCGAGATTTCTCCTAAAGCATTGCCGCCTTGGCGGCGTCCGACAAAACGCCGCCTGAACGCAGTTCAAAACGTTTGCCGTTGATCTCCAGAACCACAAACTTTGCTGTCACTTCGATCACTGATCCGCTAAGCGTTCCGATCTCGAATTTATCGCCAGGCCGGAGCTTCAACGTGGTTCCCCGCGTCTTCACCTTCATCCATGCTTCACCCTCGCCGCCACCTTTTAGCAGGGCCGTCAAAACCGTTTGCGTCGAATCATCAAATCCTGGTTCGGGTATCGCAGGAGCCGGTGGAGGCGGTGGGTCAACAACCGCGATTTCAAACTTACGTTCGGAGCTTTGCGGCGGGTAACCGTCATCAGTGACTTTGACGGTAAGTGAGTAGCTTCCAAGTTCTTTTGGTTCCCAATTCAAGGCTCCCGAACGGTCATCGATTGCAAGTCCCTCCGGCGCATCGCCAACGATCTCATAACGAAGAGCATGTTTTTCGGTATCCTCGGCAGCGATCGACAATGACGAAGACTTTCCAACATCGGTCGTCAATCTTTCGGGACTCTTGAAAGACGGCGATTGATTGGGTCCCGAGAAAAAGTTGCGATTCAGGATCGCATCCGCGTAGGTTTGAAAATTACCAACCAGCGACGAAGCCGACTCCGGATCGGGTGCATTTGGAGCCGCAGCGCGAAGGCCAATCGCGTCGATGGTCAAATCAACCGCGAGGCCGCCTTCTCGCGCCGGACGAACCGTCATTTCTGAAATACGATGCAAGTAATCTTTACTGTAGAACGCGTGCATCAGCTCGATCCAACCGCGTGCGTCGGTCTTGCCGCTGACTTTAAATCCGTAGCGATCGTAAAGATTACCAACGGGCATCGAGTTGACATACGAAACGGCTGCATCACGCAAATCGACAATGGTAATCGTATCAAATAACCAGCGTGTGTAATCCGCTCGGGCACGCTCGGGATCGCTTGGCAGCGAACGCACCAAATAATCACCCATCTGCCGATCAGCGATCGCGCCGGCGAGATGCTTGTCTCGTGATTCGAACAGTTGGTTGTCGAGCGAGTCAAGACGCGTCTGGCGGATCGCCACAGCGTTCTTGTAGCTGCTAAACAGGTACTGAGATCCGGCAAGTGCAAGGACGCTACCGACACCAATCCCAAGGAATTTTTCTCGTGGAGTCATTTCGTTTCTCCGCTGCCGGTGGTTACTGGTGTTGTCGGATCGGCGATAGGAGCTGGCGTTTCTTGATCGCGAAGTTTTGCAAGTGCGTCGTATCTCTGGCTGCGAATCGTATCGGCATCGATTTCGATCGTTTCGCGAAATCCCCATCGATAGTTTTCTTCGTCGCCCAGATCGCTTGCACCGGTGCCTGACACGCGATGGATACCGTCGCGTAATGCCGATGCCAATTGATCGACAACGACCGGTGATCCAGCGGCACCCGAAAGCGTCAGCTTGCCACCTCCTTCTCGAGGCGGAGAAACGGCCGAGACCGTTTTCAAGATGGCATCGGTGGCCGGTGGGATCATCTTTGCGGTCCGGCTAAGTTCGTCGATCCAAATCACGTTACCATCCAAAAACTTATCGACGACTTCGGTTCGATCGATACTTGCCTGGGCCGAAGTGACTTGCGGCTTTAGCGCAGCAAGCTCTTTCTGGCGGGCATCGATTTCTTGATCCATCGCTCGTAGATTCGACCAGGCAAAATATGAAGCCATAAGCGCAGTGGCGGCGACTGCGGCACCGACCAAAATCGCCTTGCGGTTGTCCTTGACGACTTCGATCGCTTTGCGAGGATTAAGGAAGTCAACCAGGTAAGGCGACGATGCGCCTGCGCTTACCTTCGAATCCGCAACCAACAAACCGATGAGCGGAGCAAAACGACCGGTGTGCATTTGATCGTTTGCGTTGGTCGAGGACGATTCCACCAGCGTCATCGGATCAAGTGTCGAGACACGGCAGCCCAGCGATTCGGCAATCTGTACTCGTTCCGACTCGTGCGTCTTTGATTGCCCCCAAATAAGCACTTTTTGCGAACTGCTGGACGTATTGATTCCACAAGCCATCAAGCTGCGACGAAGCTCGCCAGCGATCTGTACCGGCCGATCAGGCGAATCGGGCGGCATGCGAACAGATCGAACGAACATCACGCGGCGTCCCCGCGTCACCACGATCTCCGCATCATCGGCAAGCATATCCAACAGCACGACGTCACCGACGATCGATGAATCATCGACGCTTTGATTCTTTGCGCCGCAGATTTGATACAGTGCCGCAGCGGCAACGGGCCGCAACGCGACTCGAGTTAACTCCAGTCCCGCCGCAGTTGCAATCGATTGAACAGACTTCATCGTTGCCGGCGCAACGGCGGCGGCCAGTACGGCGGTTGCATCATCGGCACTGGGGAGCGTCAAGAAATCAACTAGCGTGGTTTCGCCAACGGCGGCGAACGTTTGCATCGCCTGAAGACGAACGATTTCCGGCAATTCGTTCTCCGGAACCGGCGGAAGATTTAATTGTCGAAGTTCAGACTTGCCACGACCGAGCGTCACCATCGCTTTGATCTTTGACTTCGCGAGCCCACGTTGATCGAGAAGTTGCCGAATCGCTGCAATGACTTCTTCGGCTGAGTCATTGGTCAACTTCGTCGATACCGCATCAATGATCGTGATGCCAGTCATCGAAGACTTGGCAAAGACCGCTCGCAGTTCGCGTGTATCCCAATCGAGGGCAATCAAATTCGCCATGGATGATCTATCTTAATTCGTGATGGTTGCATTTCGGATCCCAAGCACGGCGGCATCGAATCCGCGGCCGAGATGCGAAAGGTCGCGGTAATGGATAACTTGCGGATTGAGACTCGTCGCATCAATGACCGCTTCAATTCGAGTTGAGGCTGCCGCGTTTTCGTAGTAGCCGATGATTTGCGCGCGATACACATCACCGCCGGCAGTGATCAGCGGCATCAACGATCGCATTTGTTCGATCGTCACGATTCCTTCGACTAATGGCCAAGTTTCATACATGCGGTTTTCACTCTCCGTCGGTTCCGCACGAGCTTCAACGATCGCCATCGCCGTTTCTTCGTCGATCAAGGGCATGCCGAGGAGAAGTTCTGCGGGGCAATCATTGATATTGATTCGACCGGGCATCGTTTCAAAGGCTTGAGTTGAAAAATTCTCCATTAACAGCGGCATGTAGAGTGCCATCTGGATCGGATCGGACGTGAACGGTGAGGTGTAGACCTGAGCACTGTCGCCACTTCCGATCGTAACGGTCGAATCGATAACGTCCAACAATTGCGTATACTTCGTGCCCCCGCCCGCAGACAAATCGACTTCTTCCATCACTCCCGCATACCAGGGTTTTGATTGGCTGCTTCCAGAACCACCGGAACTGCCTCCCGAATTGCCTGTCGAGCCAGTGTTACCGCCAGTGTTTCCACCGGTGTTACCGCCAGTGTTACCGCCAGTGTTACCACCAGTACTTCCACCGGTGTTACCGCTTGTAGAGCCGCCGCTATTTCTGCTGCCACCGCCCCCAGACGCCGCTGTTGCCGCTCCGCCGGACGGTTGACCGTACATTCGATAAACGGCCAAGTAGCTGGCGTAGTCTTCGTTCTCCATCACGCCAGCGATCTCTTCATACAACGCTTCAAGATCATCTTTATTGATGTCGATCCGTTCTGAACCATCGCGACGGCGATTGGCTTCGAGTCCATGGACGGTGATGTAAGATGCCCAGCCCAGCGATGCCATCGAAGTGATATCGACGATCGCGGTCTGCTGTTCTACCGCATCGACAACACCGTTGCGATTCGCGTCCACACCAAACAAAAGAGACGGTGTCACGCCACGGACTAGCAAAAGCTCTTCGACACTATTGATTGGACCGTTGGCCGGTTGATAGGGCGTCGGCAACGTCGAATAGTACTCAACTTCGGCACCATAGGGTCGAGGTTCGTCGTCTTCATCGAGCCAGTCGAGAATACAATCGGCAACGTCGCTGGTCATACCTGGCAAAGCCAGCAACAGCGAGTTGGCGAGATTGTCGCTACTGAGTTCCTCGGTCGTTTCCGCATCAAGGCTAGTCGACGTCATAGCGAGTGCAGGCATGATCATCGACGAATTTTCTTCAAGCGTGATCAATGCGTTGACATTCAGCCGCGCCGATTCGTTTTGCAATCCGAATCGAATTCCTCCGAGTCGACCGGTTTCATCCATTCCCGACGCGAGAATTGAAAAATTGCAGGCGCGACTATCTTCTTGAACGGAAACGATACTGACCGCCTGAAAAATTGCTGGATTGTCTTTCACACCCCCAAACGAGTCTCGAGTCTCAACGGTCTGTGCGAGCAGCATGCGAACCGCTTCGACCCCAGAATCCGCAGCGGCTTGCGTTTGAACTTGGTCACTCGACAGATGGGCAGACTCGTCGTACGAAAGCATGGTATCGGTGAACGAATACGCCGCCATTGTCGCGACCGCCACGACGACGAGCACCACGATCAGAAAAAAACCGCCCCGTGTCGATGTCCGGCGCAACGATTGGTTTTTGTACGCTGATTTCATATCGCACCTCCACTTGTCGGCGGCGCCGTCGCCGCAGGATCGGTCGTTTCAGTCGCTTCTGCCGTTTCTTCCGCAGCCGGAACCGTATTTAAACCGACCGGCAGGAGAACTACGTGTGTGAACACTCGCGAACCTGAATCGCTGCCAGCCGCAAGTGATGCGACGTCGGCAGACGCACCAGGGTTGCTCATCGTCAGCGTGATGCGAATCGACTTTGGCATCGCGCCCATATCGTCACTGTTCCACATGATTTGCCAGATCGTTCCATCGAAATAATCGAATCCGATCGCGAGCACTTCGGATGCGATCAGCTCGCCGGTCAACAACAAGCTCGTCAGCCCGCCAGAATCGGTGGCCCAATTGCTTGCCGCGCGATCGAGTTCTCGTCGGACCAAGCCGCCATTGGCAATCTGCGCACCGCTTGGGTCATCGGTCGGTAGATAGCTTTGAATCGGGTCAACGACTCCGGCTATCGTTCCGGGTGCCTGAACGTAATACGTGACCGTCTTGACGTCGCTTGGCACGTCTGCCATCGCACCGCTCGCGTCTGCGATCGTCTGCGACCATTGTTCCATCCGTGGCAAACGGCTGATGTCAAACTGAATTTGGTATTGGTTGCCGATCATCCCTGGCTTGGTCAGTGTCATCGTCGAAGCGACCAGATCCGTCGAGGTTGCCGCGGGATCAAGTGTCGATGGCTCCTTAAAGGTTGATGTTCCCAGCGTTTCAGCGGCGGCCGGATCGAGTGCCGCGACGGCCTCTTGTGCCTGGCCCGCGACTGCTGAGACTAGGAAAGACTCTAGCGTTGAGGCATCGAACGAGGGGGCGTGAAGCGAGGCACGCAGATCGTCGGAAATCATCTGCAGGATTGAAGTCGCCAATTGCACACGTCGAACGTCCGTGTCCTTCACGCTCATGTTGTTGGCGTAGAACGAAAGCGTTGCTCCGACCAAGGACATCAACACGACTGCCATCGTAAGCGTGATCACGATTTCAATCAAAGTGAAAGCACAACGCGTCGTTCGTCGATTCGGAAACCGAGAAATCAAGGTCACAATGCCTCCGCTTCGAGGTCTTTCAATGCTTGGGCTTCGGCTTCGGCTTCCGCTAAACCGAGTGCAGGGTCGACGATCCACCGAGTCAACGCGTATGTCGCGATGGGCGGTCCACCATCGGGATCTTGAGCTTCAACCGAGATGCGAATCGCAAGCATTCCATCAAGCGACGCAGGCACGACATCCAACGCGTAGAAGAACGCCGTCGTTGAGGTCGAATCCGGCGAAATGACTGGTGTTGGTGGAACGGTGACGGGTTGAATACCGCTCAACAGTGTTTCCGCTAACTTGGACTGGCAGATCAATCTTGCCAGCGCGAGATCGCGGGCTGAACTTGCCGAATCGGCACCGGTGCCAACGATTTGCGACAAAACGGCAAGCGAACCGCCGAGGATCGCCAGGGCAAGCAAGATCTCAAGCATCGAGAAACCGCGGCGTTTCATCACGACGTCCCCAATGCGTTTGCATCTGCGGCCAAAACGTCACTGACAATCACTTCACCGGTCAACCCACGAATCACGACGACTACTCGCCCAGCTTCGGCTTGAGTGAACGTGATGCCAGCGGTGCTAGTGGTGCCGTCGGGATAAAACAAAATGGGTTGGCTCCAACCTTCCGCAGTTTCTGACAACGCTTGCGTGTCGATTCTGAAGCTGCGCTGAGTCGATTCCACTTTCGCGTCGGCGATCAAGACGTTTTCCGGCAGCTCAATGTTGCGAGTGACCTCTTCGGTGCCAGTGGTTTGAAACCCGGCGGGTGACGCCGTACCGCCGGTCAACAGGGCGGAAGAGTTTCCTGTTTGGTCAACCGCTTCGGTCATGTCGGCCATATCGAAGTAAGGCTTAACGCGAGCCTCGGTGGTGCCAACCTTAAGCTGCATGATTTGGGTTCGACCCGTTCTCATCGCCAGCAACCGAGTCTGCATCATTTCGACTCGCAATTGATCACCCGCTCGCGCGAGTCGCCGGTCGGAGAGCAAGACTCCGAAGGTCGGGACGATCATCGCGGCAATGCTGACAAGAATTGCCAGCGTCAAAAGCAGTTCGACAAGCGTAAACGCAGATTTGGTTGCGCGACGCATCAGCCTGAGACGATAATGTCGTCGTCCGTTTGCAACTGTCCATCGATTCCGCCACTGCGAATCTCGTAGGTATTTCCTTTGACCGACATGTTGATATCGTTACCCCACGCGTCTTTCGGGATTTCGGTAATGATTGGAGCGGTCCATTTTGCTTTCTTGGCGGCGTCGCTCGGCCCGTCCTTCAATTCCTCGAGCGATTGCGGCAGCGAGTTCATCCGAATCTGAAAATACTGAACCGACTGTTTCAGAGCGTTGAGCTGGGTGGTGGTCGCATTCTTGTTGGCATCGGTCTGTGCACCCGTAAAATTCACCAGCACGATCCCCCCGAGGACAACCAGGATGGCGAGCACGAGCAGCAACTCAAGCAACGTAAAAGCTGATCTTGCGGTCGTACGGCAGCGGGCCACTGGACGGCGGGAAGTTTGTATCATGCGAAAAGGGAGAGTGTGGCAGTTGAGCATTGCAGTTCAGCGGCATTCATTAGCGGGGGGAAGGTGGGTTTGACGTCCGTTCGCCAGACCATCATTGTAACCCAAACGTCAATCAATGGTTCCGCCCAATTTTTCCCCCAGAATACAACCGTTGTCTCGACGGTTCCTACCTTTTCAGCCTCTCGTCCAACTCCGTTTTGCGAGCCTTTAAAACCTCCAGGCTACGTAGCTTTAACTCATCTGGCGGCGTTTCTGGCAGTCCCAGCCATGCTTCCAGCAGATTGATCTGGCCCATCAAAGCGCCTTCCTCCCGTCCTTCCTCCCGTCCTTCTTCCCGTCCTTCCTCCCGTCCTTCTTCCCGTCCTTCTTCCCGTCCTTCTTCCCGTAGTTTTTCAGCTAATGTCGACAAAATATTTTCTCCAAGCGATTCGAGTGCATTCACGGTGACGCGGTTTAGCTCTTCCCGAGTCACCTGCGTGTTGACGTTCAAAATATAGGTAATTACTGACTTGACGCATTCTAGTCCATCAGGCTCATCAATAACGGTTCGCAGCAACCGCATGATCTCCGCAATCCGCTGACCGAAATCGTCTTGCGAAGCGTATTTTAGCAACATCAACACCGCCTGCAAAATCGAATCCCCCTTCAACTGACTATCCGAATAGCGGCTCAAATCGACCACATGAGCGTCAAAACGGGGGAAATAGCCCTTCAATGGGTCCGGTGCTTGAGCCAATTCATCGAGCGAAAGTGATACATTCCACGGTCTTTCTCCATGGTAAATCACAAGCGGAATCACACAGCAAATTGGTTGCCCATCGCGTAGCCGTTGCTCCCAAATCCGCACAATATACCTCAGCAATTGATAGCCGGTCATCGCATCGCGATAGCTCTTGTGCTCGCACAACATGTAGACAATTCCCTCGCCACCGGCACGCGACCAAAGACCGCTCGGCAAAATCGGTCATGCGGGTTCGGAATCGGCTGGTTATCCATCGCGGCAGTGTAACGTGAGTACGATTGACGGGAAAAGTCGTTCCGATTTTAACGCCGATTTGATTCCGGCGGACGTTCCAGTTCTAATAGTTGTCTCGCGCCGCTTCGTTTTCCGACTTTCATTTCTCAACAGCCGACAAAGCCAATGGCAACGACTCCCCCGCCAGTTCAGTCTTCAACCAATGACGATGACCTGGCAAGAGCCGCGAAGCTGGTTGAGTCCTGCCGCGCGGTCCGCGAACAATTGGGCAAGATCGTCGTTGGCCAGGATGAAGTCATCGAGCAACTTCTGATCGCGATACTCGCCCGTGGCCACTGCTTGCTCGAAGGCGTTCCCGGACTGGCGAAAACGCTGATGATCCGGTCGCTCGCCGAGACGATGGACCTGCGGTTTCGCCGGATTCAGTTCACCCCAGACCTCATGCCCGGAGACATCACGGGCACCGACATCATTCAAGAGAATCCGCAAACCGGTCGCCGCGAGATGGTTTTTCAGCAAGGACCGGTCTTTACCCAGGTCCTTTTGGCTGACGAAATCAACCGGACACCGCCGAAGACCCAAGCTGCACTCCTGGAAGCGATGCAGGAGCACGAAGTCACCGCTGGCGGAAAAACCTATCGTCTTGAAGAACCGTTTTTTGTGCTCGCCACCCAGAACCCAATCGAGCAAGAAGGCACTTACCCATTGCCCGAAGCGCAGCGCGACCGATTCCTGTTCCACGTCGTAGTCAACTATCCGAGTCGCGATGAAGAAGGCGAGATCATCGATCGAACCACGGGCGGCTCAACTGCGAAATGCAAAAGTGTTATCGATGGCGAAGAGATCATTCGGTTCCAACAAGTCGTTCGAAGTGTTCCGTTGCCTAATAACGTCAAACAGTTTGTTTTGAATCTCGTTCGAACGCTTCGTCCTAAAGATGAGACCTCACCGGCTTGGGTGAAACAGTTTGTTGAGTACGGGCCTGGTCCGCGCGCTTGCCAGCAGTTGGTCCTGGGTGGGAAAGCAAGAGCCCTGCTGCATCGCCGGCACCATGTTACGATCGGAGACGTTGAAGCATTGGCTCTGCCCGTTTTGCGACATCGATTGGTGCCAACGTTCACTGCCGAGGCGGAAGGTTTGGCGACGGATGACTTGATCATTCGTGCGTTAAAGGAAACGCCCCGACCCACGAACGCCTGACCGCCCTTCTTCATTTTTCCCGCATAAAGCTATTTCATGAACGTCGGTGAAGTTCTTTCGCCTACCGAACGAGACCGGATTGCAGGCCTGCAATTGACCGCTCGCCAAGTCGTCGAAGGATTTTGCTCAGGCCTTCATCGTTCGCCGCACAAAGGCTATAGCGTCGAGTTTAAAGAACATCGACCCTACGTTCAGGGCGACGAAATCCGAGCCATCGATTGGAAAGTCTTCGGCAAGACGGACCGTCTTTACATTCGCGAATTCGAGGAGGAGACCAACCTTCGCGCCACGCTTGTTGTCGATAGCAGCGGCTCGATGAACTACGTCGGCTCACGCGCAGGTGGCATCTCCAAGTATCAATACGCGGTCCGGCTTGCCGCTTCGCTCGCGTATTTGATGATCGGTCAACAAGACGGCGTTGGCTTGGCAACGTTCGATACGAAGGTCAATGAATTCCTTCCGGCGCGCAGCCGCCCATCGCACCTGCAAGCGATCTTCGCGACGCTGGTCCGACGTCCTCCGGGAGGTGAAACAGAACTGGGTCCCGTTCTAGGAGGTCTCGCCGCACAACTTCACCGGCGCGGGGTGATCATCCTGATCTCCGACTGCTTTGGGGACGTTCCCAAACTGGTTCACGCTTTGACTCATTTTCGACACGCTCGACATGAAGTGATCGCGATCCAAGTCGTTGATCCAGACGAAGTCGATTTTCCATTCACAGGTCGGCTCCGGTTTCGTGATCTCGAACGCATCGATGGCTACGAAGAAGTTGATGCCGCCGCGCTTCGAGATGCCTATCGGGCAAAGTTTGCTTCATTTCAGAAAGAGCTAACCGAAGGCTGCGGTCGGGCTCGTATCGATCTGCTGACGATGCAAACCGACCAGCCGTTTGATAAAGGGCTCGCCGCGTATCTCGCAACCCGCAGGCGGTTGCGATGATTTTTCTGAACTCGCTGCTCGCCTTGGGCGCGCTCGCCTTCACCGTTCCGCTTGCGATCCATCTGCTGTTTCGCAATCGGTTTGAGATCGTCGATTGGGGAGCGATGCGATTCTTGGAATCGGTCGTTCGGGTCAATCGACGACGGTTGCAGCTTCGAAATCTGCTGCTGCTGATCGTTCGTTGCGCGATCCCGATCTTACTCGCCTTTTGCTTGGCTCGTCCGGTGATGACCGGTTGGCAAACGCTGCCCGGTGATGAACCTGTCTCGATGGTTTTGGCGATCGACGCAAGCGACTCGCTTGCACTGGAAATCGACGCGAATTCGACCCGTTTTAGCAAGCTTATCACAATGGCAGAGCAGATCGTTGCATCGCTTCCTCGCGGCTCCGATGTGTCGCTGGTAACAAGTGCCAGCAGCGGACGCAGCGAGGCCAGGAACGAATCCGTGACCGCATCGCAAACCGATGCGCAATCGGTGCTTACGGCTCTTCGTGCGATCCGAATGGGTGGCGCGCCGATGTCGGTCGAAGGCATGCTGTCCGAATCGCTTCGCAAGGTTTCGACTGGCGCGACCGAACGACGTCAGGTCGTTGTTCTCACCGATGACGCAGCCAGCGATTTCCTTCAGCAACAAATGGCTGCACTGGAGCCGATCGGGGAACGCCGCGAAGCCCAAAAACCGGTTCCTTCGATCGCCTGGGTCGAAGCCTGGACATCCCAACCAGTATTAGCCAATAATCGGCGGATCACGCGACTTGAACCCGCACAATCCGCTTCGGTTCCTGGCCAAAGCATTGTTTGGGAAGTGGAAGCGAGAGTCGATGGCGACGCCGCGACCATCGCGACGCTTGACATTCGAGTCGATGGAACGTCCTTGGAGTCAAAAACGCTTGCGTTTCGCAGCGGACTTGCCAGAACCACGTTTTCGACAACTTTCGAAACCGCAGGCCGACATGCGGTTGAGGTGTCCCTGCCATCGGAAGATTCGTTTTCTCCGGACGACCGTTTGCGATCGGATTTTGTCACACTGCCGCCGATCGATGTTTGGTTGGTCGACGGAAACCCGAGCGACAAGCCGTTGATGAGCGACACCGATTATCTCGCCATCGCGCTCAGCCCGTTCTCGTTGTCTGGCTCTAAGGCAGTCGACCTTTTTCGGACGACTCGCGTCGCGGCTAGGTCGATCAGCAAGAAAGACGAGAACGCTCCGAAGATCGTCGTCTTGGCCGATGTGGGCGTATTGTCTAAAGAGTCTGCCAGTTGGCTATCGAATTTCGTCGAAAGCGAAGGCGGCACCGTGGTCATGTTTGCTGGCCCTGCGACGGACAATGCAACTTGGGGCGAACAATGGATCGATTCCAGCGGAAAGCCGATGCTTCCGATGCGCTGGGGTGATGTCAAGGCGGTCGAGGAAGGCGATACCGGTTTGAAGGTCGACGAGTCTCGATTGACCTATCCACCGTTAGCGGCGTTTGCTCGCGAAGCAAAGGGCACGCTCAGCTCGGTCGACGTGACCAGTCATCGTGAGATGTTGCCTTCGGAAGATATAACCAATAGTAGCACCGGAGCTGCGAATGTGATCCTGAGGCTTCAGGACGGTGACCCTTTGATCGCCGTTGCTGACGTTGGCAAAGGAAAGATCATGCAGGTTGCGACGACTGCGAATGATCGCTGGACCAGCCTTCCTCGAAGACTCGCGTTCGTCCCGTTGATCCAAAGGCTCTTTATGCACCTCGCGATCGGCGAGAGCAGCACCACGACCTCGACCAGCGGTGAGCCGATCGTGATCGACAAATCACAGCTTGCCAACCCCGCAGAGACCGCGCCCGGCAAGTGGAACGTGACCACACCGGACGGTGAAACGATTCCGATCGAAATGGTTGACGGAGACTTGCGTTTCGGCAATACCGACGTTGCCGGAGTCTATCGATTCGAGTCTGACGGCAAGGCGACGGCCTATGCTGCGGTCAATGTTCCCGAAGCGGAACTCAAGCTCGCAAGAGTAGAACCATCGATCCGACAGGAGGCTTCGAAACGAATCGGTGCGACCAGCCACGCGTCGCTTGCCGAATACCAAGCAGACGATTCGACCCGTCGATTCGGTCGCGGTATTTGGAGATACCTGTTGTTGGCGTTGCTGGCGGCGATGATCGTCGAACCGTTTTTGCAACAGCGTAGCGCGAGGATTCCATCGTGATGCGTTTATTCTTTCAAGGTGAGCTCGCGACCGGCCTTGTATTGTTGCTGGCCGTCGGTGTCGGTGGCGCCGTCGGTGCCTACTACAGTCGTGAAACGCGTTCACTTGCGTTTCCCCATCGGTGGTTGCTTCCGATTCTGCGCGGCCTTGCGATCGCGATGGTCATCATGATGCTCGCCGGGCCGGTACTGGAGTATCGACGTGAGACCGGTGTGATTCCGACGATCCATGTTTTTGTGGATGCCAGTGACAGCATGAAGTTTCAGGATGCTGTCAATGATAAGGGGGACGATAAGCTTCCACGGCGAATCGATCG
>Ga0105045_10001529_pt1 | contig 18983 bp, 14 predicted proteins | sample MAT02_FD_78089 | JGI IMG/M metagenome (GOLD analysis project Ga0105045, IMG submission 78089) | Freshwater microbial communities from Lake Fryxell liftoff mats and glacier meltwater in Antarctica - MAT-02 (megahit assembly) | ecosystem: Environmental > Aquatic > Freshwater > Ice > Liftoff... | reverse complement strand
TGTCGAGCGCGACCCTGATCACGTAGTCCACCTGCTGCTGCCAATACTTCGCGCCGGGCTTGCCACTGGCGGCGCGCGTCTCGTTCGGCGCCGGCCACTGGTCGAGCACGCGGAACATGGACTGATTGGTGCGGGCGACCGTGTCGGGATGGAGCCACTGCTGCGCCCCCGCCGGCATGGCGGCAACGAGCGCCGCCGCTGCCAGGGTCCTGCGCCAGACAGGCTGTGATGTCATGGAGATTCAAGCGGGAAGAGGGAGTATCGTGCGTCCCGAAACTTACGGCGTCGATCGTGCTTTGTTCCGGACGGAGATCGTAAACAGTGTTCTCGCGGAAAAACGCTGAAGCGCTGAAAGACCGGCCAACATCTTCTTTGAGGGGAACTGCCTTGATTCTCGAGCGCAGTTCCCAAGAAGGTTCGTTAACAGCGTTCTCGCGGAAAAACGCTGAAGCGCTGGAAGATCGGCCGACACCTTCTTTAAGGGGAACTGCCTTGATTCTCGGGCGCAGTTCCCAAAGAGCGAGTTAACCACACAGCCGCATTCCGCGCTTCCGCGCTTTCCGCGAGAACACTGTTTACGATCTCAACCGAGCTGGACCAGCCGGCTGAGGAGCATTTGGACGGCGCCACCGAAGGTCAGTCCGCTGGCCGCCAGCACGTAGCCGCGGCGGTCGAAGAGGCGCCAGGTGAGGACTGCGCCGAGGAGTGCCAGCAGCACCAGCACGACGAGTTGGGCCAGTTCGATGCCGATGTTGAAGGCCAGCAGCGGCATCACCAGCGACTCTTCAGACCCTAGCAGGCTTCGAAGCACGGAGGAGAAACCCAGGCCATGAATCATGCCGAAGGCCAGTGTCATGACGTAGCGGGGCCACATGCGTTCGTCGTTCCGCGGAGGCGGGTCGTTGGCCCGGCGCCCCAGTCGCCAGGTCCACAGGTTGATCAGGCTGGTGACGATGATGGTGGCGGGGATCAGCGCCTCGACGGCGCGTGAGTCGACCTGCACCAGGTTCAGCGTGGCGAGCGCCAGCGTGAGCGAGTGGCCGATGGTGAACGCGGTGATCAGGATCACCAGCGAGCGCCACTTTCGGGAATCGTAGGCGAGGATCAGCGTCGCCAGGAAGAGCAGGTGGTCGGCGGCCGCCAGCGTCAGGATATGGTGCAGGCCGAGGGCCAGGAAACTGCCGAAGGACGACATCAGGACCGGACAGAGCGGAAATGCGCCGGGATCATCCGCCCAGCCTGTTGGACGCAAGTTAGGCAGTGCAGCAACAAGGCCGGATGGTGGTCACACACAAAACGACGCGCCGGTCGAGAGGCTCGGCCGACGCGTCTGAAATTCAGAAACGAGTTGCGGCCGTGCTCAGCGCCAGCCACCCCAGGTGAAGCCGCCCTGATAGCCCATATATGGCACGCCGAATCCGACCGATACAGGCGTGAGCAGCGCGTCCGAGGCCAGGCTGCCGCCATTGGCGCACGTGTAGTCTGCCTTGATGAAGACGCGGGTACTGTCGTTCGACCATCGCGCCCGTTCGAATCCACGGCAGTTTCCGCGCCGGTATGCATAGAGTCCGCCGGAGGCGTCGACGCTGGTGCGCGCTATGACGGAGTCACCCCCCACGGTCAGAAACTCGACGCGGTGCACCGAATCCGTCGGGACGACACACTGCATCGGTCCGATGGTGCCGGCCGAGGAAGTGGACCAGCAGCCGAGATGGAAATCCCACCGCGACGGCTGCGCTGACGCTGTCTGTGCTGCCAACGTCGACGCAGGACACGCCATGATCGCGAGAACGGCAGCGGACTTTGAAAGGATCGGCATGTTACGAAACCTCGAGCGATGGGGCGACCGGCGACTGCGTCGTGAACTTCATTTCCCGTTGGCTAAGGACGCGGCTTCGCGGTGCGTCCCCCGCCGCTTTCGCCACCGGTGCTGGCGCCGCCTGACGACGTGTTCACCGAACCGCCCGTCGAGCCACCGGAATTGCCGCCGGAGTACCCACCCGAGTTCACGGAACCGGTCGGCTGCGCGCTGCCGCCACCACCATCGCCCTGCGTGTAGCCTCGTCCGTTCACGGCGCGGCCGGGACGATCGGCGACTGATGGCTCGCGCGGCACGATGATGTACGGTGCGTTGCCGGCCAACCAGCCATTGTTGAATCCGTTATTGAATCCGTTGTTGAATCCGTTGTTCAAGCCGTTGAACCCGAAGTTGTTCGCGAATGGCGACCAGAAGCTCAACGGAAACCCTCCGCCGAAGCCGAACATGCTGGAGGGCAGGAACCCGGAATTCATGCCGTTGCCGAAATTGCCGTTGCCGAAGCCGCCAAAGCCGTTGCCCCACAGCGCCGCGTCCTGGAGCGCCAGCATCAGCATCTGTTCGCGGCGCAGTCTCGCAAATTCGTCCGTGTTCGTGCGCCGCGCGAACGGGTCCTGCGCACGCACGTCAGGCCTGCCAGCGGCAGAGAGCGCAAAGACAGCCGGATTCGACACGGCGACGAGCATGTCGATCACGCTGCCGGGCACGCCGACCTCATGCAGCGCACGCAGGTCCCTGGCCGCGAGTACCAGCCCTTCACGGCGGTCGGCCAGCCACGCCTCGACCACCGGCGCATCGACAGCCTTCGCGGCATCGGCCACGTCGGCGGTGGTCAGCGCGGCACCAGCCTCCGCGCGCGCGCCGAGCATCGGCAGCGAGTTGAGGCCGGGCAGACGACGCAGTAGGGAAGCAGGAACGATGGCGGCGTCGTTCTGCGCTTCGAAGCGGACGATGCGCACTCGCATGCCGCTGCGCGTCTTCACCCCTTCGATGCGCGCGAACATGTCGCTGCCGTTCATCGCAAACATGCCTGACGACTGCTGCGTCACCCCGTCGGAGCAGGTGTATTCCGCAGTGGTGTAGAGCCGACGCTCATCCATGGACCAGCGACCTGTTTCCCACCCGGTGCACCCGTCACGTGATCGCAGGACCCTCGTGCCTGCGGCGCTGATCTCGGTGCTCGAGGTGATCGACTCACCGACGACGGTCACCATCTCGACCGTTCGCCGGTCGGCCGTGGGCACCAGGCAGACCATCGGTCCCGGCGCGCCGGCCACCGACGTGCTCCAGCATCCGAGGTAGCCACGCCAGCGCGCGTCGATGGCAACCTGACTCTCCTGTGCGCGAGCCGGCGTGGCTGCGACCACCAGTCCGAGCGCGAACATCATCGCGCGCATGCGATCGGTCGTCATGCTCTGCTCCATCTCAGTACCGCACCGTGAGGCCCATCGTGGCAGCGGTGCCAGACAGGTCGATCTTGTCGAACCCTTCGAACGATTGGCCGAGCGTGGCGCGTGCCAGAGAGTAGCGCAGGTCGCCGGTCAGTGCGAGACGGGTGGTGAGCCGAAGGTCGGCGCCCAGATGCGCATACCCCATCGGCGTGAATCCGTCGGAGGACAACTTCTGCGAGAACACCCTGAGCGTCTGGAAGTCCACGAAATCACCGGATTGCGTGAACGCATAGCTCATCAGGCCCGCTCCGGCCCCGATCCACGGCGTGAGCCGGTTCGGGATCCACACGAACTTGCCGATCCGGTCACCCGGCGGTGTGAGGGCGTACTTCACACCAACGGTCATCGGAATGCGCCGAAGGGAGGTGACCTGCTCGATCGGCAGGTCGTCGAGGTCGGTGAATTTACGGAACTCCGACCCCTTTCCCCGGGTGGCAGCGCCGATCGATATGACGATCTCGGTCCGCTCCGCGACACGTACCCCGAGGTCTGCCTGAATACCAGCCGCCGCGAAGTCGCGCTTGCTGAGTGTCAGCTGTTCGGTGGCGAACGTGTAGATGTCGCTGGAGGCCATGGGGCGATCATAGCCCGCGCGGATTGCCAGGCTGACGAGAGGACGGTGAAAGACGAATCCGTCGCCACCCTGTCCCTGGCTTTGCGCGAGCAATGGCAGCGGAGCCGCCGCCGCGAGTCCGATCAACACCACGCGCCACCAGCGCTTCGGCTCGGGTTTCGGCTGCGCGATGGCTCGGGCGTGTTGCTGGCGAGTGGAGCGCATCGACAAACTCCGGGCAAGGGGGCCGCGCGGTCGACAAACCTGTTCGCAAAATATACCGACGCACCCGATGCCCGGTTCCGTACCCCGGATCGGCGGGTGTCCCGGCGTGCCGCCCCCGCAGCGCCGCACGGTTCATTTCGTCCGCAGCAGCCCGTTGACGAGCAGGTCCTCGCGCAGCGTGGGGCCCGGAACGAGCGGACTGCGGAAGTACCACCACTGCCATTCCGGTCGCCAGCTGTTCGTGCGCGCGATCTCGTCGCCCCAGAGGCAGGGCGACGGCTCGGTGATGGCGACGAACCGGGCGTCCGACTCGGCGAGGCGCAGGGCGGCGGCGGCGCGTTCGCGGGGTGTCGCCGCGGCGAGGGCACCGGCGAGGATGTCACGCAGGTCCATGTCATTCAGCCACTCGTCCAGTGATGCGTCGCGACCCCGCTCAGTCGCCGCGACGATGCTGGCCCAGTGCTCGAGCAGGCCGCTCACTCCGCGGCGGACGACCAGCGGCGTGCAGCCGCGGCTGATCAGGTAAATGTGGACCGGATCATGCTCGCTGGTCACGGGCCACCGTCCGGCGACGGTGCGGCCGTCAGCGATGCCGCCGGTGCCGGCAGCGGCATCCCGCCCAGCGTCTCCGGGCGTCCGGCACGCGATGCGACGATCGCGGTCAGGACCGCGATCACCACGGCGAGCGGGATGCCGGAACGGGTGCGGCGTCGGTCGGGAGGCATGCGCGGCGAGTGACGGGGACTCGTCGCACTGCACGGCTGGCGACGACTTCCAAACCACGGTGTCGCCGAAAGTCGCTCGACGCAAGCACGTCGGGCGACAGTCAGGTCAACCCTGTGTCACATGTGACGCCGGTGCTACGGCTGCGGCGTGCCCGTGGCGTCGCTGCGGCGGTAGAGCGTCAGGCCATTCGGCCCCCATGCCGTCGTGTCGAACTGCACGAGGCCAAGCTGGTTGCCGCGAATGGCCAGCAGGATGGATGTCGGCCGGCTGGCGGTGTTCGTACCACGGACCACCACCCGCACCAGTGAGTCGGCGCCGTCCCACGTGCCTCGCTCAGCAACTGGCGGCTTGCCGATGGACTCGCTCACGAGTTCGGCCATGCCACCGGAGGTCATGCTCAGCAGGTAGACGCGGCTCGGCGCGTCGGCGGCCGCCAGCGTGTCGCTGCGCCATGTGCCCACGATGGCGCTCTCGCGCAGGCGGGGCTTCTTGTCCTGCTGGCTGCAGGCCGCGGCGCTGACGGCCGAAGCGGCGATGAGAAGGGTGCGGAGGTGCATGCCAGCAATGTCGCATGATCCGGCACGGCATCACAGCGGTCTGCACGCGGCGGCCGCGCTGCTGGCGCCGTCTGGCACGTGCGGGTAGCGTGCGCGGATGTCAATCCTACAGTCTCTTCGCGCGTTGCTCCTGATCGTTCCCGTCACGATGGCGCAGGCTCAGACGTCTGCTGCCGTTGCCGGAGCACCGAATACCGATATCTGGCTCGCGCGCCTCGCCACGAAGAACGGCGCCGTGATCGTGCAGCCGCCGCTGAACCTCACCAGGCGTGACGGCTACGACAACCAGCCCAGTTTCGACGCACGGGGCCGCACGATCTTCTACACGCGCCGCGCGCCGAACGCGCTGCTCGGCAACACCGGGCGTGACGTGCAGACCGACATCTGGCGCTACGCGCTCGATGGTTCGTCGCACGTGCCGGTCACGGTCACCGCAGAATCGGAGTACTCCACGCAGGTCACGGCCGAGGGGAACGCGATCACCGTGATCCGCGTCGAGCGCGACTCCGCGCAGCATCTGTGGCGCATGCCGCTCACGGCGGGCGGCACCGCAGAACGTCTGGTGGGCCGGGTGAAGCCGGTGGGCTACTACGCGTGGGTGGGCCCCAAGGTCGTGATGTTCGTGCTCGGCTCACCGGCCACGCTGCAGCTGATGGACACCGTCAGCGGGCGCATCGACACGATCGCACGTGACATCGGGCGGGGCGTGAAGCGTGTGCCAGGCACGTCGCGCGTGAGCTTCGTGCAGAAAGCGGGCGCGCAGTGGTTCATCGAGGAACTGGACATCACCACCAGGGTCGTGACCCGACTGGTGACCACGTTGCCGAGGATCGATGAATACACGTGGGTGGACAGCACCACGCTGCTCGCCGCCACCGGTACCACGCTGCAGACCTGGACGCGCGGGCAGAGCGGATGGACCGTCGCGGCCGATCTGGCCTACGCGCCGCTGACCGACATCTCGCGGGTGACCATCGATCCCACCGGCACCTGGCTGGCGTTCGTCGCCGTGCCGACCGCGCCCGGCGCACCGCGCCCCGGCAGCTACCGGCCGCGCGTGCGTGAAGCCGACGTGGCACGCGACCTCGCCATCCTCGCGGCCGACAGCATGGAAGGGCGCCTCACCGGGTCGGCCGGCAGCTGGCGTGCGACGCGCTGGCTCGCCGCGCAGTTTGCCGCCGCAGGGCTCAAGCCGGCGGGTGACAGCGGGTTCGTGCAGCGCGTGCCGCTCGCGTCCAACGTTGCTGCGCCGGGTGCGCGTGTGCGCCCACAGTTGCTGTCGAGCTGGGGCGCGTACGACTCCGTGCCTGTGGAGCGACGACTGCCCGGTGCGAACGTGCTCGGATACATCGAGGGCAGCGATCCAGCGCTGAAGCACGAGTATGTGCTGATGACCGCGCACTACGATCACATCGGCGTGGCCAAGGCGGTGAACGGCGACTCGATCAACAACGGTGCGGACGACGATGCTGCCGGCACCATCGCCGTGCTGCAGGTCGCGCGGCTGCTCGCGCAGGGCAGCGTGAAGCCGAAGCGCACGATCATCTTCGCGGCAATGACCGGTGAGGAAGTGGGCCTGCTGGGCACGCGCTGGTTCATCCAGCATCCGGTGCGACCGCTGTCGCAACTCGTGGCCAACCTGGAAGTGGAAATGATCGGGCGTCCCGACAGCCTGGCCGGGGGCGCCGGCCGCGCCTGGCTGACGGGCTACGAGCGCTCCACGCTCGGCGACCAGCTGCGCGACGGCGGTATCCCGATTGTGCCTGATCGACGGCCGTCACAGCGCTTCTTCGAGCGCAGCGACAACATCGCGTTTGCGCGCATGGGCATCCCGGCACACACTCTGTCGAGCTATAACCTGCATGCCGATTATCACACCGTGCGCGATGAGGCGCAGTACGCCGATCCGGCGCACATGGCGCGCGTGATCGAGGCCGCCGCGCAGGCGATGCTGATCCTGGCCAATGGCCCGAAGCCGGCGTGGCATCCGAACGGTCAGCCGGCCGGCACCACGACGCCGATGCGCTGACGGCCGGCGTCACGACTCGTCGATCTCGACGTCCTCGAGCAGCGGATAGTCGGTGTAGCCCTCCGCGGCGCCACCGTGGAAGGTGTCGGGGTCAGGCGTGTTCAGCGGGGCATCGAGCTCGAAGCGCTCGACGAGATCGGGATTCGCGAGGTACGCGCGTCCGAAGCTGACGGCAATGGCGAGTTCGCTGCGGATCGCGGCATCTGCCGATTCCGCGGTGAAGTCACCATTGAGGATGAAGGGCTTGTGATGCACATCGCGCAGGCGGCGGCAGAGATCCGTGTCGCCCATGCTGGCGAGGTGCACCCAGCCCAGTTCCAGTGCGGCCAGCTGCCGCAGTGCCGTGCCGAAGGTCTCGAGTGGCGCGTTGTCGCGCATGTCGTTGTGCGGATTGTCCGGCGACAGGCGCACGCCGGTGCGATCGGCGCCGAACTCCTTCGCCACCACCTCGGTCACCTCCAGCAGGAAGCGCGAACGGTTCTCGGCGCTCCCGCCGTAGCGATCATGGCGACGGTTCACCGCGTCGCGCAGGAACTGGTCGATCAGGTAGCCGTTGGCGCCATGAATCTCGACCGCATCGAAGCCGGCCTCGCGCCCGCGTCGTGCCGCCAGCGCGAACTGCGCGACGACGCCCGGAATTTCGTTCAGCTCCAGCGCGCGGGGTTCCGATGCGGGCTCCTTCGCGAGTGTCGGCGTGCGCAGCATGGTCGTGGCGGCCCGCACCGCCGAGGACGACACCGGCATCGCCTTCTCCGGCTGCCAGGCCTCGAGCGAGATCCGGCCGCAGTGCATCAGTTGCAGCGCGATCAGGCCACCCACGGCATGCACCTCGCTGACGACCGCGCGCCACGACTCCATCTGCTCCTCGGTCCAGATGCCCGGCGTGTTCGGGTACCCCACGGCCTGCGGCGACGTCATCGTCGCATCGGTGATCAGCAGGCCGGCACTCGAGCGCTGCGCGAAGTAGTCGCCACAGATGGGCGGCACGGTGCCGTCGTTTCGTGCACGGTTGCGCGTCATCGGCGCCATGATCACGCGATTCGGCAGCCGCAGTGCGCCCAGCGTGACGTTCGAGAGCAGGTGCGGATATCGCGACATGCAGATCCTGACGTGTGAAGGCCGTGCGCACGCGCTCGGGAGCAGGCACGGTGCGCCGGCACTGCGCGACCGTGCGTGCGCGCGTGACGGACAGGAAGGATACCGCAGACGTCACACCAGCCGGCGTCACTGACGGCCGATTCGCGGCTGGTGCACCTGCCGCACCGCGACCGGCGCGGTTGCGCGAGCACCGTTCCGTCGCCATTCTCGCCTGATGCCTGTGGACGACGCCGACCGGCTGGGCCCGAAGGGACATGTGTACGTGGAGCTCGTGCGCGAGCAGTGGCGCGCACCACTCGAGCGCGGCTCGGCGCGCCGCGCGCTGCTCACGTCGTTTCTCGGCGCGGCGCTGATCATCTTCGGGACGATCTTCGCGCTCGAGGTGTATGGCGAGTCCATCCTGCTGATCGGCATCGGCCTGTTCGCCTTCGTCTCGTCGTTGGGCGAGATCCGCGCTCTGGCACCGGAGTTCAGCGAGGCGCGCCGCATCGGCTGGGTGGAGGCGTCGCTGGACGACAACAGCGTCACCATCGGGGAACCCGCGATCCTGCGTGTGGTGCTGCATGCGCGTCGCAAGCTCACGCTGCGTGGTGCGACGGCACTCGCCGAGGCGCGCCACTGGGATCGGGCCACGGCGGGTGAAGTGGTGTCGAGCATTCCGCTGCCGATTTCCGTTGCCGGCGAATCGGTCGGCACGGGCGACGACTGGCGGCACGCCCTGACCTTCCGGATCCCCGAGACGGCGCCGACCAGTGTCTACACGTCGATCGACTCGACGCGCTGGACGCTCACGCTGGAACTGACGTTCGCCGAGGGCGGGCCATGGCGACGTACGTGGCCGATGCTGGTCTTCCCGGCCGACGTGTCCTGACCGGCCGGAATTGACCGCAGGGCAAGTTGCGCTGCGGCTGCCCCGGCGGCAGGATTCTGTGATCACGCCGGCGTCTGCTTCGCGGTCGGCTGCTTCTTCTCAATTCATTGGCTTCCACGCCACCTCTCATGGCCATCGAGATTCGCCGCGCTGCCGTCGTCGGCGCGGGTACCATGGGGAGCGGAATCGCCGCGCAGCTTGCCAACGCGGGTATTCCGGTCCTCCTCCTCGACGTCGTTCCGCCCGGTGCCACCGAACGGAATGCGCTCGCCGCCGGCGCGCTCACGCGCATGCGCACCCAGCAGCCCGCGCCGTTCATGAGCGCCGAGGCGATGGCGCTGGTGACCGCCGGCAACGTCGAGGACGATCTCGAGGCGCTGCATGAGGTCGACTGGATCATCGAGGCGGTGTTCGAGGATCCGGCCGTGAAGGAGCCGCTCTACCGACGCCTCGATGCCGCCCGTTGTCCAGGCAGCATCATCACGACGAACACCTCCACAATCCCGCTCAATGTGCTGATCGAGGGGCAGAGCGAGGCGTTTTCTGCCGACTTCGCGATCACGCACTTCTTCAACCCGCCGCGATACATGCGGCTGCTGGAGTTGGTGAGCGGACCGCAGACGCGCCCGGAGGTCACCGCCGCGCTGCACGCAGTCGGTGACGAGCGGCTCGGCAAGGGTGTCGTGGTGTGCAAGGACACGCCGGGCTTCATCGCCAATCGCATCGGCACCTTCTTCATGTACTGCGCCATGCACGAGGCGCTGACGCATGGATTGAGTGTCGAGGAAGCGGATGCGGTGTGCGGCAAGCCGATGGGGTTGCCGAAGACCGGCATCTTCGGACTCACCGATCTGGTGGGGCTGGACCTGATGCCACATATCATGAAGAGCTTCCACGCCACGCTGCCAGCCGGCGATGCGTTCCTGTCGCTGCCGGCGACGTTCGCACCGATGGAGAGGCTCATTGCCGCGGGCAACACCGGTCGCAAGAGCAAGGGCGGCGGCTTCACGCGTCTCGTGCCGAACGAGACGGGTGGTCGCACGAAGGAAGTGGTGGACCTGCAGACCGGCGAATACCACGCCGAGCGTGCGCCACAGCTGTCGTCACTCGCCGCTGCGAAGGGTCGCACCGCGCTGAAGACGCTGGTCGGCTTCGATGATCGTGGCGGACACTTCGCGGCGTCGCTGCTCGCGCAGTCACTGTCGTACGCCGCCTCGCTGGTGCCGACGATTGCCGATCGCGTGAGTGCCGTGGACCAGGCCATGCGGCTCGGGTACGGCTGGACGTTCGGCCCGTTCGAGCTGATCGACCAACTGGGCGCCGACACCCTCGCGTCACTGCTCGCGGCGCACGGCATCCCGGTGCCGGCGCTCGTCGCCATGCACCGGCCGTTCTACCGCGTCGAGAATGGGGTGCTGCAGGAACTGCTGCCGAGTGGCGAGTACGATGCCGTGCCACGTCCCGACGGTGTGCTCTCGCTGGCCGACGTGAAGCGCAAGGGCAAGCCGGTGATGAAGAACGCGTCGGCGAGCGTCTGGGACATCGGTGACGGTGTGCTCTGCCTGGAGTTCACGTCGAAGATGAACACCATCGATCCCGAGACCATGTCGATGATCCGCCGGATCATCGCCGCGGTCGGGGACGGCAGCGGTGCATACAAGGCACTCGTGATCTACAACGACGGCGACAACTTCAGCGCAGGCGCGAACCTGGGCCTTGCGCTGTTCACTCTCAACATCGCGGCGTGGGATGCGGTGGAGCAGAGCGTTGCAGACGGGCAGCAGACGTACTCCGACCTGCAGCGCGCACCGTTTCCGGTGGTGGGTGCGCCGGCGGGGATGGCGCTCGGTGGTGGCACCGAGATCCTGTTGCATTCCGACGCGGTGCAGGCGGCGGCGGAGAGCTATCTCGGACTGGTCGAAGTGGGGGTCGGCATCGTGCCGGGCTGGGGCGGCTGCAAGGAGATGTTGCTGCGCCATGTCGGCCCGGTGCAAGCCGACCCCGCGAAGGCGATGACCGCTGCGGGTCACGTGTTCCAGACCATCGCGATGGCGAAGACGTCGACATCTGCCGCCGATGCGCGCGCGATCGGGTATCTCCGCAACACCGATGGCATCACCATGAACCGCGATCGGCTCCTGGCTGATGCCAAGGCGAAGGCGCTGTCGCTGGTACCGGGCTACGAGTCGCCGGCACCACGCTCGGTGGTGCTCGCCGGCCAGCGTGGCAAGAGCATGCTGATGGCTGGTGTGCACGCCATGGCAGCAGCAGGCAAGATCACGCCGCATGACGAAGTCGTCGCCGAGCAGCTCGCCTCGGTGCTCACCGGCGACGAAACGGACGGCACCACGCCGCTCGGAGAACAGGCGCTGTTGGACCTCGAGCGCAGGCATTTCATGCAGCTCGCACACACGGCAGGCTCGCTGGCCCGGATCGAGCACATGCTCGCGACTGGCAAGCCACTGCGCAACTGAGGATCGGATCATGCCAACATACAAGGCGCCACTGGACGACATGAAGTTCATCCTGAACGACGTGATCGACTACTCGCGGCTCACGAGCCTGCCGGGCTACGCCGACTTCGATGCCGACACTGCAATGTCGGTGCTGGAAGGGGCGGCGCAGTTCTGCGAGGAAGTACTGCAACCGATCAACCAGAGTGGCGACGCCGAAGGCTGTCGCATCGACAACGGGCTGGTGACGACTCCCAGCGGCTTCAAGGCCGCCTATCACCAGTATGTGGACGCCGGTTGGCCGGCACTCGCCGCCGACGAGGCCTTCGGTGGGCAGGGTTTCCCGCAGACGGTGCGCTTCGCCGTGGAGGAGATGATCTGCGGAGCGAACCTGAGCTTCGGCATGTTTCCGGGGCTCAGTCATGGTGCGTATCACGCGCTGTTGATGCATGGTGCCGATGACCTGAAGGCCACGTGGCTGCCGAAGCTCGTGTCCGGCGAATGGGCAGGGACCATGTGCCTCACCGAGGCGCAGTGCGGGACGGACCTCGGCCTGCTCACCACCAAGGCGGAGCCGCGCCCTGATGGCAGCTATGCGATCACCGGCAACAAGATCTTCATCTCGGCCGGTGATCACGACCTGACCGACAACATCGTGCACCTGGTGCTGGCTCGACTGCCCGATGCGCCGGCTGGCATCAAGGGCATCAGCCTGTTCATCGTGCCGAAGCTTCTGCTGAATGCCGATGGCACGCCGGACGCCGAGAACGCCGTGCGCTGCGTGAGCATCGAGCACAAGATGGGCATCAAGGCGTCACCGACCTGCGTGATCGCGTTCGAGAACTCGGTCGGCTGGCTGGTGGGCGAGACGAACAAGGGCATGCGCGGGATGTTCACGATGATGAACGCCGCGCGGCTTGCGGTCGGCATGCAGGGTCTGGGACAGAGCGAAGTGGCCTACCAGAACGCCGTCAGCTATGCCAGGGATCGCCTGCAGGGGCGCTCGCTCACGGGTCCGAAGAATCCCTCTGGACCAGCAGATCCGTTGATCGTGCACCCCGACGTGCGCCGTTCGCTGATGACCATGCGGGCCTTCAACGAAGGCGCGCGCGCACTGTCGCTGTGGGTGGGTACGCACATCGACATGCACGAGAAGCACCCTGACCCGACGGTCCGCAAGGATGCCGACGACTTCGTCGCGCTGATGACGCCGATCGTGAAGGCGTACTTCACGGACATGGGATTCGAATGCACGAACATGGCGTTGCAGATCTACGGCGGCCATGGCTACATCCGCGAGTATGGCATGGAGCAGTTCGTGCGCGACGTCCGGATCGCGCAGATCTACGAAGGCGCGAACGGCATCCAGGCGCTCGACCTCGCCGGACGCAAGCTGCCCGCCGAGGGCGGACGGTTGCTCCGGTTCTTCTTCCATCCGCTGTCGGAACGGCTGGCGCGCACGATGCACGACCCGCAGCTGAAGGAGTTTGCGGAGCCGCTGTCGAAGAGCTTCGCACGGCTGCAGCAGGCGACGCAGTTCATCGTGATGAAGGCGATGGCCAACCCCGATGAGGCAGGCGCCGCGAGCACGGACTACCTGCGGATGTTCGGCCTCGTGGCACTGGGCGACATGTGGTTGCGCATGGCCGAGGTCTCGATGGCGAAGCTGCCGACCGCCAACGGTGATCGAGGCTTCTACGACGCCAAGATCAAGACGGCGCGCTTTTTCTTCACCAAGATGTTGCCGGAGGTGCACGGGTTGTTCGCCCGGGTCATGGCTGGAGCCGCACCGGTGATGGCGCTGGAGGCCGAGGGATTCTAGTAGTGTAATGTCGCCGAAGTCTCGTGGCAGTCAGGCGCGTCTTTTTGCGCCAGCCGACGTTGCAACTCCTCGCGATACCGCTGGTATCACTCCGGGTTGCGCCTTGGCTGGCGCCAAAATCCATCGCCTGTCTTCATCCGCGGCACTTCGGCGACAGTACACCAGCGCTCCACGCGTGACCGGATGTGTGCCGGTGCGCGATGCATCGTGTTGCCGACCCGCGCGGTCGTCGTCGTAGATGCGAGGCGGTGTGACACCGTCTGGCTTTCCTGCGACCACGCCCCATTCCGGATGCGTGGCGGCAGCGAGCCTCTCGACGCTGGGAGTCTCTCGTGCATCCCGAACAGTTCGAACTCAAGGCGCTGGTGGCGGGGCGACTCGATGCGCACCGCCGTCGCGAGATCGATGATCACCTCGGATCGTGCGCCGACTGCTCGCGACACTACGTCGCGCTGATGCTCGGCAGCGCCTCCCCGAAGACGGCCGAAGCCGAGTCGAGGCAGGGACATGCGCCGAGCAGCGCCGGCGTGCTGACGTTTGCGGGGTCGGGCGCCGCGACGGAGGCGCCGATGTATGGCATCGACGCACCGCTCGCCGCGCCGGTCCCGCGACCCACGGTCACGCGTCCGCCGCACAGCAATCTCGCGGCGCTCGAGACCGAGTTCGTGCCGCCGCCGTCACGCACGCCGGTGCCGGTTTCCAACAGCTTCGTCGATGCGATCACGAAACTGCGGGCCGAGTCGGAGCAGGCGCAGCTGACGGCCATGATGGCTGCAGCGAAGGCGCTCGAGCGCCCGCCGGCGCCGCCGGTCATCGACCCCACACCGGCTGTCGACGCGCCAGTCACGCGCGAAGACGCAGCGCCAGCTGCGGTGCAGTCGAGCATTGCCGCGCCGCAGCATCCCCCTGCGCCCACTGCACAGGTTTTGCCGTCGCTCCTGCAGGATGAACCGGCGGCGAGTACAGCAGCCGCTCCGGAGCTCATCGTCACCTTCTCGTCCACGCCAACCCGTTTTGCGCGGCGTCGCATCGTGACTCCGGTGGTTCCGGCGGACGCCGTACTCGATGCGCCATACGTCTCGCGCGCCATACCGCTGCCAGTCGCCGCACCGGTCGCCGCACACGTCGACACAGACGTCGTCGTCGCAGCCGTACCGGCATACGCTGCAGCAGTCGCACCGGCATTCGATGAAGCAGCCGAATCGGCATACGCTGCGGCAGTCGCACCGGCATTCGCCGAGGCCGCCGAACCGGCATTCGCCGAGGCAGCCGAACCGGCATACTCTGAGGCAGTCGCACCAGCATTCGCGCACGGCGAGACGGCTTCGCCGTTCGACAGCGAGGCTGATGCTGTACAGCATGACACACAGCGTGCGCAGAAGCCCAGGTCCGCGATGTCCGCGGCGCTGGTCGGTGGCGCAGCGCTCGTGCTGATCGCGGCAGTGGGTGGATTCAGGTACTTCCAGTCGTCCGTCTCGCAGGCCGCATCGACCGCAGCGGCGGCAGCGGTGCGACAGGTCGAGGCCACTGCAGCGCGCACGGCGGCAGGTGTCGCGGCAGCAGCGGCGGCGGCGCCCGCGCCCGTACCCGCGTCCGTACCCGTACCCGTACCTGTACCCGTACCCGCACCCGCAGTCGAGACCCGGATCGTCTACGTGCGCGCGCCTGCGAAGCAGGAGCCCGCGATGCCAGTCGAGACAGCGGCGGAGCTGCCGCCCGTCCCGATCGCGGTCACGCTCCCGGACGTGAACCTGCAGACGTCGACAGCCGAAACGGGCACCAACGCGAACGCGCAGCGCGACGCGAGATCAGAACTCACGCGCAGTGCCAGGGCAACCGCGCCGCGCACGACGAATCCGCGACCATAGCAGTACGCGGCACCGCGTGCCTGATGGCTGTCCACGGGTCACTGCCGCAACGCAGTGACCCGTGGTGCGTCTGGGCGTTCGCCGACGTGTGTGCGGCGCGGCGTCTCGGGCATCTCCAGTACGACCCGAGACCCGAGGCTTGCCATGACACGAAACATCTCGCAGTACCGATCACTGCTCTGTTCTGCACTGCTGCTCGCGTTGCCCTCGACAGGGGCAGCACAGGGCTGGATCGACCCTGGCACGCGTCCCGGACTCGTTCGGCCTGCCGCGTGGCAGGTCTCACGGGTCGCCACGTCGATCCGCGCGACCGTCGAAGGCCGCGTCGCGCGCATCGAGGTGGAAGAGCAGTTCCGCAACGACGGCAGCAGCATCGCCGAGGGCACGTACCACTACCCGCTGGCTGGCGAAGCGGTGTTCCAGTCGCTGTCGCTGTGGATGGGCGAGACGGAGATGCGCGGTGAGTTGATGGACGCCGCAAAGGCACGCGGCATCTACGAGGAGATCGTCCGCCAGCGACGCGATCCGGCGCTCGTCACGCTCGCCGGGCACCAGCTGCTGCGCGCACAGGTGTTTCCCATTCAGCCCGGCGAGACACGCAAGGTCGTGCTGCGCTTCACGCAGGTGCTGGAGCGCCAGGGCGATGCGCTGCGCTGGCGCTACGCACTCGGCCCGGAGGAGCGCGGCAGTGCGCATCCGGACATCCGTGTCACGCTGCGCGAGCCTGCGCGGTTCGGTCGACCCTTCTCGCCGACGCATGCCCTGCAGGTGAGTGGTGCCGATGATCGCACGGTCGCGGTGAGCGACGCGGCACGTGGCGACGTGGAGATACTCCTTCCGTTGCAATCGACCGCGCCGGGTCTGAGCGTGATCACGCACGCCCCGGCCGGCGAAGATGGCTATTTCCTGCTCTACGTCACGCCGCCCGAACTCTCGGAGACACAGCGTATCGGTCGCGACCTCACGCTGGTCGTCGATGTCTCCGGCTCGATGAGCGGACCGAAGCTCGTGCAGGCGAAGGCCGCACTGCACCAGGTGCTCGGCACGCTCACACTGCGCGATCGTTTCCGCCTGATCTCGTTCTCGTCGGGCGTGCATGCGTTCCGTGATGGCTTCACGGTGGCCGACGCCGCAGCGCTCGATGCTGCGCGCGCCTGGACCAGTGCACTGGTCGCCGACGGCGGTACGAACATCGAAGGAGCGTTGCAGGAAGCGCTGCGGACCACGCGTGGTGATGAGGCACGAGGTGACAATCTGCGCCTGCTGGTCTTTCTCACGGACGGTGTGCCGAGTGTCGGCCAGACGCAGCCTGAACGACTCGCGGCGCTCGCCGCGCAGCAGGCGGCGACGACGCGTGTATTCACGATCGGCATCGGTCCGGATGTGAATACGTATCTGCTGGAGCGGATGGCGCAGGATGGTCGCGGCAGTGCCGACTTCGTGCCGCCGGACGGGAACGTGGAGCAGACCGTCGGCAGTCTGGCGCGAAAACTCCGCGCGCCGGCGCTGGTGGACCTGCAGGTGGTGTCCTCGCCGGCCCGCATCGTGTCCCTGGAGCCAATGCGACTGCCGGACCTGTTCGCGGGGCAGGAACTGGTGGTGCTTGGTCGCTATCAGGGCAGCGGCACCGGACCGCTCGTGATCGAGGGGCGACGTGACGGCCAGCGCGTGCGCGTGTCCACCACCGTGGAGTTCGCGGCGCGTGACGACGATCACGAGTACGTGAGCACACTCTGGGCAGCGCGTCGCATCGGCGCACTCACACGCACCATGCGGCTGGAAGGCTCGACGCCCGCGCGCATCGAGGAGATCAGGGCGCTCGCGCTGCGTCACGGCATCGTGACCGAGTATACGGCGTATCTGGTGCAGGAGCCGGTGATCATGTCCGCGCAGACACTGGCTGGCGGGAACCTGCGGCGTGGCGGACCAGGCGGCACGGCTCTGGCTGCACCAAGCATTGCGGCCGCACCGCCAGCGAGCGCCCAGACCGGTGTCGGCGCGTTTCAGGTCGCACAGACGAGTGCCGACTATGCCAGCGCCAACTCCGCCAGCGAGGCGCGCAAGTTCAGCGAACGCGCGCAGGCGCGCTCCGAATCGGCGATGTCGAAGGAGACGCGCGAGCGGGTGATCGGTGGCCGGCGTTTCGCACCGCACGGCACGGGCTGGAGCGACGTCAACCAGCGGGCGCAGCGCATCGTGACGGTGGAAGCGTTTTCGCCCGCGTACTTTGCAGTGCTCAAGGCGATGCCTGAACTGCGCGATGCCATCGCGCTCGGCGATGACGTGCTGGTCGCGGGCACGCGCGTCAGCGTGAGGATTCATCGCACGGGCCAGACCACCATGGCGGGGAGTGATCTGATGCAGCTGGTGAAAGCGTTTCGCGGCGCCTGATTCATCGATCTGAACATGGGCCTGGATCTCGGCGCACTCTTTCATGACTACCACGAGTCTCTCGTGCGGATGCTGACGCGTCGCACGGGCGACCGCGGTCGCGCAGAGGAACTCGCGCAGGAAACATTCGCGCGGGCGGTTGCGGCACCGCCGCTGAATCCGCGACCCTGGTTGTTCGCGGTGGCGCTGAACCTGCTGCGAGAGGAGGGGCGGAACGCCGCCACGCGCGAGCGTCGCCTGACTCTGGTGCGTGATGAGGATCATGTCGCGCCTTACGAGCAGCCCGACGAGGCCTACGAGCGCGAGGAGACCCGACTGCGCGTGCGTGCCGCGCTGGCGCAGCTTTCGGAGCGTGACCGCGACGTGCTGCTGCTGCAGGCGGAAGGGCTGGATTACGACGCGATTGCGCAGGCCACCGGGCTTGCGCGCGGTGCGATCGGCACCACACTGGCGCGTGCGCGAAAGCGCATGCTCGATGTGTACACGCACGGTGACGGAGGTGAGCATGTCGCACGTGGATGATGCAACGCTCCACGAACTGGTGGACGACGAGCTCGATCCGGCCGCGCGGCGGCAGGTCGAGGCACACCTCGCAGCCTGCGGCGAGTGCGCGCGGCGTTTTGCAGAGGCCACGGCGATGGCGCGTCAGGTCGTGTCGCTGCTGACGGCGCTCGACGAGGATGCGCTCCCCAAGCTCATGGTGGCGCCGGTCGTGCGGCGCGAGGCGGGTGCGTCAGTCACCGCCGTGGCGGCACCGGCGCGGATGCGCCGTCTGCCGGCGCTGCAGCGGTTCGCGATCGCCGCCGGCGTGATGCTGGTGGCTGGCGTGAGCTACCAGGTGGGGAAGCGCGGCGATTCGGGTTCGGCCGGGGTGGTCGTGGGGCGCACCCCATCCACCGAACCGGTCGTCCTGCCGGCGGCGGTGCCTGCGGCCAAGGCGGCTGCCGTGCTGCCGGCAGCGCCTGTACCGACATCCGCGCCGCTCACTGCGCTGCGATCAGCCCCCTCGGCGCCACTCTCCGCCGCCGCGCCCGTCCGGACTGAGGCGGCCGATCGCGAGGCCATGCGTGCGGCGGAGTCGCGGGCGGTGGCGTCAGCGGCGTCGCGCGCCGACGCTGCGCTC
>Ga0105045_10001528_pt1 | contig 18987 bp, 12 predicted proteins | sample MAT02_FD_78089 | JGI IMG/M metagenome (GOLD analysis project Ga0105045, IMG submission 78089) | Freshwater microbial communities from Lake Fryxell liftoff mats and glacier meltwater in Antarctica - MAT-02 (megahit assembly) | ecosystem: Environmental > Aquatic > Freshwater > Ice > Liftoff... | reverse complement strand
CTAACAGGCCAAGCCATTGTCCGACGACGGATCGATCCGCCAATAGCGGTGTGGCTTCGGGAAACCCAATTCTTCCTTCCGCCAAGACGCACCGCCGCCGAGCGCCTGTCGATGTTATGAAAGACTTCAGCCACAGAGATCACAGAGTCGTAGGGTGGGCACTGCCCACCGTTTTCAATTTGCAATCAACGAACTCGAAGCCGCGATGTAAGACTTTAGCCACAGAGAACACAGAGAACACAGAGAGAGAAAAGACAATCTCGGACAAAGTATATTCTGATCCCCTCTGTGACCTCTGTGGCTGAAGTCTTTTTAATGAGCAAGAGGCGGAAAGTGTGGAACCGTAGGTTTGGATAAGGAATAGGCGGAAAGGGTAAAACTCTCGGGCATGCGACCCCCTTCGGTCGATTTCTTGCTACAAACGATCAATGCTCTTGGTAGTAAGAAATGCCCCGAACACTTGATGTCCGGGTATTCTTCCTGCTTACTGCTAACAGGCCAAGCCATTGTCCGACGACGGATCGATCCGCCAATAGCGGTGTGGCTTCGGGCCACCCAATTCTTCCTTCCGCCAAGACGCACCGCCGCTGCCTCTTGCAACAGTTGCTTGAACCTCACTTCGTTCCGCCTCAATTGCGCCGGCGTTAACCTTCGTTCATCGCCGGTTCCGGTGTTGCCATCTTCGTACCCAACATTTCTGAGAAACGGTCGCTCTCGGTGTTCAAGCTTACCAATTCGTCGTTCGCAGGCTCCGGCAGTTGAATCGCGGTACTTTCCGCCATCTCGGAAGCGAACCGCAAACGATCCCGGTGCAAGCGCAGATCGATTGCCGGGGTTCGTTCGTCGAGCCAACGGTTCATCCCTGTTTGAAGCCCCTCGCGCAACCGGCGGGTTTCCGCCGCGGTGCGTTCCAACTCGGCTTTGCCCGTTTCGATTCGCTTCTGCCAACGCTTGAAATGCTTCTCCCAATGGGCCGTGAGTATCCGCATCTTGCGTTGAGCCGCCGGGCCAACCCCGGCACTTTGTTCTTCTAACGCGAGATGGAGCGAAGCCAAACGGGCGAGTTCTACCGCGTACTCGCGGCGATCCACTTCGCATTTCGCAATGGTATTCGCGTTCGCCTCGGTCTCGGCTTCGAGATATTCGAGTACCGCCGTGTACTGTTCCCGTTCTTTCTCGCGGATGTCGCTCCAAGTACCGATGATCCCGGCGAGCGCATTCTCGCGTTCGGCCTGTTGCTTTTGTGAGGTTCCGAGTGCGGCCCATCTCTGATCGCGGGCCGCGAGGTTCGCGGTTTCGAGGGCCGCGAGCGTTTTCCGCCACGCTTCCAATTGCTCGCGGAGATTCCAAAGTTCACCTTCGCGATCCCGGCTCAGCTTCTCGGCTTCGATCAATTGCTGCTCGCGCAGATCCATCCCGCGTTCCTTGCCGCGAAGGGCCTTGGCGAGGGATTCCATCTCGGCCATCGTGGCAAGCTCGGCGGAGTTCCAGAGTTCGCGGGCGGCGACCAACGCCGCAACCTGTTCGGTGAGGATGGCGCGTTGATCGTCCAGCGTGGTGGTTTGGCGTTCGAGTTCATCGCGGGCCGAGAAGATTTTTCGCCGCACGCGATCCAGATCCTGCCGACGCGAATGCAGATCGTCGAGAAGCCCCTCGGCATCGGTGCCGACGTGTGAACCGGAACCGCCGTTCAACGGTACCAGCCCGGTCGCGAAGGGTTCGGCGTACCCATCGGCGGGAACCAGCAACCGGCTCTGCTTCAATTCCAGTTTTTCGATGGTGATGCGGGCGTTCGCGGCGCGGGAATCCAACCCCGCGATTTCATCCTTCAACATCTGCCGTTTGGATTCGAGTTCCTCGATGGACGCCGCGAATTGCTTTTCTTGCTGCGAAAGCGTTTGGGCGCGGTGATCCAAAGTGTCCGTTTGCACCGCGAGCCAATGTTCCGCTTGCTGGCGTTCCACGAGAAAACGGCGTTGGCTTTCGTTCAAGTGTTCCCACGAATTTCGCAATCGATCTTGGTAGGCCTCGGCATCCGCAGCGGTGCGATCCGCCTCGGCGCGTTCGCGGGCCACGTTGCGGCGTTCGGCTTCCAACCCCGTGCGCTCGGCCGCCCATTTTCGCTTCATATGCTTGAGGAATCGGCGGTACAAGTTGCGAATCCGCAGTTTCTCGGCGCGGGCGGCGGTGTGCAAGCGGCCGATTTGCTTTTCGCGGCGGTCGAGCTTCGCCTTCTCCGCGGAGTGGCTGGCCACGTCCCGGCGAAATTCATCGCGGGCCGCGGCGAGTTGCGCCGCGAGTTGCTGAAGTTGTTCCGGCCCCGGTTCCCGTTCGGCCATCGCCTGATCCCCCGCATATGGTACGTCGTCGTAACGTGGGCTTATGCCAAAATGGGCGAAAAAGGAAAGCCCAGTTTCCGGGAGTCGGGATGATGAAATTGCATTCCAACGGAGCCGCGAGCGTGAGCGAGCGAAACGACGGCATACGTTGTGGCAATCCAAAGGGGCATTCTTGCAGAAGGGCGAACGGCTTCGCTCGCTCATGCTCGCGGCTCTGTAGAACCCCTCTGTGGCCAATTCCGAGCGTCGGCGATGGGAGCAAACCGATTCGCCGGGTTGTCGCAGTTCGCCCGCCCTCCTATTCCATTCGTTAACCGAACATCGATTGCGAGCGGCACCATGATCGAAGTGGAAAACTTGGTGAAGTACTACGGAGACTATCCCGCCGTCCGCGGCGTGAGCTTCTCCGTGCCGAAGGGCAGGGTGGTTGGCTTCCTCGGGCCCAACGGGGCAGGGAAATCGACCACGATGCGCGTACTGGCCGGTTTCCTCACCGCCACCAGCGGCAAGGCGAGCATCGCCGGGTTCGACGTCTTCCGCGATCCGATCCGAGCGCGGAAGCAAATCGGCTATATGCCCGAGAGTTGCCCGCTCTACCCGGAAATGCGGGTGAAGGAATATTTGAAGTTCCGTGCCGGGCTGAAAGGCCTCGGGTGGGGCGAACGCCGCAAACGCATCGATTACGTGCTGGAACGCTGCTGGTTGAAGGACGAAAAGAACCAACTCATCGGCACGCTCTCGAAGGGCTATCGCCAACGGGTCGGGTTGGCCGATGCGCTCCTCGCCGATCCGCCGGTGTTGATCCTCGACGAACCGACGGCCGGGCTCGACCCCACGCAAATCCGCGAGACCCGCAAACTGATCCGCGAACTCGGCCGCGAACACACGATGCTGCTTTGCACCCACATCCTCAGCGAAGTGGAGATGGCCGCCGATACGGTGATCATCATTTACCAAGGCAAAGTGATCGAGAACGGCACCTTGGAAGAAGTGCGGCAGAAGCACAACAACCACAGCCTCGAAGACATCTTCGTGCGGCTCACGGGCCAAGATGGGATTTGACGGTTTTATCCCCCTCTCCCCAAGTGGAGAGGGGAGTCAGCAAAGGAACACCATGCGACCGCTCTTCGCCCTGATCAAACGCGAATTCTCCGCGTACTTCCTTTCGCCCGTGGCTTACGTCACGTTGGCGGTGTTTCTCGCCGTCACCGGGGCCGCGTTCGGCAAAGTTCTCGCCGGCCTCACCACTCCCGGCTCCGCGGGCATCGAGTATCCGTACCAAGCGTGGCTCGGCGACGAAAAGTTCTGGCTCGTATTCCTGTTCATTCCACCGCTTCTCACCATGCGCTTGTTCGCCGAGGAACGGGGCACCGGCACCCTCGAAACGCTGCTCACGGCGCCGATCCGCGATTGGCAGGTGGTGGCCGGGAAGTACATCGGCGCGATGATGTTCTACGTGGTGCTTTGGCTCCCCACCCTCGCGTACCTGCCGATCCTCACCGATCTCACCATCGCCGATGGCAAATGGAACTTCGGCATCGATCCGCGACCGGTGCTCACCTCGTATTTGGGCGTGATGCTGGCCGGGGGGATGTTCCTGGCCCTCGGTTTGCTCGTGAGCAGTCTGGTGAAGAGCCAACTCGTCGCGGCGATGTTAGCGATGGTAGTGGGTTTGGTGTTCGTGCTGGCCGCGTTCTGGCGGCCCGATGCCGATTCGGGGTCGCTCTTCAATCGGTTGGTGTATTTCATCAGCGTGCCGGAGCATTTCCGCCGGGATTTCACCCGGGGCATCGTTGATACCCGGCCGTTGGTGCTTTACCTGAGTGTGAGTGCGGTGTGCCTGTTTCTCACGGTGCGTTCGTTGGAATTCCGCCGATTGCGTGCGTAGGCGAGCGGCAGTTCTTGTCTTGCCCTCTCCCCACTGGGGAGAGGGTCGCATCGAGCGAAGCGAGATGCGGGGAGAGGGGATTTCGAAGCTATCCCAATCCCCTCTCCCCGCCACGACCGTTGGTCGCAGCGACCCTCTCCCCAGCGGGGAGAGGGTGGGAGATCAACCACCGCTCGCCTTAGTGGAATTGGTTTTGGCGAGCCGGGTTGCGTGAGCACCCGGAGTTTTGTGAACAAGGAATCTCCCCATGAAATCGGATAGTCGGCACATTACGACGCTCGGCCAACGGTTCCGCTTCGGCATCCGCGCGTTGGGCCTCACCGGCTTGCTGGCCTTGGCCATCGGAGCAATGCTCACACCGGAAACGGGGTGGAATCAGCAACAACTCGTCGATTCCGCCAAAGGTGCCTTCGGCCTCTACGCCCAAGTCGTCGCGGTGATGGTGCTTGCCGGGGCCGGGTTGGTAGTGATCCTCGTACTCGTGGAACTCCTCGGCTTGATCTTCCAATCGGCCGGCCGCAAAACGGCGGAAGGCACCAACGCCGCGTTGCAAATCGTGCTGGCCCTCGGCTTGCTCTTCGTGGTCAACGCCGTTTCGTTCCAACACTATTGGCGGAAAGATGTCACCCGCGATCACCGTTTCAGTATCGAACCCGAATTGCAAGAGCGGTTGAAAAAGCTCGACCCCGAATCGCCCACGAAAGTAATTGTGCTTCAACGGGACAAAACTTCGAGTATCGAACCGGATAATCCCGGCGCTTTGGAAGCCGCAGCCCAAGCCAAGGTGGTCGAGAAGGTGCGGGACATTGTAGATGAGTTGCGCGAATTCGGCCCGCGGTTTCAAATCACGGTGTTGGCGACCCGCGACGAACAATTCGAATCCAAGTTGAACGAACTGACGCAACCGATTGCCGCAGCGGACCCCAAAACCGAATCTTCCGAAGCGAAGGCCAAGCGGGAAAAGGACAACGGCGAGCGCGAACTTTTGAAGTCGGCCATCGAAAACGCTCCGGAGAACAGCGTGTTCTTCGCGGCCAACGGTCGCGTCCAGCGCATCGGATTCAACGAATTTTACATGCTCGACAAAACCGCTTCGCTATCCCGGGCGAATCCGGAAAAGCGCAACTTGGCCTTGGTGCCGCAGGGGAAGGCCGCGTTTATCGACAAGGTTTTGGCGCTCGAAGAGCGGGCGCCGAAGATCGCTCTGTTGGCCATCCACCCGGTACTGACCAGCGAAGGGGATCCCGAAGAATACTCCGGGATCGGCATCCGCAAATCGCTCGAAATGCACGGGTTCGATGTGACCGATGTGATCCTCAAACGGTGGCCGGAACGGGGCACACTCGTGCCCGCTGCGGATGCACTCTCGGAACAGAAGTTGACGGAGTTGGAAGAGAGCCTGCCTTCCCTCCAATTCGGCTTGTCGAAGTTGGAAGATCAAATCGAGCAGATCTCGAAAGTCGTCGAGGATTTGAAGTCGCACACCGCGGTGGAGATCAACAAGCTTTATAAAGGTCGGTTGCCGGTGTTCGACGACGAAGACGATCGCAAATCGGCCATCGAACAGTTGAGTTCGAAGTTGTACCAGTTCCGTAAGGTCGCCAAAGACCGACGCAAGCAAATGACCAAAGATGAAGCCGAGTACGCGAAGCTCCTCGGCGATGATCGGGCGGTAGAGAATCTCCGCACCCAAAACGTGAAGGCCAAGCTCGAAGGTTACGTGCGGGATTGCGATGCGCTCATCGTTCCCCGCCTCACGATCATGGCGCTCAACGGCCGGGTTCTTCAGGGTTGGTGGCATTCGATGAACAAGGATCAGGCCGATGTGATCCGAGGGTTCATCAAGGCCGGGAAGCCGGTGCTTTTCGCGATGGGCCCCACCGTCACCGATACGCCGGAACCCAACGAATCGGCCAACGACGATATCGAAAAGATGCTGGCCCGTTTGGGGATCGACCTCGGTGCGGACGCCATCATCACCGACGACGAAGTGACCGCTATCTCTTCGCGATCGGGTTCGTTTGCCTCGCCGCCCGACCCGTTCAAGATGAAAACCTATTTGGAACTCCCTTCGCAACCGCTCGCGGGCAAAGCGCCGAACCCCGTTGCCACGGCCTACCGAGCCGCCGCGCATTCGGTCGATGCCGATCTCGACCCGAACAGGGAGGATGAATCGACCGACAAACGGGAGAAGATTACCGAACGCAAGCGGGTGGTGTTCAGCGTGGCACGCAACGGCGGGTACCGCTCCATCGTGGTTGCGCCGCCGACGCTCGCGGGCATGAAATTCTCCCCGGAAATCCTGCGTACCGTCGAGAAGAGTTGGAACGAATCGAAACCGCTGAGGGAACAGGGATACATCCCGACCTTCGATCCGCCCAGACCGGACGACCGCAAGAAGGGCGGCCGCGAAGACGAAGTGATGAAGTCTTACCCCGTAGGCGTTGCGGTCGAGGTGAAGATTCCCGCCGAGTGGAACGATCCGAAACTCGCCGTGACCAAGTTCTGCTCCGATGCCATGGGCATGGCCCCCGGCTTGATCGGCTTCCCTTCGGGGCTGGCCACGGCCGTCGCACTCACGCCGGATGCGTTGGCTCCGGCCACGGGCAAAACCGAACGTTTGGTTGTGTTCGGCCACGGAGGATTGTTCGTAGGCAAAACGCTCGACCCGGGGCGCCAAACGCTTTTGCTGAACAGTATGAACTGGTTGTTGAACCGCACGGATCGTATGCCGGTGGATAAACCCGACGGCGAAAAATGGCGCTACCCGCGCGTGTCGCTCGCCCCCGAACGTCTGAATTTGTGGGGAAAAGTCACCCGCTTCGGCCTCCCGGCCGTGGCGATCTACTTGTGCTTCATGGTGCTGATGGTGCGAAGGTTCCGTTAGTTCTGGTTCAAAAGCGGGGGGACATCGTCCCCCTGCGATCGACAGGGGGACGATGTCCCCCGCTTTCCGCAAACTTACTACACCCGAATACCTATGCGTTGGCTCATCACTCTCACCCTTGCTCTCGTCGTCGCGGCGGGCACCGCCGTGTTGATCTTCCCCGAGAAGACGCTCAAGCCGTTGGGAATGCGACCGGAAGCCCCGCCGCGCTCGGGTTCGATCGTGCTCGCCGAGGAATTGAAGGCCGAGAAGATCACCAAGATCGAACTCAGCGTTCCGGGGCAACCCGCGCTTGTACTCACCAAGGGAACCGATGGCGAATGGGGCCAACCCGGCGGTTGGCCGGTGCGCGAAAAGGATGTGGGCGAGTTGGTCGCGGCGGTGAGCAACCTGCGCACCCGCTTCCTGCCCATTCCCGTGGCCAGCGATGCCGATTTCGCCCAATTCGGCCTCGCGGACAATTCCAAGGCAATTCTGATCGTGGTTCACATGGGGGGCCGCGTCGTAGCGCTCGCCTTCGGCCAACCGGAGTTTCAGCCGGGCGATGCCGCGACCTCGCTCCCCGCCTACGTTCGCATCGATAACGCCAAGGAAGTGCTCAAGCTCGCCCCGGATATTCTCGCGGTGGTGTCGCGGCCGCCGGAGAGTTACCGCCGCCGGCAGTTGTTCCTCGATAATTCGCGCGTCAAATTCTCCGGGGGCAACACCCGCAATCCGCTCGTGGGCAACGCCACGGCGAGCGTGCAAATCGAAAGCTCGGAGGGCAAGTTCACGGTGAAACGGCTCCAGCCGACCCCGGCGCCGCGCCGCGATCCGAACGAACGTTCCCCCGATCCGGTGTTGGCCCCGAACGATCTGGCCGACGTTTGGGAGATCGCCGAGCCGGTGAAGGATCGCGCGGATCCCGCGAAGTTGAAAACGTTGCTGACCGCCATCCCCGATTTGTGGGTGGATGGTTTCACCGACAAGAAAGCGGATGCGGCGGGCTTGGCGGAAACCGGCCTCGATAAGCCCGAACGCAGCGTCGTGGTTGCACCCGCCAAGGGGAACCCGGTGGCATTGCGCATCGGCAAAGTTTCCCGTACGACCATGCGGAAAGAGCCGGGCACACCGATGGGGCCTATCCCGCCGATGTCCCGCGAAGTGACCGAGAACTACCACTACGCCAAGTTCGATGGCAACGATTTCATCTTCGAGATCAAAGCCGATCGCTTCCCCGATCTGTTCGTGAAAGCGGACGACGTCCGCGATTCCAACCTCGCGCGCTTCGACACCCCGGCCGTGCAATCGTTGACAATCGCGGCACCCAAACAGCCCGAGATTGCGATCACGAAGCGGAAGGGCAACAAGGATGCGGAACGCGAAGAAGACAAGCAAGATCGATGGTACGTCGGCAACCGCTTGGCGGAAGCCGGGAAGGTGACGGAACTACTCGATCAATTATCGAAACTGGACGCGAAAACGCCCGCCGAGCGAATCGACGCCCCCGATGCCGCGAAACTCGGCGAACTCGGTTTGGCCAGCGATTATACGACCGTCACGGTCGTTTCCCAAGCGAAACCGGCCGAGGGGGAAGACGCACCCGCCGCGAAAACCTTCCGCTTCGAGATCGGCAAAGACGATGCGGAGAAGAAGAAGCTGAACGTTCGCATGGCCGGTTGGCCGCGGGTGAACGTGGTGGACGACGCCGTGGCCAAGGCCATCGCCCGGCCGGAACTCGCCTACCGCAGCCGCAAGCTGTTCGATACGGCCGAGGTGAAGTTGGCCGGGGTGAAGGTGCAACCCGCGGGCGGTACCCCGTTCGCCTTGGCCATGAAACCCAAGGCCGGTGCGGCGAACCAATGGTCGCTCACGCAACCGGTTTCCACCGAGACCGACGAAGCGAAAGCGTCGCAACTCACCGGCGATCTCTCCGGCCTCGAAGCGGTGGAGTTCGTGGACGACGCGCCGAAGCCCGAAGATCTCATGGCCAAGTTCGGCCTCGCCATGCCGAAGTACGTTCTCGATCTCGAATTCACCGGCACCGGCGCCAAACCGGCCAAGCTCGAACTCGGCACGGCCAAAGAAGGCGGGGCGGAAGTGTACGCCCGGCTCAACGGCGGCGGCGTGTTCACCGTGAATAAATCGCTCGTGGAAGCGTTGGATCGCGGGGCGCTCGATCTCCTGCCCCTCGCGCTCTGGAACACTCCCCCGGAGAAGATCGCCACTTTCGCCATACAACGCGGCGATGGTTTGAAGGATGCCTATAAGCTCGCCTCCGATGCGATGGTGTGGAAACTCAGTGGGCCATACGACGCCACGGCGAGCGGGCCGGAAGTGATGGGCTTGGCCGGCGGTCTAGCTTCGCTCAAAGCCGAGAAGTACACCGATTTTAACGCCGATCCCGCCAAACACGGCTTCGATAAGCCGCAACTCAAACTGTCGATCACCGCCAAGGAACCGAAACCCGGTTCGACCGCGAAACCGCCCGAAGAGATCGACGTCACCCGTATTCTTTTGGTGGGCAAGCCGCTCGCCGAGAACCCGATGATGCGGTACGCCATGCTCGAAGGCGGCACGAACCCGGCAGTCTTCGCCGTCTCGGATGCGGCGGTGAAGATGGCCGATCAACCCGCGTTGTTCTGGCTCGAACGCAACCTGCTTCAACTCGATCCGACCAAGATCGCTCGTATCGAAATTCAAGGCCAGAACAAAGATGCCGTGGCACTCGTGAAGGACGACAAAGGCAACTGGAAGCCGGAGAACGCCACGTTCCCGCTCGATAAACCGACCGTCGGCAATCTACTTTTCAACGCCGCTAGCCCTCCGGTGGTGCGGCTCGCCGATTACGGCCCCGCCGTGAAATGGGCCGATTACGGCTTGGATTCCCCCGCGTTCACCATCACGACCGTAGGCTCCGGGGAGAAACCCGAACGCCATACGATTCAACTCGGCAAAGAAGAAGCGACCGGCGAACGCTTCGTTCGCATCGACAACGGCCCTGCCGTCGGCGTCATCAGCGGAGCGACGAACTCGGCACTCGCTCGCGGGAAGCTCGAACTGATCGACCGCACTTTGCTCACGTTCGACCCGCAGCAACTCACGGCCATCGCCCGCAAGATAGGCGACAAGGATTTCCAACTCGATCAAGCCGGCCTCGGCTGGGAAGTGACGAAACCCTCGAAATTCAAGGCCGATACGCCCTCCATCGAAGAATTGCTCGGGCAACTCGCCTCGCTCCAAGCCACGAAAGTGGCGGCGTACGACCCGAAGGATCGCAAACCCTTCGGTTTGGATGCCCCCGCCGCGACGATCACGCTCAAAGTGGGATTGGAGAAACCGGAAGACAAAGTTCTGCTCCTCGGTAAGCCCGTGGACGCCGCGAAGCCCAACGGCGCGAGGTACGCGAGCATCGAAACCAAGGGCGAAGCCACCGTGGGCGTGCTGCCCGAGGCGCTCGCGAACCGACTGATGCAGGAGCCGATCCGCTTCAAGGATAAATCGCTCGCCAAGTTCATCGACGCGGACAAGATCGTGGTGGTTCGCGGGGATCGCAAGTTCACCGTGTCGAAAGTCAACGGCACGTGGAAGCTCACGGAACCCGCGAACGCCGAGGCGGAACAAGCGGAACTGGACGAACTCATTGATGCCGCGGCGAAGCTGCGGGCCGATACGATCGTCGCGGAGAAGCCGGGCGATCTGAAACCGTTCGGGTTGGAAGCTCCCTCGGCGAAGTTGCAATTCTTCAGCGGGGATAAAGAGGTACTGAGCTTGCTCCTCGGTTCCAAGGAAAAAGAGGGCAACCGAATCCACGGGAAGTTGGAGAAAGGCGACCTCGTGGTGCTCTTCGATGTTCCCATGAGCAACCGATTGCAAACCGAGTTCCGCAAGCGGGCCGTGTGGAGCGGTGTGGATGCGTCGCAGATTCAAATGCTCGCCGCGAGTTCGGAAGGTTCAAACTTCTCGCTGCGGAAGGCCGGCCCCGTCTGGTTGGATGCCGCGAAACCCCAGGATCAGTTCGATACCGCCCAAGTGACGGAAACCCTCGCCGCGCTCGCCGGGCTGAAAGCCGAGCGCTTCGTGGCGGATAAGGATGCGAATTTGAAGCTCTACGGCTTGGATAAACCCTCCCGCGTGATCGTGATCACCCAACAAGGCGGGGTGGTGAAGACGCTCCAACTCGGCGGCGAAGTCGGCGGCACCAACGGCAAGCAAGCGTACGCCCGAGTGCTCGAAGAGGGTCGCACCGATGTGTTCGTGTTGAGTGAGTACGATACGTCGCTATTCCGGCGGGATCGCGCGGCGTTCCTGATCAAGAAGTGATTCGCCAGTAGTTAAGGCTTCCGTTCGGTGCGGTACATTTCCCGAACGATCTCGAAATTCGTATCGCCGACGAGCACGGTATCGGCCATATCGAGGAACAAGCCGGTGCCGACGACGCCCGGGATTTGGCGGATCGCCATTTCCAAACCGAAGGGATCGCGGAGCGGTTCGATCCCGCAATCGAGGATACGGTTGCCGTTGTCGGTTACGCCGGGTTTGCCCTCTTTTTCCCATAGCGTCGGGTTGGTAACTCCATCGAGTTCTTGCAAACGCCGTTGGCAATAAGGCACGGCGAAGGGTACCACTTCCACCGGCAAGCGTCCTCGGCTGCCGAGTTGCGGCACGAGCTTTTCTTCCCCCACGAGGATAATCAATTTCTTGGAAGACGATGCGAGAATCTTCTCCCGCACCAGCGCGCGGCCGTAGCCTTTGATGAGTTGCAATTGCGGATCGACTTCGTCGGCACCGTCCACGGTGAAATCGAGTTCACCGGCATCCGCGAATTCGACGAGCGGAAAGCCGTGCGTCCGGGCCACGTTCGCGGTTTCCTCGGAAGCGGCAACTCCGGTGATCCCCATCGTTCGCGCCGTTCCTCGTTCCCCCATCATTTTTACGAACGCCCATGCGGCCCTGCCCGAACCGAGGCCGACGGTGGCACCGCGGGGGATGAGTTCGATGGCCCGTTCGTAAATGGTCATGGCAATCTTCCGGGGCCGGTGCAGAATCGCCCGGCGGCGTCTCGGGCGGCCAAACCGTTGGCCGCGAGGTGTTCCAGTAACAGGAACGCGGTTTCCGCCGAGTCTGCTGAACCCGCCGCCATGGCGAGATATTCCGCAGTTTGCGGTATTTCGGTGAGTGCCGCCAACACTTTTTCCCGCAGGCCAAGTATGACCGCCGCCGCTTTCTTCCCGGCTTCCACGCCCGGTTGGTGGTAAGCATTGATTCCGATGAGGCTGGCGTAGAGGCCCACGGCCCGCTCGAAGAGGGCAATGAGGCCGCCCACGGTTCGGGCATCGACCTTCGGCACGGTGATCGTCATCGATTCCCGGCCGTTCTCGTAAAGAGCCGCGCGTGTGCCGAGTAGGAAGCCCTGAAGGTAATCCCCGGCGGTGACGTTCGGTTCCACTTCCAAATGCGAGCCCCCATCTTCGAGAACGCAAATGAACACGGCGAAGAAGTTGGGCACGCCCTCGCGCAGTTGTTGAACGTAGGCGTGTTGATCGGTGGAGCCTTTATTGCCGTACACCGCCAAGCCTTGGTCGACCCGCACGCCGTTCAAATCGAGTTGCTTGCCTAGCGATTCCATCACCAATTGTTGCAAGTAACGGCTGAAGAGAACGAGGCGATCCTTGTACGGGAGTACCACCATATCTTTCTTCCCCTTGCCTCCGGTGGCGTGGAACCACATGAGGGCGAGGAGCGCGGCGGCGTTGGTTTTCAGGTCTTTCGAGCGCGTCGCCCGGTCGCAATCGGCGGCCCCGTTCAGCATCCCTTCAATGTCGAGCCCTTGGAGCGCCGCGGGCAGCAAGCCGACGGCGGAGAGTTCGCTCGTTCGCCCGCCGACCCAATCGTACATGGGGAAACGGGCCAGCCATCCTTCGGCGGTCGCCGTGGCGTCCAGCTTGGAACCGGCCATGGTAATGGCCACGGCGTGCGGGGCGAATTCCAACCCGGCATTGCGGTAAGCCTCCGCGGAGAGGAGCATTCCGTTGCGCGTTTCGGGCGTGCCGCCACTTTTGGAGCACACGACGCAAAGCGTTTGTGAAAGTCGATTCGCCAATCGCGCGAACGTGCGAGCGATACCATCGGGATCGGTGTTGTCCAAGAAGTCGATTTGCATGCGATCCGTGGCGGGGTTGCCCAAGGCATCGGCGACGAACATCGGGCCAAGGGCGGAACCGCCGATGCCGATGCAGAGGATGCCCGTGAACTTCGTCACTGCGGTCGGGCGAATCGCTCCGGAGTGAATCTTCGCGGCGAAGGTTTTGATGTCCGCGATGGTCTTGCGGATTTCTTCGCCGATGGCGGGCGTGGGGGCGAGGTCCGGGTTCCGCAACCAGTAATGGCCGACCATGCGATTTTCATCGGGGTTCGCAATCGCCCCCCGTTCCAATGACGCCATGGCCTCGAATGCCGCATCGAGTGCCGGTTGCATTTCGGAAATAAAATCGTCCGCGAACATCATCCGGCTGACATCGAGTGTCAGGCCGAGTTCGGGGATCGTGCAGAGGTGCGATCGATAGCGTTTCCAGAGTTCGGCAGCATTCATGGTCACGCTCCGGGGGAATAATTCAAACGACTTGTTGGGCGAGCACGGCGCGTTCCATCGATTGGCCGGGCAACTGCCCGCGCAGGAGTACGATATGGTTTCCCGCAGCAACAATGTTGCGCGCCTTGGCATATTCGATGGCGGTGGCCAATTCTTGATCGGTCGAGGAATCGCCGGGTGTCACGAGGGAAGTCACGCCCCAACAGAGCGCCAGTTGGCGGGCGTTTTCCCGGGTGCGGGTGAGGGCGAGAATGGCCGCGGCGGGCCGGCGGTTACTGAGCGCTTTGGCGGTTCGGCCCGAAGCCGTGGACACCACGATCATCGGGGCATCGAGCCGTTCGGTGACGAGGCACGCGGCATCGACCGCGGCTTCGGTAATCGGTTCGATGAATCCGCGCAACGGGGCGTATTCCGCAATCGCCCGGCGCCCGCGGGTTTTGAGGAAGGCCTCGGCTTCCAAGCAAATCTGCCGCATCATGAGCACCGCTTTAGCCGGATATTCCCCGATGGCGGTTTCCCCCGAGAGCATCACGGCATCGGTTCCGTCCACCACGGCGTTGAACACGTCGCTCGCCTCGGCGCGGGTCGGCCGGCTGCTGTTTTCCATGCTGTTCAACATCTGCGTGGCCGTAATCACGGGGCGGTGCGTGCGGTTGCAAAGTTCGATGATCCGCTTTTGGATGGCGGGCACGCGGTGGACGTCCATCTCCACGCCGAGGTCGCCGCGAGCCACCATTACGGCGTCGGTCGCGGCGACGATCGATTCGAGGTTCTTCACCGCCTGCGGTTTTTCGATCTTCACGACGATGTGCGCCTGGCAATTCCGCGCGAGCAATTCCCGCCGCAGCCACTGGACATCCTCGGCGGTTCGCGCGAAGGATAATCCCACGTATTGAACGTCGTTCGCGTGCGCCGCCGTCCAATCGAGGTCGGCCAAGTCTTTGTCGGTCAGCGATTTCACCGCAAGTTCGGAACCCGGCAGGTTGATCCCTTGGCGGGAACGGAGGCGGCCGGGTAAGTTCACCCGCAACTTCGCACGGCCCGGAAGCGTTTCGATCACCTCCATACCGACGGTACCATCGGCGAAGAGAACGGATTCGCCAATCCGTAGATCGTTCGGCAGTTCGCGGTAAGAGCAACTCAATTCGTTGGCGGGCGGAATGGCGGAAGGTTCTACCACCATGGTGAACTCCTCGCCGAGGGGGCACTCGACGAGATCGCCGGGGATCGGCCCGAGCCGCATTTTCGGGCCGCACAAATCTTGGAGGATCGCCACTTCTTTGTTCATCGCCGCGCTGCGTTCGCGGATCGTGGCGACGACTTCGCTGTGTTCGGCGTGGGTGCCGTGCGAGAAGTTCAGGCGGAACACGGTCACGCCCGCTTCGATCAATCTGCCGAGGGCTTCGGGCGAACGGGAGGCCGGGCCGATGGTCGCCACGATTTTCGTGCGGCTGTACGGGATTGCGTTGAGAGTCATAGGGTCGGTTCCTCCATCCGGGGTTCACTAGAACATTGCTTATTCGAGTGGCCTAGCCGCGGCCATGAATTCTTCAACAAGTATGGAAAGTGAAGATCCATCGGAACCACGAATCGATGTTATGGAAGCGAAGGCGAGCGGCAGTTGGTTTTCCACCCTCTCCCCAGCGGGAGAGAGGGTAAGATAAGAACTGCCGCTCGCCTAAATTCTACGGCGATTCGGCATCGCTGACCGGACTCTGGTTCCGGAGCGTCATAACGGCCATCGTGAGATCGTCCGAAAGTAGAACGCCTCCGGTGAAGGCCCGAAACTCTTCGAGGATGCGTTCGCGGATCGCCGCCGAGGATTGCCCGGCGGCGCGGAGCATGCATTCCGTCAGGCGTTCTTCCCCGTACTGCTCGCCTATCTCGTTGCGCGCTTCGATCACGCCGTCGGTATAAAAGCAAATCGCATCGCCGGGTTCGAGGGCTACCGAACGCTCGACGTAGACTTCCCCCGGCATGATTCCCAGCAAGAACCCTTGGGAAACCAAGGGTTTCACCGTTTGCGACGCGGCGCAGTAATGCAACGGGTAAGGGTGCCCCGCACTGGAATAGCGGAGCGTGCGTGTACTCCGATTCAACACCCCGTAAAACGCCGAGACGAAGCGTTCTTCGACGAGATCCATCAGCTGTTCGTTGATCGCCGAGAGAACGCTGCCGGGGCTGGTGGTTTTGGGGGCGTGTTCCGCGAAGGCGAACCGGGCCATGATCGCGACCATCGCGGCGGCCACGCTGTGCCCGCTGGCATCGGCCATGAGGATGCCCAAGTGCTCGGCGTCGGGCCGGGCGTAATCGTAGTAATCGCCGCCGAGGTGATCGAGGGGTTTGAATTCCACGGCCCAACTGAGTTCGGCCCAATCGGGGGGCGATTGCGGCAACAACAATTTGGTTTGCAATCGCCCGGCGGCCCGGAGGTTGTGCCTGGCTTCGGAATCTCTAGCGATCAACTGTTCGTTCGCGCTTTGCAATTCCTGCGTGCGCAATTCCACCCGTTGGTTCAACACTTCCGTTCGGCGTGCCATGAGGTGCCGGCTGGAAAGGATGCCGACGATGCGCCCGCCATCGATTACGGGCAAATGGCGGATGCGGTGTTCATGCAACAGGCTCACCGCGTGATCCCACCCCACATTCGGTTCGACCGTGCGCGGGTTCGCCGTCATCCAATCGGATACCGGCTCCTCGCGCCAGCCGATGGTTTTTTGGCCGATCCGACGGAGCAAATCGCGTTCGGTGAAGATGCCGAGGAGTGCGCCCTCCGGCGAGGCGACGAGTACGGAACCGACGCGGGCCTCGGTCATCAAATCCAGTACGTTGCGTACGGTATCTTCGGGGCGAACCAAGATGGGGTGATGTTGCATCACCTGACCGACGTTGAGTTCGTTGTGTTGCATGAGATTGAACTACCGATCCGGGGCGAAGAATCCATCGCAGTTCCACCGTCGAGCTTTGCAAATGAGAAGTTCCAAAGGGAACTTCCGGCAGACCGTTCCCTTCACGAACCGTTTCAGTTACCTAAACAGAAGATGTCTCCGATCTCGGATCAGAGGGAACTCCGGAATGGCGAATATTATCCGTCAGGCGGCCGTGCTAGCCGTGCGGGATCGACAGATCTGTATGGTGACCTCGCGTAACGGCCGGCGTTGGGTGATTCCCAAAGGTCGGATCGAACCGAATCAGTCTGAACGCGATGCCGCTCAAGCCGAGGCTTGGGAAGAAGCCGGGATCATGGGGGCGGTGGAGAACGAACCGCTCGGGAGCTTCGTTTATTTGAAGAACGGCAACGAACACCATGTGGTGGTGTTCCCGATGCGGGTGGCAATCGAACGAGAAAAATGGCCGGAGTGCCATTTCCGCCGCCGGGAATGGGTGCCCGTGGAAGAAGCATTGAAACGGATCACCGAACCGGAATTGAGAATGTTAGTGCAGGTGCAACTCGGGTTGGTCGAAGCCGCTGCCGTCTGATCGTCACCCCTCAATGCGGGGTAGGATTTCCCGTTCCACGTCGGCTTCCGTGTTCACCGCAGGCACATTGCCGAACAATTGCCAGCGTTCCACCAACTCCGCGGATTGGCCCGGTGCAAGGGTTACTAACTCGCCGACGGTTTCCATTTCCAGCATGTCTTCGTTCGAGAAGGTTTGGTAGCGGGTGCCGAGATCGGGGTAGTTCCCCCCTTCGCGGTAATCGAAACGCTTGACGAAGAGCGTGCCTTGGTTCGCGTAAGCCACCCAGCCGCCGCGATGGGCGAGGCCGATTTTGGTCGGGCCTTTCGCCGCATCTTGGCGGAGGAAAATATAGTTCTTGCCGAAGCTCCAACGGGAATCGGAAAAATCGAAGTAGGGCCAAAGGATGAGTTCTTGGTTCGGCGCGTAATCGGCGGGGGACTTCGCCCGGCTCGGGTGGCCAGGGTGATCGAACTTGGCGGGGAGGGGAATGATTTCCACGCCACCGGGGGCCATTACGGTCGGCCCCCACGGAGCCAACTCGGTGGGGGCAGTGCCGATGTTCGTGACTTTGAGTGTGACGAGAACGTCCGACCCGGTGGGGGCGAGTTCCAAGGTCATTTCTTTTTGCACGCCGTATTCGGTTTCCGGCGGCGGGGTGAAGGTCGCTATCAGCGGGTGTTCGGAATGCCACCGCACCGGGCGGTTATCCGGGAAGTAGGTGCGGGTGAGATCTTCCGGGGCGAGCCAGAAGCGGTGCCCGCCGCGGATTTGCCATTCCGCTTCGCCGGTTCCGCCCATCATGGAATCGTAATTCTTCATGACGTTGAAGCCGCCGGGTTGGCGGAAGGCGATCACGCGCGGGCCGACATCGAGCGTGACGACGAGTTCGACTTCGCCGTTGCCGAGGAGGACGTTGTTGGTCCAGCCGCGGTAGGGAACAATTTCGATCATCTTGGCGTTCTCGGGGAGGTGTTTTGTTAGCCCGACGCGCGAGCGAGGGCTTCCAGAACGTCGGATAGATAATGGAATGATGAATGCTTTTTGGAAGCCCTCGCTCGCGCGTCGGGGTATTGACTGCCAGGAAAGCAAAGCTATCCATTCAATCACCTACCACTACCCCGTCATTCCCGCGCAGGCGGGAATCCAGTGCCTTCTTTGAATTCAAAAGACTGGATCCCAGCCTTCGGGGGATGACGGAATATTGTCAAGTTCGAGATCTGTGGTATTGCTTTCCTGATAGTCGGTAGCAAAAAGAAACAGCGATACGCAGCCTATTCAACGGCGGCGGGCGTCGCAGCATCCTTCGGGAGTTCCTTGCTGCCGACGATGGTGAGGTTCAACCCGATTTGAACTTGCACCGACACGCCGTTGATTTCGATGGGAATTTTTCCGTTGAGATACCAACCGAGGGAGCCGGTGGAGAATTCCTTCGGGCTGACCAATTGGGGTATACCGGCGATGGTGATGCTCACCGCTTTCGCACCGTCGCGGAACTCTTGGCGTGTGATGGGGCAGTTCGTTTTGGCCATGGCCAGCCTCCGCAAATGAAAAAGGGGCAAGCCAGCATCTTACGACACCGGCTTGCCCCGTCCAACTTTACGGTAAAGGTCACGCGGCGACCCGTACCGCGTTAGCTGTTCTGCATCCGGCCCCGCAGTTTGCGGATGCCGAACATTCCGAGGGCGACCATGCCGAGAACTGCGGCCGGCGGTGCAGGTATCGGGTTGTTGCCGCCGTTGGGATCACCCGGATCATTCGTTTGATTTTGGCTCTGATCTTGGTTCTGATTTTGATTTTGTTGCTGTTGTTGTTGCTGATTTTGGTTCTGATTCTGACTTTG